>Ga0206851_1252_pt1 | contig 11134 bp, 13 predicted proteins | sample Alteio_BWOrgCont_13_FD_152904 | JGI IMG/M metagenome (GOLD analysis project Ga0206851, IMG submission 152904) | Enriched cells from forest soil in Barre Woods Harvard Forest LTER site, Petersham, Massachusetts, United States -... | ecosystem: Environmental > Terrestrial > Soil > Temperate forest >... | reverse complement strand
TGGAATATGTTGCCAGGATATCAGGCATTGACTTTATCAATGATTCCAAAGCGACTAATGTAAATTCTACGTGGTACGCACTTGAGAGCATGCCAGAAGGGGTTATTCTCATCTTGGGAGGCGTCGACAAAGGAAATGATTATAACATGCTCCGAGATTTAGTAAAAAGTAAAGTGAGGGGTATTGTATGCCTAGGCAAAAACAATAAACCAATTCATGATGCTTTTGGAGATGATCTGGATCTGATTGTCAATACATCTTCAGCTCAAGAAGCTGTACAGGTAGCTTATCATTTAGCAAAAAAGGGCGATACAGTGTTACTGTCACCTGCTTGTGCAAGTTTTGACTTGTTTAAAAATTATGAGGATAGAGGAAATCAGTTTAAGAAAGCAGTGAAGGAACTGTAATATCATTTTGCGTACTAAGTATTTGACTCACTTTCATAGCATTTTAATTAAATAACGATTTTTTTTACACGCACACTTAATTGTTAAAATTTAAACAAATGAACAATTTAGAACTAGCAATGCTTGGCATTCAAGAAATGAATACTAATGAAATGAAAAAGTTAAATGGTGGATCAGGCTCAACACGGATAATTATAGACGAACTGATAACAGGAATGGGTATAGCAGCAGAATTAGCCTGGTTGCTAACGGGAGTAATAGTAACATTAAGAGACCCATATGTCAAAAAATATATAAGATTTTTAAAAATGCCCTCCCTCTGGAGGGGTTAGGATTATGAATGATTTAATTAAAAATGCAAAAGGGGATCGTTGGATCTGGATCATTGTGATCCTCCTTTCCATCTGGTCATTGTTGGCGGTGTATAGTGCTACTGGAACTATTGCGTACAAAAAAGGCGTGGGCAGCGAGCACTTTTTAATCAAACATTTGGTGATGATCGTTGGCGGTTTGGCGTTGATGTATTTCTCACACTTGCTTGATTACCGTTACTATGCTGGTATTTCAAAAATATTGATGGTAATCACTATTCCACTATTATTATATACGCTAATATTTGGAACCCATGTTAATGATGCCAGTCGTTGGGTTACTATTCCAATAATTAATCAAACATTCCAAACTTCGGATTTGGCCAAACTTGCGCTCATTACTTTTTTAGCACGAACCCTCACCAAAAAAACAAGAACGCATTAAAGACGTTAAGAAAGCATTCATTCCAATTATGGGGTCTGTCTGTATTGTATTTATTCTAATTGCTTTAGCCAATCTTTCAACTGCACTTATGCTTTTTGGTGTAAGTATTTTATTGTTAATTATTGGCCGTATTAGTGTGCGACAGATACTAACTGTATGCTTAGCTGGACTCGTTTTGCTTTCGGGTGTAATATTATTAGGGCCTCGACGCAACACGTACAAGTCACGTATTGAAGCCTTTCTTCATCCAGAGAAAGCCAATCCCGATAAATCTTTCCAGTCGAATCAAGCGAAAATAGCTCTTGCTACTGGAGGTATTTTTGGAAAAGGTCCAGGAAATAGTATACAACGAAATTTTCTCCCTCACCCCTATTCAGATTTTATTTATGCATTAATCGTGGAGGAGTATGGCCTCATTGGCGGAATCATACTGGCAGGACTCTACCTCGCATTTTTATATCGGTGCATACTCATTGTGACTCAAAGCCCTAAGGCTTTTGGTGCTTTGCTAGCTGCTGGACTAAGTTTTAGCCTCACCATTCAAGCATTTGCAAATATGGCTGTCGCTGTTGGTTTAGGTCCAGTAACAGGAGTACCTTTGCCGCTAGTGAGTATGGGAGGAACTTCCATTTTATTTACCAGTGTGGCATTTGGAATTATACTTAGTGTCAGCAGAGATATTGAAAAAACAAACAGTCCAAAAAGGAAGAAAGAGAAAATAATTATAGGAGAAATTCCTGCAGAAGCATAAGAATATGGGACAAAGCAAACGAATAATCATCAGTGGAGGCGGAACAGGAGGACATGTTGCTATCGCCATTGCTAATGCATTAAAACGCATTGACCCAAGCACAGAAATTTTATTCGTCGGCGCTAAAAATCGAATGGAAATGGAGCGAGTGCCCGCAGCCGGATATCAAATAAAGGGATTAGATATTCAAGGGTTTCAACGCAAGTCACTGCTAAAAAACTTTCTTCTTCCTTTTAAGATGATCAAAAGTATATTCGCTGCCGCGGCAATTATAAGACAGTTCAAACCAGATGCTGTTGTAGGTGTTGGCGGCTATGCATCATTTCCTTTATTATTTTCTGCATCCAAAATGAATATCCCCTACTTGATTCAAGAACAAAATTCATATGCGGGGATAGTCAATAAGTTTTTGGGTAAACATGCCAAACGGATATGCGTTGCCTTTGAGGGTATGGGTAAATTTTTCCCTGCCAATAAAATTATGCTAACTGGAAATCCAATACGCAAAGAATCGGTAACTATTACCAATAAACGAGCAGAGGCTTTCGATTATTTTGAATTATCTCCAGAGAAAAAAACACTACTCGTACTTGGTGGAAGCTTGGGATCCAATACGCTAAACCAAAGCATGCTCACCAATTTAGATCAAATATCCAGTGCTGGTATTCAATTAATATGGCAAACGGGATCCTCTTACTATTTGCCTTTAATAAAATCATTTCAAACAAAAGATTACCCAAACATCAAATTATTTGAGTTTTTAAACCATATGGATTTTGCCTATGCCACAGCGGACGTCATCATTTCTCGTGCTGGTGCCGGGACGATTGCTGAATTATGTGCAATTGGCGAGCCCACTCATTCCTATCCTGCCATTTTAGTTCCCTCCCCTCACGTTACCGAAGATCATCAAACAAAAAATGCCATGGCTTTAGTTCAAAAAGAGGCTGCATTTCTAGTAACCGATCAGGAGGCGGGAAAAAAATTGATTCCAGCGGCTTTATCTTTAATTAAAGACAAGGAACAATGCACCGCACTTAGCAAAAATATTGCGGCACTGGCTAAACCTAATGCAGATGAAATAATCGCACACGAAATACTAAAAATAGCAAACTGATGAAATTAGATCACATTAAAAGAGTTTATTTAGTCGGTATTGGAGGGATAGGAATGAGTGGGCTCGCCCGATATTTTGCCAAACGTGGATGCATCGTATGTGGATACGACAAAACAGAAACTACGCTAACCGATCATTTACATCATGAGGGTATTCATATTGTTTATATGGATGATGTGGATAATATTCCTCTAAGTTTTCAAGAAAGCGATCCCAGTACATTGATCATTTATACTCCAGCTATTCCAAATGATTCGGCCATTTTAAGACACTTTAAAACCAATCATTTTAATCTAAAAAAACGCTCTGAAATAGTTGGCATTATTAGCCAAGAGATGTTCACCATTGCCGTCGCTGGTACCCATGGAAAAACAACCACATCATGTATCATTGCTCATATTTTGAAAGATAGCGGATACGATTGCACTGCATTCCTTGGTGGCATCGCTAGCAATTATGATAGCAATATTTTATTTGGGGGAAATAATACGCTTGTTGTTGAGGCTGATGAATATGATCGTTCATTTCTGACCTTACATCCCGACATTGCTGTCATTACTTCAATGGATGCTGATCATCTCGATATTTATGGTAATAAAGAGCAATTGACTGAATCTTTTCAATTATTTGCGTCACAACTAAAACCTGACGGAAAACTAATCTACCGAAAAGGACTTCCTTTAAATGATGGCATCACTTATGCAGCAAACGATGATGCCGAAATTCAAGCATTAAATATTGAGGTAAAGGATGGAAAGTTCTCTTTTGACTTTAACAGCAAGACAGATAACATAAAAAATATTCAATTCACCCTGCCAGGGTTATATAATATTGAAAATGCCCTTGCTGCTATCGAAGTAGCTTTGCTTTTGAAAATTCCCACCGACAAAATCAAATATGCTTTAACCAGCTTTAAGGGTGTAAAACGTCGTTTTGAATACATCGTCCAAACAGACAAACACATTTATATCGATGATTACGCACATCACCCTGAAGAACTTCGGGCTTGCATTAATGCGGTTAAACGGCTTTATCCAAATAAAAAGCTAACTGCCATTTTTCAGCCACATTTATTTACACGCACCCGTGATTTTGCAAACGAATTTGTCAAAGCATTAAATATGGTTGACGAACTGATTCTCCTCGATATTTACCCCGCCAGAGAACTTCCCATTGAAGGAATTAATTCTGAAATGCTTCTAAATAAAATAGACCTGGCCCGTAAGTATAAGTATGAGAAAAAAGAAGCAGTCAAATTTGTACAAGAACAAAAGCCCGAACTACTTTTAACTATTGGCGCTGGGGATATCGATACATTGATTAATCATTTAAAAGTTGCCCTGCAATAATGTTTAAACGAATAAACTGGAAAGCAATGCTATTTGGATTTACTTGGCTAATTTGCCTAGGAAGTCTTGGCGCGCTCATGAGTTTTATCGAAGACAAAAAACAAGAGACTACCTGTTCTAGAATAAAAATAGATTTGCTCGAACCTCATCAATATATTGAGCGTACAGAGATAAATCAGTTATTAACTAAAAATAGAGAAACGCTTATTGGCAAAACACTAAAGACAATAAATATTCATCAGATAGAGCATAGCATAAAATCGAACCCATTTGTTAAGCATGCCAAAGTGTATGCAGATATGGACGGTACCCTTTGGGTTCAAATTAAACAACGTGAACCATTGATGCGCGTACTTAACATATTGAATCAAGATTTTTATATTGATCGAAATGGTTTTAAAATGCCCATTTCAAAAGTTTTCACGCCTAATGTTTTAGTGGCTAATGGTTTTATCATGGAACATTTTTCTCATCGAGTAGACACATTAAAAACCCAGCTCGTTAAGGATTTATTTAAAACTGCTGTATTTATTGAAAATGATGCACTTTGGAGTCAACAGATAGAACAAGTTTACGTCAATGCCAATGCAGACTTTGAATTAGTGCCTCGTGTAGGTGATCATAAAATTATCTTAGGAAATGCTGACGCTTTAGATATTAAGTTTAGAAATTTGTTAGCCTTCTACAAAAAAGCATTACCAAGTGTTGGTTGGAATACCTATAAGACGATCAATTTGAAGTATAAAAACCAGATTGTGTGTGAAAGGAGTAGTGAGTAATGAGTAGTGAGTAGTGAGTAGTTAGTATTACGACAATAGTATTAAGCTAAAAAAGACAAAAAATAATGCACAATATCAAAGAACTTAAAATATGGAATAAGGCAATCACATTGACTGCAAAAGTATATACTATTTCAGCCAAATTTCCATCTGATGAACGTTTCGGATTAACGGCCCAGGTACGCCGTTCTGCTGTGTCCATTCCATCTAACATCTCTGAAGGTGCTGGACGAAATACAAAAGGAGAATTTGTTCAATTCCTAGGCATTGCCAATGGCTCATTGTATGAGCTTCAAACACAAATAATAATAAGTGAACAACTTGGATTTATTCAAAAAGAGGAATGCAATGAGTTGCTTGAAAAAATTGATGAACTTCAGAAAATGAATTACAAATTGCAATTATCTATTAAAAAAACGAACGGTGTATCGCAATACGCAATACCCAGTACACAATACTAAATTAAAATGGAAAAATCGATCTCTACCCCAGCCCAGAACTTTCCGATCGTAGTTGGTTTAGATATAGGGACCAGCAAGATATGCATGACAGTAGGTCGCCGTTGCAGCGATGGAAAGATAGAAGTTTTAGGTATTGGAAAAGCCCATTCCGAAGGTGTCACCCGCGGGATAGTATCTAATATTCAGAAAACTGTCCAAGGAATTATGCATGCGGTGGAAATTGCCGCTGGACAATCCAACGTGGATATCAAAATAACCAATGTGGGCATTGCCGGCCAGCATATCAAGAGTCTTCAGCATCGTGGTATTCTTACCCGAAAAGAGCTCCATACAGAAATTCAGCGAAGAGACATCGACAAGCTTTTGGAGGACATGCATAAGTTGCTTATGCCCCCAGGAGAACAAATTATTCATGTGCTGCCGCAAGAATTTACGGTAGACAATGAACCAGGTATCAAAGATCCTATTGGTATGGCAGGTGTGCGCTTGGAAGCTAATTTCCACATCATTTCTGGTCATGTCAGTGCAGTAAAAAATATTTTAAAGTGTGTCAACCAAGCTGGATTGGAAGCACAAGAACTCATTCTTGAACCCCTTGCCTCTGCAGAAGCTGTATTGAATGACGAAGAAAAAGAAGCAGGTGTGGTGCTCGTTGATATTGGCGGTGGAACCACTGACCTAGCCATTTATCACGAAGGAATCGTTCGTCATACCGCCGTTATACCATTTGGCGGCAATAGCGTGACAGAAGATGTTCGAGAAGGCTGCTCTGTCATGCGCAACCAAGCCGAACTATTAAAAACACGCTTTGGCTCTGCACTCGCAGATGAAAATAAAGAAAATGAGATTATTTGCGTTCCTGGTCTTCGTGGCCGAGAACCTAAAGAAATATCCGTTAAAAATCTGGCCTACGTCATTCAAGCACGGATGGAGGAAATCATTGAGCACGTTTATTATGAGATCAAATCCTCAGGTTACGAAAAAAAATTAATAGCCGGCATTGTCATTACAGGAGGTGGTTCTCAACTCAAGCATTTGCCTCAGCTTGTGGAATATGTAACTGGACTAGATGCCCGCGTGGGATATCCCAATGAGCATATTGCTAAAAATGAAGTACTCCCCAAAAATGTCTATGATGAGCTCAAAAGCCCCATGTATGCCACCAGCATTGGTCTTCTTATCAAAGGAATTCAAAAAGCAGAAGAATTAGAACAAAAAAGAAAACAAGCTTCCATATCTGTTGAAAAAGAACCTATTTTAGAAAAATCAAAGAAAAGCCTTGGTTTATTTGATAAAATACTCCAAACAGGTGCCCGGTTTATTAAGGATGATATCAAAGATGAGGACTATATCAATTAAAATTTTTATGGCGTGTCCACTCGCTTCGCTCGGGTCGGGCTGTTCGTTCCCAAGTCCTTGCTCGCTACGCTCACTGCGGGCTTTCCACTACCATCCCTCACGCAAAACTTAATTTAAAAGATGTTTTTAGGATAAAGCATCTTTTAAAAAACAAATAAACATCTACTATTCAATGAACCATCTATCCAAATTTTTATGTAGCGCAACTATTGCTAGCTTGCTCAGTCTGGGGTGCCAAAAAGAAAACAATATGGACCCAGCTGGCGGAAAAGCTACCTCAGCTGGTAACCAAGAAAGGACTACTGTTAATGGACGGGGACAAAGCCCCCCCGGACGTGTTGTGTACACAGGTACTACCAAGAATGGAGCATCCTCCTATACAAAAAAATATAGAGAAGGTACTAGGGGTTCTCTTATCCCAATCAACGAGAGAAGTTACCCATTCACGGTAAAAAAATATGATGATGGCTCTGAGGTTACTCGTATAGGCGACGCCCCCTATCCCGATTATGATCCCAAAACTATCATGAACAATGGTGGTACCCTAGATAAAGTTTATGATGGCTATGTATACACATCGGCAGATAAACTAGGACAAGGGTTTTTCCCTTTAAGTAAATTTGGCAACATCCCCCCTCACTTAAACAATAACCTGTACCTGAACGGGACCGTAGGTGGGGGACATAGTCGCCAGAGTCCTTCTGATCATGTTAGTCGCAGTCAAAGTACTTCTACTAGGAATAGACAAAACAGTGGCAGCCAAAGTCCTCCTTTTGATCAATTTTACGATCGAAATAGTTCTCCTCATGGGACTGGGTCTAGACAAAGCATTCTTGATTAAAAAGCAAGATGCAACCATTTCTATTTTCCAATAACATCTACCTACCAATTCAATGAAACATCTATCCAAATTTTTATGTAGCGCAGCTATTGCTGGCCTGCTCAGTACGGGGTGCCAAAAAGAAAACAACATGGGCCCAGCTGGTGGCGGAAAAGCTACCTCAGCTGGTAACCAAGAAAGCAAAGAAAGGTCTACTGTCAATAATGGACGGGGACAAAGCCCTCCCGGACGTGTTACATACACCCACGGCGAGGGAATGCCTTTCACCCTGAAAAAATATGATGATGGCTCCACGGCCATTCGTATGGGCACCCCACCCTATCCCGATTATGATCCTAAAACTATAATGAGCAATGGTGGTACCCTGCAAAAGTTTCCTGATAATTTTGTATACACATCGGCAGATAGACAAGCACAAATATTTTTCCCTAGGAGTAAATTTGGCGACACACCCCCTCATTTAAATAACTACCCGAGCAGGACCATAGGTGGAGGACATAGTCGCAGTAAGAGCCCTTCGGAACAAAATAGTCGGAGCCAAAGCCCTTCTGACCATGTTAGTCGCAGTCAAAGTATTTCTACGGGTACTGGAAGTAGACAAAACACTCGCTAGGATAAAACATCTTCTAAAACAAACAAATAAACATCTATCCACAAATTCAATGAAACATCCATTCAAATTTTTATGTAGCGCAGCTATTGCGAGCTTACTCAGCATGGGGTGCCAAAAAGAAAAAATTTCTCCTCCGGTATTGAATCAGGCTACTCAGTATGCACACTTGAGCAGTTTACCCAATGCTACTCCACCTAAACTAAAAGATCTAGCGCAAGCTCGTGCAAAAGAAGACTATTATGGCAATGAGGGTAGACGTTCGCGCTTCCAAAGCCCTACTGGATATGTAACGAAAGAATACACTTACGCAGGAGTTCCTCACAGTAAAAAGACGGTTACTGGAGGAAAGACATTTATCCTTCATGGCTACGGACCTCGCACTTATCATACTGCTAAAGATATGATGGATAACAATGCTGGTTACCTCGAGTCATCCAAATCTGGGGGGCATTATTGCCCCGTAATGGGGGCTCATTTCCCCATAAAATGGGAACATATTTACACAACATGGGATAAAAAAGAAGTGATTAAATATTCTAACTGGGAACACCCTACCCCTCCTCATTTATCAGAAACAAGCGGACATTTTTCTCGAATGAGCGCAAGTAATAGACAAAATATAAACTAAAGCCACCGGTTTATCATTTTACTCGCAATTTCGAGTCTGCAACTTTTCTGTCCGTAAAGTTAAGCGTCAGCATCTCTACGGATTAAAAATGAAGAGGATTCTCTGACTCCTGTAGATTTAATTGGTGTTTGCATTTTTAAAACAAAATGTATATACCTGTATAAACCAATCATCAAATGATTTTGACAATAAATAAATGGGGTAATAGCCAAGGTGTTAGATTCCCAAAAGAACTTTTAGATAAAATACATACCCGTGTGGGCATGAGCGTTAAAGTAGAATATCTAGATGGAAAGATTATCATAGAGCCTGCAAAAACATATAAAAAATACACGATCAATGAGTTAGTGAAAAAAATACCAGCAAAGTATAAGCAACAAGAATACGATTGGGGAATGGAAGGAAAAGAAACATGGTAAAGAAAATATTCACGCCAAAAAAAGGAGATATCATCAGGTTGTCATTTGATCCGCAGGCTGATCACGAACAAAGTGGATGGAGACCAGGACTAGTGATTAGCAATTCAACTTTTAATTTGGCTACTGGATTTTGCGTGGTTTGCCCAATCACAAATACCGATAGAGGATATCCATTTCATGTTCCAGTGAAAAATGTACCAAAAATAAGCGGTGTAATCATGGTTGATCAAGTTAAATCATTAGACTATATCAGTAAGAAGGCTAGTTTAATTTCTAAGGCAGATCCAGATATTATGGAGGAAGTAATGGCTATATATTTTGCAATCATTAGCGATGATGTGTGACTCTTTCTGCCAAAAAATCCAGCCACTTGAGCATCACTGCTTGCGCCGTGATTGTCATTAATCACGGCGAAGATTCAAATTTTCAAAAACGGTAAAAAAGTGAAACAAAGGACACACTTTAAAATTTTCTGTCTATAGAATTAAGCGTCAGCGTCTCTAGCTCACCAACCATTAAAAAGGGTCATATTTTACATAGAATCATACTTGTCAAGTGGTGCGATAACACCGACCACAGGATGGGGGCTTCAAAAGAGCTTTGACTCCTTAGATTAATGACATCGCTCTACGGGCAGATTTAGCAATGTTAGACTTCAAATCAATCATCTTCGACAAATCTCATTCTATACATTACACTTCCTTTGGCATGGCTCGCTCTATAATGGCATCGAGATCCGTATTTTTTGGTAAAAGCCCAAAAACATCGGATGCTTGGCCCAAGCGACTTTCACAAAAAGCATGGAAGATGATATCTGGCGCATAACAACGTAACAAAGCTGCCTGTAAAACTAATGCTAGTTCTCGCACTAATGAGCGTGCCTGAGCCTCCTCTATTTTTGTATTTAAATGTGTTAACACCCGATCCATGGCTCTATCCAATTCCGGATGCTGACCTCGAGAAAGAGCCAATTCATGCATCAGCACATCCATTACCTGACTTCCATTTAATGCACGCAGCAAATCCAGAGCCATGATATTACCCGCCCCCTCCCAAATACTATTTAGTGGCATTTCACGATAAATACGTGCCATTACGCCCTTACCGCATGCTTCCACATAGCCATTGCCACCAAGACATTCCATCGCTTCTTGGGCAAAATGACTTCCACGTTTGCAAATCCAAAATTTAACAATAGGTGTTAACAAGCGACGCATCATCACTTCATGCTCATTTGAACTATTCTCAGAACGATCCACTGCCAATGCTAAACGTAACACTAAAGCCATCACACCTTCATATTCCAATGCCAAGTCTGCTAAAACATTTTTCATCACAGGCTGATTAATCAATGCTTTGCCAAACACATGCCGTTGTGACGCATGATGTAAAGCCAAGGAAAGGGCTTGCCGCATCATACCTACTGTGCATAGCGCAGAATCTAATCTTGTGAGCGTACCCATGGCTAAAATCTGCTGCACACCTCGACCCTCCTCTCCTACTAACCAGCCTGCTGCATGATCAAACTCCACCTCAGAACTTGCATTCGCACGATTACCCAATTTATCCTTGAGACGTTGTAGCTCTAATGCATTCACCATGCCGTCAGGCAAGAAGCGTGGCAAAAAAAAGCAGGACAAGCCAGTTTTAGTTT
>Ga0206851_1251_pt1 | contig 11221 bp, 8 predicted proteins | sample Alteio_BWOrgCont_13_FD_152904 | JGI IMG/M metagenome (GOLD analysis project Ga0206851, IMG submission 152904) | Enriched cells from forest soil in Barre Woods Harvard Forest LTER site, Petersham, Massachusetts, United States -... | ecosystem: Environmental > Terrestrial > Soil > Temperate forest > O... | reverse complement strand
CCCTGGCGCCAATTTTTCCTCCCGCTACTTCAATACCAAATGTATCCAGATATAATTGCTGGTTGGCTGTCATGCGAAGCTTTGTAGAGAAATTCTTTAACCCCAGCCGGCGGTATTTGATCCTGCCAATGTCCACGGAAGCATTGAAATTGATAAAGGGAATACTGAAAATATTGAATCCACTCTCATGCGTGGTACCGGAAACGGCTGTCGCTGCAGCAACACTATCGGCAGGTGGGTTATCCATTTCGTCAGCGGCCGTCATCACATAATTGGTAAGCTGGTTTACATCCAGGAAACGGGAAGAAAACTGCAGGTAATTCTCCTTCCTGCTTTTGGCGGTATCTTTTCCGGTATACAATCGCATGCTGATATTAAAATCGGTATTCCCGAGCTTGCCCTGCAGCGTGTCTATTTTTACAAAATTGCCGGTATTGAATTTTATATTGCCGCGAATACTATCCAGGCGGTATGGGTGATTGGTCAGTTCGCCCGATACATTAGCAATTTTTATATTGGCGAATTTGAAAACGGAATCATACTTCAGTTCAACCTTTGAGCGCAGCCATACATTGGAGAATATTTCATGAACATATTCTTTTGGAACATATTTCCGGCTGCGTCTTCCCAGCAGTTCATACAATGCGAGACGTTGTGATTTCAGATCAAATGCAATCAGGGTCTTTCCCTTCTTCACTTTGTCAAACCAGAGTGCATAATTATTTACCCGTCCGCTCAGGCGAAGATCACTGCTGTCAACCCGTCCGTTGAAATTCCGGAGTTGTATGGATGTATCATTGATGGTAAGCTCCGCGCCAAAATCATGAAATACATGCGGATATTTTTTAAATGCCACACTCAGATGATCGATCGTAAATTTTCCTCTCGGAAGTGGTTTGGGATGAAGCAGTTCATTCACCGAGGTCTCCAGCGACAGGCCGATATGAAAACCATTGATCTCTTCCCTGGCTTTAGCACTCCGTGCCGAATCAAAGGCAAACAATTCTTTCAAAACCAGTTTATCACTGCCCGCATTAAGAGTAAGTGTAATCGGCTCCTGTTGTTTATGAAAGATAGCAGGCAGATTGCTGAGCGAACCGTTCATATGAAAATCAGATTGCCCCACATGAAACGACAGTGTATCAAGTTTTACAAAACCATCTTTCATGTTGGCGTGCATGTCGAGATGCTCAATAATGTATGGATAGGAGGGTATGCGAAAACTCAGATTGGTAACCGTTAACTCACTTTGTATACCACCGGTTAGTTTGTCGATCGTTTGTTCCGGCAGACTGATATCCACCAGTTCCTTAAAGTCCATTTTCAGGCTGATATGACCCGTTATACGCTGCAGATCCTGTATGCCCAGGAAGCCACCGATAAATTCGAGTTCCAGTTCTGAATTGACACGCATCGATATTTTTGGATTTGTAAAATCCCGGAGAACAAGGTTTCCCTTGAAAATTCCTTTGTCGGGCGGGGCATTAAAATCCAGCAGACGCAACTCGGATGTTTGTAAGGATTGTTTGGCGCCATTGGTATAATATCCTTTGAAAGCCAGTGAATCCAGTTTTCTTTTGGATTCGGTATTGTGCAGCCAGCCGTTTTTGCAGGAGAAAGAAAGATCTATACGTGGCATCTTTCCGTTTTGCAATTTTCCTTTTACGGTACCTTTGAAATCCAGATGGCCGTCGTATTTAAAATGTTTTAATTCTTTCGCGAGTTTTTCCGGAGCGAAAGCAAACAATTGTCTGAAATCCGTTTTTACTCCTGAGAATTTTAGATCCACCAGGTTCTCGTGCAGCAGGTCGGCCGTACCCGTGATATTGAACAGCGCATCTTCCAGTTTCAGTTTGCCCTGCTGCAATGCCAGCATCCCGGATGTTTTGTTGTAAGACAATTTGATATCTGTTTCCAGTCTTTTATGTCTTAACAGGGAACTATCCCCGGGCCAGATATAATCCAACAACATGGCCCCCTGCAGATCAGCATCCAGCTGCAGACTGTCGCTGCTGAAGGAAGATTGTATCCGGTCGATATGGGAATGGACCTGCTCCCGGCTTTGTTTGTCGAAAAAAGAAATATCCATGTTTTTTAAAACCAGTTTCTTCAAAACCAGGTCGAGCGCTTTGGATGTATCGACGGTGGAGACAGATTCATCCTGGCTTTTGCGAAGCGCATCCAGAATATTCAGCCTGCCCTTATCTTTTACAATATCAATACAACCATTTTTCAGGAAGATCACTTTCGCGTGATACTGTTGTTTCAGAATATCCGTCAGGTTGAAGCCTACATAAATCTTCTCTGCTTCAAACAGCGTCTTACCGGTCGTGTCCTTGCCTTCAAAAAGCCTCACGTTCCTGACAGCGATGGATATGTATGGATAATTTTGAAAGACAGAAATATTACTGCCTTCCACAAGGAGTTCACCGGGCAATTGTTTGTTCAGTTCTGCAATCGCCATTTTTACCAGGTGTTGTTGCTGATAATATAAAATGGCCGTCGCCGCAAGAACCAGTATAATGAGGGAAATGACGGGCAGGATCAGGAACCGGAATATGATTTTCCGTAGTCGGGTTTTCATTGGATTTTTATTGACGGATGCGATGATATTCTATATCGCGATCAGCGATACAAAATACTCAGCCGTTCTTTATAAAACAACCGGTTCAGGGGATTTATTGTATGGCAGAAATTATTATTTTATCGTGCAATATATTGATTATTAATATATTGCAAACTATATATGGTCTTACATTTTTCATAATAGCACCTTATTACATTTGTTCTGTACGGTCAAATCATTTTTAAATTCTAATTTTCTCTATCATTCAATACAATATTGAAATCATGAGCGATAAGGAAAGATCTGTCAGTCTGGGTACCGTTGTTGCCTTTGTGTTTATCATTTTAGGTATTCTGAATTTATTCGGTGCCTTGCACTACAAAAGACCTTCACCCATTTCGACAACCAGAACGCCGGCTATTCTATTCATGGTTACGGGCCTGATCATCCTCATTATAAAAGCAATAAAAAAATCCAGGGAAGGATAGTGTACGACGTGCCCGGCCATCTGCACATGCATAGTCCCGTCAATATAAAACCAGCGAAAAAAATATTATATTACAGTAACAATCACGCAAATCCAGCGATATGAAATTTGCACTGCTAACGGTTACCTATGGTGGTTTGTTTTACAAGGGAAGAGCTTTGACGCTTGAAGAACAGATTCACTGTGCCAAAGAATTTGGTTTTGATGCCATCGCGATAGAAACCAAAAGACCCGTTGCTTCTCCGCTCGATCTGAATAAGGCAGAACGTATTCGTATAAAAAATCTGGCTGCTGACCAGGGTATGGTGTTATGCGCAGTGGAAAGCATGTCGAATTTTGCGGGGAAACATATGGAAGAAAGGGAAAACAATCTGGCCATGATGCGCTATGTACTGGAAATGGCCAGGGATCTGGGTGTTAGTCTGGTGAAGGTTTTTGCCGCCTGGCCCGGACTGATCAACGACGAAGAGGATATTGCCCTGTACGGTCAGTTTGAGAGAGGAAACTATTACAAACGGTTATGGCCAGCCGAACTCCGCAGATGGAATCATTGTGTGGAAGGTATCCGCGAAGTAGCCGATATGGCTGCCGATATGGGCATTACATTGGCATTGCAGAATCATGCACCGGTATTGTCGAAAGGATATGAGGATACGCTCACCATGATGCAGGAAATTGACCGCAGGAATGTCAAACTCTGTATCGATGCACCCCTGTTTTACGAACGTCAGACTGATGAATATATCCGGGAAGCGGTGGAGAAATGTCAGGGACAGATCGTGCACACGCACTATGGGGCCTGGAATTTCAGTCAGAAAAAAAATGGAGAGATTGTTCAGGATCCTTCCCCGTCTACCGGCGATCTGATCAATTACCAGGCATTTATTGAAGCGCTATATCATGCGGGTTATACGGGTTATCTTACATCAGAATATTGTTTGCCGGTGATCAAAAATCATCAGCTGGCCGGCATCGAGGAAGTGGATCATGCCACGCGTATTTCCCTTCAATATATGAAACAACTGGTACAGCAGGCCGTGTTGGCTTAGCTGACTTCCATAAGACCACCATGCTTCGATACGCGAAGGCCCGCCTCAGCATCATGATGTTTTTGCAATTCTTTATCTGGGGCGCCTGGTATGCCACGGGCGGCAATTACATGCAGAGCCATGGCATGGGCGACGTGATCTACATGGCTTATATGACGAGCGCCATCGGCGCCATTGTTTCCCCTTTTTTTCTGGGCATGATCGCCGACCGGTTTTTTCCTGTGCAGAAGGTGCTGGGATGGATGCATATCCTGAGTGGTCTGTTTGTTTTTTCTGCGCCCTTTTTTGCGGAAGGAAGTTTTGCTTCAACGCCTTTATTCCTGGGTTTTCTTTTACTGCATATGCTTTGTTATATGCCAACGGTGAACCTGGCGGCGGCTACCGCATTTCACGTGCTGGATAACCGCGAAAAACAATTTCCGATCATCCGTTTATTCGGAACGATCGGATGGATTGCTGCCGGTTTCGTTGTGAGTAAACTGCTGCATGGCGATGCCACGGCCATGCCTATGCGTATTTCAGGGATCGGCGGACTGCTGATGGGTTTATATTGTTTTACACTACCGCATATTCCACCGGCAGGTGCAGGTAAAAAAATGTCTTTTCGGGATGTGATCGGCGCTGATGCCTTTGCAAAATTAAAATCAGGGCCCTTTATCATTTTCATCATCAGCCTGCTGCTGATCAGTGTACCCTTTGCCGCTTATTTTTCCTACGTGCCTGTTTTTCTGAAATCTGCTCATATTGCCAACCCGGCATTCAAAATGACATTCGGGCAAATGTCTGAGATTCTTTTTTTGCTGATATTGCCCTGGTTCTTTGCGCGATTCGGTCTCAAATGGGTTTTGCTCACCGGCATGCTGGCCTGGGTTTGCCGGTATGCTTTATTTGCTTATGCCGCTCCCGATGGCATTGGCTGGATGATCATGGCCGGCATTGTATTACACGGATGCTGTTATGACTTTGTATATGTGGCCGGGCAGATCTATATTGATAAAAAAGCGACACCCGAGATACGTGCACAGGCGCAGGGGCTTTTTGTACTGGTATCTTACGGAGTGGGACAGGGACTTGGTACACTGGCCGCCGGGTCAATCTTCAACAGCATTATGGGCAATGGATCATCCCTTCAGCAGTGGCAGCATTTCTGGATCATCCCCTTATACTTTGCCGCCATCGTCACGTTATTGTTTGTTCTGGGGTTCAAAGAGGAAACCTCTTAAGCGTAAAGCGCAAAGAAAGCTTAAAGCGTAAGGCGTAAAGCGCAAAGCGTAAAACCAGTCAATCAGTTTCTCAGTAATATTCAAGTAAGAATATCGTCTGAGAGACAGATCAATAAAGCTTTACGCTTTACGCCTTAAGCTTTACGCTTATTTAATGAGCTTATACCAGCGCACCGTCGGAGGACTATCCACACCCGCATCTGTCATTATTTTTTTCAGCTCGGGACTGGAAGATCTCGCTTTCGCCTTCGCCATATCACTGACCTCAAATAGAATGGATATTGTATTGGAATCGTTGAGATTACGAGCTATACCTCTTGTTATTAATCCATTGGCCCTTCTGGCAGAATCGCCTTCTGCATCAAACGCTTTCATCCAGACTCCGAAGTCTTTTACATGATGGCTGATGGCCATACCGTCGAGGTATTGAACGGGACTGTCATTGCCGGTTACGAATTCAGCAAATGTAAATCCGGGAGGAGTCATTACACCGGCTTTTTTCATTACGTCCTTTGCACCGGGCAGGGCATAAAAAGCTTTTGCTTTTTCAACATCTTCAATTTTGTCAACAACAAAAACAGTATTGGAATCTTTTGCATCCCGTCCTATTACATAATGGGTAATTCCGTACGTATTACGCAGCGAATCCCGGCTAAAATATTCCGTTTCCGCTTTGCCAAAATTCTTCACTTTATGCTGCACGATCACTACTTTAAATGGGGTAAAAACCGGTTTCACTTCAGCGGGTGCGGGAGCAACGGCTGCGGTCGTGTCCGTTTTTTGTTCTTCTTTAGCCGGACCATTATTGCAGGCAAACAGCAGGCCCATTACAAGACCCAGAGGCAATTTTTTCATTTTGTGTTTTTTTGAATGAGTAATTAGAATTTTTGGACCGTAAAGGCGACTGTTTACGAAGGGAGGGACTATCTGAAAAAGTTCAGAAAACTACCAATAATTGGAGAGAAACAAAAATTTAATCGCGCCAGGCGAATTTTAAGGAGCAACCGCTCCGTCTATTCCTTTTTTTGATCGCAAAATAAAATCGCAACGGTGATCCCCGTTGATATCGCCACATTGTAAGGTGCTGTTTTGATAGTGATCTATGTAATTCGAAAAGGCCCAGTTCCTGTCTTCGAGAAAGAGCTGGCCATTGGACAGTAACACATGCATCCCGTCTTTGGCACGTACGATTACGTCGGCCATTCCATCTCCGTTCACATCCCCCATGCGGATGGCTCCGTAATAACTCTCATCATTGCCCCATCCGAGTGCATCAGAAAATGAAGCAGACCACAGGGCGGCTGGTTGAAATCCGCTGCCGGTGGATAAACTGACCAATATCCCTTTGGGACCTCTGGCGATCAGATCAGCCATGCCATCCCCGTTCACGTCTCCCAATTGAAAAGTTGAACTGTATTTTGCTTCTTTCCAGGAAATGGCACCGGCATCTGAAAATTCAGCAGACCATATAGCGGGCTTTGTAAATGAAGTGGAAGAAGAAAGGCTCACATACATGCCATCGGGTCCTCTCGCAACGATATCTGCCAATCCATCTCCATTCACATCAGCCAGGTTAATCGTACCTGAGTAACCAACCGCTTTCTTCCAGGGTTGTTTTGCATTATCAGAAAAATAACTTGTCCAGAGAGTAGATTGCTCAAAACCACTTCCCGTGCTTAATGCCACCCGTATACCATCCCCGCTTCTGATAATGAGATCGGCTTTCCGGTCACCATTTACATCTGCCCAACGGATGGTGGAACTGAATTCCTCAGCGCCCCAGCCTTTATTGTCCGAAAACTCACTGCTCCATACGGTTTCATTTGCAAATCCGAGTCCTGTTGACAATGCAACATGTACACCGTCGGAATTGCGGCCGATCATGTCGGCTTTGCCATCTCCGTCCACATCAGCCAGCCGAACCGACCGGAAATATTTGGCTGCCCATTTTTGGTCACCGGAAAATTCACCGGGCTGAGCGATATTTATTTTGATGGGTGAGAATTCAAGCGTGGGTGATACGAACACATATCCCCTGGCTTTCAGAAGAGGCACGAGTATTTTTGTTTCTTCCAAAGCAAAATCCCTGTCAGAATAAGAATTGAAATCATGCATTTTAACAATGCCGCCATCCAGTCTGTTGAATCTCGCTATATTACCCGGATCGTTTACAAATTTATCCGAACACACAGCTGCTGAATTGTAATCTCTGTACAAATAATCATGTGAATCGAAGGTCATTCCGATAGGGCCTCTGAGGTGATTTAATTCCGGGTCAGTAAGTACACATTCATCTACCGCCTTTGACCAGAGGAACCAGGGAGGCGTAAAATAACACAGATTATTATGTATCAGCGGATCAATAGCCGACTGATTCTGCTTTATCTGAAATATTCGATCCGAACAGGAAAGGGTAGTCAGATCCCGATGGTTGAACGTGTGGTTGCCTATTCTCTGTCCATAAAAAATGAGACTGTCCAATACGGGATAATGCATATATCCGCCTCCGGGGTCTGAATCTCCGACTACAAAGAAAGTAGCGCAAATTTTTTCACTGTTGAGGTATTTGATCAGATCAACGGTTCCCGGTCCCGGGCCATCATCATAGGTCAGTGAAATATAGCCCTTTGGCAGTGTTATATATAAAGGAGTTCTAAGCGAAACCGACCCGTCTTTGGGAGATATATTGGTTTGCTTGCAGGAAACGAACAGGAATGGAAGAAGCAGAATGCGATAGAATACATCCGGGCGGCGGAGCCGCCTGGCAGGCAATCGAAAAATATTTGACATAGTTTTACTGTTCAAGGGCTTTCGTTTTCACCGGGTGGATTCCAGGTTTAAGGTAGTCAATTAATCTGCAATAATAATCATCCTGCCCACAATGAAAATCAATTATGCTCAGATCACTTGCAACAGATATGCCAGGGTAAGGCTACACGGGTGCTACCTTAGCAGAATGCGGTTGTCTTAATGTTATACCGTTCTCACAGATACCCATGGTCCTTCAGCAGAAGCAGATATCAATGATAAATATGTGGAATTGCAGAAAACTGCCTGGTGGGATCACGCATCCTATTGACAATGATCAATATTATTCTCATCAGACTAGTAGGAGTTTTTTTTATTGCCAACAGGCTTCTAGTGATAAATTCCTTTTCTTTGGAGCCCATCTTTACATTTGAATATTATCAGCATTCTGTATGGCAGAGGAACATGATTGGCATATTAATTTAATCAGGGAAAGAAATCCGGAACTCAACCTGACACCCGAACAGGCTGCAAAAATTTACAAGTTCGAGCAGGATAGAGACATATCCTCCACAAAACATTATTTTTCTTTTTGGGAAGAGTGCGATTATGAGGCATCAACCTATAGACAAATACTAACGGCAGACCAGTTGAAACATTATGAAGAAAATCTGGCTGAACATATAAAGCAGCATGAGCAGGATTTAATAGAATCAGATAACAAAGGATTGAATGAAATGGCTTATTATAATGAGATGCTTGCTTATTACGAAAATGTATTCCTGCCTGAATTCATTCGTGATCCATATATGTCTGCCATTCCAGGCCTGCTGGGAAACAAAGCAAAAATTATCTTCCTGAGATCGGAATACAAATCTTTTTTAAACGACAGGAAGAAAGGAATTCTGGCCGAACATTTTCGCCACAACAGGTTATTTAAACCCAATGAACTTCAGGTTTCGTTATTGCGACTAAAACTCTTATATCTGTGGCCCGATTATATTGCGTTTAAAAATGCAGCTGATGAAGCCACCATGGCCGTGACTAATTATTTGAAAACAAGACTAAGGCGTCTTCCGGATCAAATTGAAGCGCTGTTTACAAGGAAGCTGAATGAATTAAAGATTTTCAGTCAAGCCAATCATAAAAAATATCACGGTGAACCAAGGGGAGGGTGGCATGTAACACTCAGGCCTTTCTCCGATGAAGAAGAGAAGGAAGCCCAGGTTATGACTTTCCTTTTATTTGACAAAGAAAAGTACGGCTACCAAAACTGAAATGCCTGACCCCAATTTCTAAACTACCAGGAATCATTCAAAAATAAATTTGCGAAACCGGTTAGTTGCACATATATTTGCAACCGAATGGTTTCTTAATAATAATATAACCTACTATGAGGAGAGATATATTTCAGGCCATAGCGGATCCTACGCGAAGGGCCATCATCGCGCTGATCGCCATGCAATCAATGACCCCCAATGCCATCGCCGAACATTTTGACACTACCCGGCAGGCAATTTCAAAGCATTTAAAAATATTATCGGAATGCGATCTCGTAAAACAGGAATACCAGGGAAGAGAAATTTATTATCAACTTGAAATTAATAAAATGAAAGAGATAGACAAATGGCTGGAACAATTCAGAAAAATCTGGGAGAAGCGCTTCGAACAACTCGACAATTTATTATCAACCATAAAAAAACGAAAAAAATGACACCCGTTTTGCAATTTGATTTCATCGCGGATAAAGAAAAGAATACGCTGACCATCAGGCGCGAGTTTTTAGCCGGCCGTCAACTTGTCTGGGACTGCTATACAAAAAGTGAACTGCTTAACCGGTGGTTCGCACCCAAACCGTTGACTACAAAAACAAAATCCATGGACTTCCGGGAGGGCGGACACTGGCACTATGCCATGGTGGAACCGGGCGGCACAGAATACTGGGGATTGACGGAATATCTGAAAATAAAACCCATTGACTATTATACCGCACTGGATGCTTTCTCCAATGCTGAAGGTGAGATTAATAAGGATCTGCCCCGCGCAAAATGGCTCGTTACATTTTCCGACAAAAGTAAAAACACTTTGGTAGAAACGGTCGTGACCTATCATTCGCTTTCAGATCTGGAGCAGGTTATTAATATGGGTATGAAACAGGGTATGATAGCAACACTGGAAAAACTGGATGAGCTTTTACTGGAGATCAATTAATTCGCTGCCCTGAATCCGGCATTATGAATTATAGTGAAATTCAAGTTCCCTAAGAGTATTCCCTGCGTGTTAGTTCCAGGGCTGACTGCCCCGAAGATCGAATAGTAATTTATAAGCCTGGCTCAGGCCAAAAGTTCCAATAAGACCATAGTCCCGAATGGTTTTGACCTTGCCGTTGTCATAGGTAATTTTGAGGGTAGAAGTCTGATCATCCGTCCAACTGACGCGATAAGAATTGTCGTAGATATCGTCTATTTTACTGTGATGTTTTACTGTTGAAGAAGAGTCATTTACTATTTGCGCATCACCATTCAAAAAAAGTAACAGCGGGATTATGGTAAACCATATTCTGACTGTGAAAGGACTATTTATCATCATTACCGGCATACATGTTGTTTTTTCAGATCGGAATCGCCCGCCTTTTAATATACCGATATTGAGTTCTTCGCAGCCCTGATCGGTTTGATGAAGTTGAAAATAACATTCTGCCGGTGAAATATAAACAATTATCCCGGTTTTAGGAGGGGAAGGACCGGGGTAAAAAATTCGATTAAAAGCGGGCAGTAAATGTATCAAAACCGGGCACACGAAACACAGAACTTTGTAGTATCAAATTGATTAATAAGGATATAATGGTATGGCATTCTATTGGCGTCTGTGATTCTTCGGAAATGGTTGACTATGCTTAAAAACTATCTCAAAACAGCTTTGCGCAATTTTCAGCGGTATAAGAATAATTCTGTTGTCAATATTGCCGGTTTGACGGTTGGCTTTACGGCCTTTCTTTTAATATTTCTGGTAATTCAATATGAAAAGAGTTTCGACAATTTTCATTCCGATAGGAATAATATTTATCGTCTTACACGCATCGGCAAAAAACATTGTTGCCAGAGAATACAGGGCGGGTGTTCCTTTTCCTGTAACGCAGACTTTGCGA
>Ga0206851_1250_pt1 | contig 11378 bp, 10 predicted proteins | sample Alteio_BWOrgCont_13_FD_152904 | JGI IMG/M metagenome (GOLD analysis project Ga0206851, IMG submission 152904) | Enriched cells from forest soil in Barre Woods Harvard Forest LTER site, Petersham, Massachusetts, United States -... | ecosystem: Environmental > Terrestrial > Soil > Temperate forest >... | reverse complement strand
GCCTCTCGCACCGGCAGGTCCTGAAGACCCACATGCACTCCATCCGCATCCACCGCCGCCGCCACTTCCACCCGATCGTTAATAATAAGCCGGCTGCCCCACGAACGACAGATCTCCATCGCCTCCCGCGCCGTCGCCAAAAATTCCCCGTCAGTCGCTTCCTTCATCCGCAGCTGGATCAACCGTATCCCCGCCCGGCAAGCCTCCCCGATCTGCCACAGCGGGTCCGTCTCCCCCGTAATAAAATATAGCCTGCTCAATGCCATCCGAGTAATGTTTTATTGCTGCTCAAAAACCGTTCTATATACCGCTTGGCCCGTCCGGCAGCTACCGGCAGCGGATACCCTAACGCCAGATTCGCCGCCAGCGCAGACGACAGTACACAACCTGATCCATGCTTGGGCGCATACTCACCCTCCAGCGCATCCAGCACCTCTGCCTCACCATCGCTCCACAGATAATCCCGCCCCGGATTCCCGGGGTTGTGGCCGCCCTTTAGATAAATATGACAACCTAGCCTGGAGCTCAAATCCGCACACGCCACCCCAACATCTTGCCCCGGATATAGCCACCCCATCTCCTCCCAATTCGGCGTCACCAGATAACATCGCGCCGCCACTGCTTCCCACTCGTCCTGATCGAGCCGCCCCCAGAATTCCTTTCCGCCGCTTGCCTTGATCACGGGGTCAAGCACCACCCGCGACATTGGATTCTGCCGGTGAATATGATCGATGATCGCCCCGGCCATCGCCATCGACTCCGTGATCCCAATCTTCACCCAGTCAAACCCGGCGGAGTCATAGCATAGATCGATCTGCTCAAACACATCCCTCAGCGCCAGCCAATCTACCCGCCGGATCACCCGCTCATTCTGAAAGGTCAGCCCCGTAACCACGGCATACCCATACACGCCATGCGCTTCCAGCGTCTTGATATCCGACAGGACACCCGCTCCCGCGCTCTGATCATATCCCGCTGCCACAAGGACACTAGGCCTGTCCATCGATGATCTTTTTTACTTGCTCAAACCGGCTGACCGCCTCCCGCGGCTTCTCCCAGATCCATCCCAGCAGCGCCGCCCCGGTCCAGCCCCTGGTCAACATCATCTCTATCGTATCCGCGCTCACCCCACCCATTCCAACCGCCTTGCACGGCAAAGTCCCCGACGGCATCGTCAGCAGGTCGTCCGACGCCAGATACCCCGGTTTCGAAATACTGTCAAACACCGGACTGATAAAGGCATAGGCCAAACCCGCAGGCAGCCGCCTGAGCTCGTCCCACGAATGCACCGACGTTGACAAGGCCAGCCCGTTCCTGCCTGAAGCAGCTCCATGAACCTGCGGGACCCCGTATCTCTTGGCCAATTCCACACTCCCATGCGCCACCAGCCTTGACGCCCACCTGGGCGCCAGCCGTTCCAGCAACCCCTCAACACCCCCACCGGGTTTTCGCAAATGCAGCTTCTCCACACCCGCCTCGAGCAACCCTTCCAGGCGCTCCGCCTCTCCGGGTATATCCCCCGGCGAAGTGATCACCGCTAAAAGAAACCCTGTATCATCCTTTATAAACCCTGTATCTCCCATTATAAATAGATTTCCGATCCGGCCTCCTTGAACGCTTCCGACCTTTCCCGCATCCCTTCCTCCAGCGCCGCGGCATCTTCCAACCCCTTTTCCTGTGCAAACCGCCGCACCTCCTGCGTAATCTTCATCGAACAGAAATGCGGCCCGCACATCGAACAGAAATGAGCGATCTTCGCCCCCTCCGCCGGTAGCGTCTCATCATGGAACGACCGTGCTGTATCCGGGTCCAGCGATAGATTGAACTGGTCCTGCCAACGAAACTCGAACCGCGCCTTGCTCAACGCATTGTCCCTGTATTGCGCGCCGGGATGCCCCTTCGCCAGGTCCGCCGCATGCGCCGCGATCTTGTATGCAATCACCCCATCCTTGACGTCTTTCTTGTTCGGCAGCCCCAGATGCTCCTTTGGCGTCACATAGCACAGCATCGCCGTCCCATACCATCCGATCATCGCCGCACCGATCGCCGAAGTGATGTGGTCATACCCCGGCGCGATATCCGTGGTCAACGGGCCAAGGGTATAAAACGGTGCCTCCTCGCATTCCTTCAGCTGCTTATCCATATTCTCTTTGATCAGGTGCATCGGAATATGCCCCGGCCCTTCGATGATCACCTGGCAATCCTTCTTCCAGGCAATCTTCGTCAGCTCGCCCAAAGTCTCGAGCTCGGCAAACTGCGCGGCATCGTTCGCGTCCGCAATCGACCCCGGCCGCAATCCGTCACCCAGCGAAAAAGACACATCATATGCCCTCATAATCTCGCAAATCTCCTCAAAACGTGTGTATAGGAAACTTTCCCGGTGATGCGCCAGACACCATTTGGCCATGATCGAACCGCCGCGGGATACGATCCCCGTGACCCGGTTAGCTGTTAGCGGGATATAACGCAGTAGCACACCCGCATGGATAGTGAAATAATCGACCCCCTGCTCGGCCTGCTCGATCAGCGTATCCCGGTAAATCTCCCAGCTGAGATCTTCCGCCTTGCCACCGACCTTTTCCAACGCCTGGTAGATCGGAACCGTGCCCAGGGGCACCGGTGAATTGCGCAGGATCCATTCCCTGGTCTCATGAATATTCTTCCCTGTCGACAAATCCATGATCGTATCCGCTCCCCACCGGCAGGCCCAGACGGCTTTTTCGACTTCTTCCTCGATGCTTGAGCTAACGGCCGAATTCCCGATATTGGCATTGATCTTCACCAGGAAGTTCCTTCCGATGATCATCGGCTCCGACTCGGGATGGTTGACATTGGCCGGGATCACCGCCCTTCCCCTCGCCACCTCGTCCCGCACAAACTCCGGTGAGATCCCCATCTCTCCGCCGATCCGCTGATTCTCCCGGATGGCGATATACTCCATCTCCGGCGTAACAATCCCTCGCCGCGCATACGCCAGCTGAGTCACCGCCAACCCCGGCCTGGCCTTCACCGGCGGCTGCTTCCCCCCATATACCGAGCTTACCTTTTCCTGTTGCTCGACATCCCCGCGTCCAGCAATCCAGCTCTCCCGCAGCCGCGGCAATCCCTCCCGCACATCGATCTCAACAGCAGGATCCGTAAACGGCCCGCTCGTATCATATATCGTCACCGCCGGGTTAGTCGCTACAGTCTGGGTGAAAGTATCAACCGTGTCTCCAACCGCAATCTCCCGCATCGCCACCCGGATGGGATGGAGCCTACCCGGCACAAATATCTTACGCGAAGCTGGAAAAGGCTCGCGGCTGATCACATGGTTCCCCGGAATGCTGTCTTTCTTCATATAACTAGATTTTATTTGCCAACTAACCCCCCTGCGTCGCGCGGATCACAAACACCCTGTCCTGTGCCTGCAGAACCCGCGCCCCCCATTCCCCCTTCGGGATGACCTCCTCATTCAACGCAATGGCAATCCCATCCGCCTGCCGGATCTCCAGCAGCGGAAGCACATCCGCCAACGTCCCTGACTCGGGAAATGAAAAATTCTTCTGATTGATGATTACCTCTATCATAACATCCCCAATAAAAAATCACTACTAGAGGCGCCAAAACTGGCAGAAAGAGAAGGCCACTTTTTCCCTTCGCCGGCATTACCCGGATCAGGTTCTGAGGGTATTATCTCAGCCCGCGCACGCGGACACCCCTAAAGTTCTGTATCAAAGTTAGGAAAAATCGGAATGAAAAAATTTTATTTCAGCTCCAGCACCACGATCGACTTCGCCGGCATCTCCACCACCACATCATCCCCCTCCTTCCGCGCGCCGGTAAAGACGGCAGGCTTGACCTTCGCCGGCTGATCGAAGTTGTTGATATCGGTAAAATTTTCCGATGTCAGCACCTGCCCCGATACACCGGAAAACGCAATCCCCGGCAATCCCGCCCGCACCGTGATCTTGTTGGACGGATCGAGATTAACCAGCGAAATATGGATCGCCCCGCTCGAATCCCGCGAAGCAGACGCATTCACCGCGGGTATCCGCCGCCCGCCAAATACATAATCCGGGCTCGCCAGCTGGACCACCAGCGACTGCGCATCCTGATGGACTTTATACAGATCGAACACATAATAGGTCGGCGTCAGCAGCATCTTGTCCTTATCGGTCAGGATCAGCGATTGCAGCACATTCACCGTCTGCGCCAACGCAGCCATCTTCACCCGGTCCGAATGATTGTTGAAGATATTCAGCGTGGTCCCCGCAATCAACGCATCGCGCAGACTGTTTTGCTGATAAAGAAAGGCCGGATTCGTCCCCGGTTCCACATCCGTCCAGATACCCCACTCATCCACCACCAGGGCCACCTTTTTCGATGGGTCGTATTTGTCCATGATGGCAGAATGCTTTCGGACGATCTCATCCATCTTCAGACAAGCCTCCATCGCCCTAAAATAAATATCTTCCCCGAACTGAGTCGCCGAACCCTTATGACGCCATTCACCCGCGACCGTATAATAATGCATCGACAGCCCCCAGAGATGCCAAAGCGGGAGCTTGTCCATCAGCACCTCGGTCCAATGATAGTCATCTCCATTTGGCCCGCTGGCGATCAGCTTCAGCGGCGCGCCGGGATAACTCTTGCAGAACTCCGCATACCGCTTGTATTGATCGGAGTAAAACTCCGGCGTCATATCCCCCCCGCATCCCCAGCTCTCATTGCCAACGCCCCAAAACGAAACATTCCACGGTTGGTCCCGCCCGTTCTGACGCCGCAGATCGGCCAGCGTGCTCTTTCCATTATAATTCAGATACTCCAGCCAGCTCTCCATCTCCTGCGGCGTCCCCGTTCCCACATTCCCGGCAATATAGGGCTGGCAACCCAGCAGCGAACAAAGATTCAGATACTCATGCGTCCCGAAACTATTGTCCTCCGATACCATCCCCCAGGTCGTATTCACCGTCCGCTTCCGCTGGTTGCGGGGACCGATCGCATCCGCCCAATGATACTGGTCCGCATAGCACCCGCCCGGCCACCGCAGCACCGGCACCCTGATCTTTTTCAACGCCTCCACCACATCCATCCGGATATGATCCCCCGTCCAGAATCCGTCATAGATACATCTTCCCAGGTCTTCGGAGAAATGCCCATAGATATTACGGCTGATCACCGGGCCCGACGTGTCCCGGATCGTTAAGGAAACAGGCGCCTGCGCAGCCAGGCCAACCGATACGACTGTTAGTAAAAGCAGCAGAATATTGTTCTTCATATGACAATATAAGCGTTTCTGTGACAATTATCGAACTTGTCCATTACCCCGCATGATCCATTTCTCGGTAACCAATTTTTCTAAAGCAAAAGGCCCGCGAGCATGGAGCTTCTGCGTCGAGATCCCGATCTCCGCCCCCAGTCCCAGCTCCTCCCCATCCGTAAACCGGGTACTCGCGTTCGCATAAACAGCCGCCGCATCCACCTCCAAAAGGAACCGCTCACACTGCTTCTTATTGCGCGACACGATCGCCTCCGAATGCCGCGTCGAATAGCGCTCGATATGCGCTAACGCCTCATCCATATTTTTAACTACCTTGACGGCACATTTCAGACTAAGCCATTCCCGCGCAAAATCCTCCTCCTTGGCCTCGCGCAGCAACGGATAACCCCGCAATAACCGAAACGCCGAAGCGTCCGCAAAGACCTCTACCCCATACTCCTCCAACGGCTCCCAAAGCCGCCGCAGCAGCTCGGAAGCAATCGCCCGGTCGACGATCAGCGTATCCATCGAATTACACACCGAAGGCCGGCTTACTTTCGCATTGACGACGATCCTGACCGCCATATCCAGATCCGCCTCTTTCTCTACGTACACATGACAAACCCCCGCCCCGGTCTCGATCACCGGCACCAAACTGTTTGACCGCACATACCGGATCAACGCCTCGGACCCCCGCGGAATGATCACATCCACCCATCGCGTCGCCGTCAGCAGCTCCTGTACCACCTCCCGTTCGGGCGGCAATAAGACCACACAATCAGGCGGCAGTCCGCCGGCCTTCAAGGCCTTTCGGATCAACACAATAGCCGCCTTATTCGTCTCGGCCGCCTCCTGGCTGCCCTTTAGCAAACATCCGTTCCGGCTGCGAAGACACAACGCGGCAATATCAAACGTCACATTCGGCCTCGATTCATAGATCGCCCCGACCACTCCCAACGGCACCGCCAGCTTCTCCACCCGAAGCCCATTCCCCAGCACCCGGCGCTCCAGTACCCGCCCCGACGGATCAGGCAGCCGGCTGACTTTCCGGATACTTACCGCAATAGCTTCGATCCGCTCGCGGGTCAACAACAACCTGTCCCGCCGTGGATCATCAACGTCCTGCCTCGCAAGATCCAACGCATTGGCCCGCAGAAGCGGCCCCGCCGAAGTCTCGAGAAGCCCCGCCAACGATTTCAACACGGCCTGCACCTGCCGCCCGCCCGCGCTCCGCAGCCCGACCGCGGCCCGATGCGCTTTTATTATCATTGGTTCTATCGTCATCATGATCATTGATCGTGATCCCATCAGAATACGACTATATCATCCGCATGCGCAGCCATCACATTCCGTACGGCCAGATTTTCCGTCAACCCTGCCGCACCCAGCCTGACCTTAGCCACCCCGATGATATTCCCCTCCTCATCCTTCAGCTGCACCACCTCCCCTGCCTCGAACCGACCTTCGACTTCCCGCACTCCCACCGTCAACAGACTTCGGCGCTGCCCCAAGGCGCGCATGGCGCCTTTGTCGACAGACAGACTCCCCAGCGTGATCGATCCGCTCGCCAGCCATTTCTGCCGCGCCCGCAGGTTCGAAGCTCCCGGCAGGATCGAAGTACCGGTTACTCCCGCCAACGCATCAGCGAAAGGCGTCTTTCCCTTCAGCCCGCAGATCACCACCCGGATCCCCAGCGACGACGCCAGCCGCGCAAACGTGAGCTTGGACAACATGCCGCCAAGCCCCATACTGCTCTTCCCCTGCTGTACTAGCCCCATTACCCGGCTATCCACCTTCTCAACAGAAGAAACGACCCGGCCCTCACTATCCAGCAGCCCTCCAACCGAAGTACATAACAGCAATGCCGAAGCATCCAGCCCGATGGCGGTCAGTGTCGCCAGCTCATCATTGTCGGAAAATTTTAACTCCACATTGCTCACGAGGTCATTCTCATTCATGATCGGCAAAATGCCGTTCTCCCAGAAGACTTGAAACGTCTCCTTCAACTGCAGGAACCTGCCCCGGTCGGAAAAATGCTGCCGCTCGCAAAGCGCCTGCGCCACCGGTATGCTGTAGGAGGAAAATGCGCGCTGATACTGCCTGATCAAAATGGGATTTCCTACAGCCGCCGCAGCCTTGCGCTCGGTCAACGTCCCTTTATACCCGCTGAAGAACCCACGACCGCTGCCTACCGCACCGCTCGACACCAGCACCACCCGGTGACCCGCCGCCAGCGATGCCACCTCCGCTGCAACCTTCCGGATCGTAGCAGGGGCGATCATCCCGCGCTCATCCGTCAGCACCGCCGTCCCCAGTTTTATCACCATTACAGGCTTTTGCATTCGGCAAAAGTATCAGAATATTGGCATACTCTCGCCTTAACATTCCCATATCATTCTTTAACATTCCTATACCATTCAGGATATTATTTTTATCCCGTCTGACCCAACCCCTTATGCGTATTATACCTTTTCTGCTGCTGCTCCTGCCCGTTCTCGCCGCAAACGGCCAATCCGAAAATAGCCGCTGGCACGGCGCCGTCGGAATCACCGAAGGCACGCTCAACTTTCAACAGAACGCCGCAGGCGCTGTCGCCATTCCCGTTCGTTTCGACTTCCTCAGCGGTCACAACAGCGCGTTATCGCTGGGCACCAACCTCAAGATCGGATCGGCAGACGAATACGGCTACTCCTTTCCGGTCATCCTCGTCCTGTTGGCGCTCCTTGGCGCGAGCGGCGCCCAACCCGACTTGTCCGGCACAAGCAGCAGCAGCAACAGCAGCAACAGCAACGGCTACTCCGTAAACCTTTTTGCAGATTTCCCTTTGATGCTGGAATACAACTGGGGACTGGGGACAGCCAACACATCTGACCATCATGTCGGCTGGTTCATGGGCGCCGGAGCGACCTATACCACTACCGGCGTCACCCTTACGAGTGCAGGCCACGGCACCAGCGAAAATTTCTTCGGCTGGACCGGCAATATCGGTATCCGCTTCGCCCGGAATAAGGAGCTCAGTTTTTCAACTACCCTGCCTTTTCAAAACTCGGTCGGCCCGATCCGGCATCCGCTATTCCTTGCGCTGACTTTCGCCGTCACCCCCCGTCCCCGCTGACGCCTTCTGCATCACCATAACTCCATTCATAATGAACGTGCTCCCACTCCCGGCCACAATATTATACACCGGCTGCATCCCACCGGCCGAAACGCTCTTATCCCAAACCTGATACTCCAGGTACTTCCCCGTCCGTTCATCCAGACACCGTACCCTATCCCCGACAACCACCTCCCCTGCCTTCTTCTCCCCAGCCGCAGTAACCATCGGATGATTGGGTGTCGCCTCCAAGATCCTCGACGACAACAATACCTCGCGCTCCCGACCGCTTCGCCCGCCGACGTCCCCGCGAACGACAGCCGACACCAGCATTAACCGCGTGATCGCATAATTCTTCACCGCATGTACGGTCAATTCCTTTACTACAACCGCTCGCCGCTCCTGCGTAACCGGATCGACCGTCACCACCTCATCCCCTGCCCGCACATCCCGCAAAGCCTTCGCGCCGCCATCCCCCATACTAACCCGCATCTCGCCGGGAAAACAGATATCATTCCCATACGTTCCCGCTTCCGCGCGGTTGACCGCCCCCTGCTGCCCGTTGGCCGCCCGGTATAGCTGGAAACCCAGCTCCTCCGACAAAACATAGGACAGCTTCAGCACAAAGAAGGGCTCCTCCTTATCGATCGCATGGATATCTTCGAAATACTTCCGCCAGACCTTCGGGTCGGCCTTATAACCCGGCATACAGGCCGTATACCGCTTTCCATTTTCCGTCGTGTAATAGATGATCGTGCCGAGCTCTACCCGGCCATCCTTGAGAATGAGCTTGTACAGATCGATGCGCTTCCGCTTGCCGTCATCCCCCGTGATAAAATAGGGCTTCCCGAATCCATTGTGATCCAGGATATACATGTTGTCGAACTTCACATAGGTGTCTTTGTCCAGGTCACCAACAGAAAGCGTTTTGGCTTTTTCATATTCATCCATGGTCAAAGCCCGCACGGCAGCCGTATCCTGGGCCCGCACGATCCCCGTGCCCACCGCCGGCAGGCATAGCAACAATAGTTTCAACAGTCTCATATGTAGTTAAAATGCGGCCTCCGGCCAATTAAGATAGTTCCTTGAACGCCGCCGCAAACGCCTCCATCTCATCCATCCTGCCAATACTGATGCGACACCAGTTCTGATTATTGAAATTCCAGTACCGCACCCCTACGCTCCGCTTCATCATCTCATCCGTGAATTGCTTGCCATCCATCTTGATAGGGAAGATCACGAAATTCGCGACCGCCGGAACATACGTGTACCCTTCCTTCTTTAGCACCGAATAAAGGAACTCCTTGGACTCGGTCGTCTTCTTCAGCACCCCATCCATATATTCCCGCTCCTGATAGCCGGCAATCGCCGCCTGTAACGTAGTCGTGGAAATAGACATGCTGGCCTCCGTGTACAACAACAGTTTCTTGATCGTATCCGGCTGTGTCACGATATAACCGATCCGGATACCGGCAAATCCATAGATCTTCGAGAAGGTCCGGGCAATAATGATATTCGGATTGGCATCCGCCATCGGGATCAGCGTCGAGCCCTGCGGATCAGCCATATAGTCGTTATAGGCTTCATCGACAAAAACCATCGTTTTCTTCGACACCCGGTCGACAAATGCCCGCAACGCAGCAGTATCCACTACCGTCCCGGTCGGATTGTTCGGGTTGCAAATATAGACCAGCGTCGTATTGGCATCGACCGCTTTCTCCATCGCTTCCAGGTCCAGTTTGTAATCGGTCGTCAACGGCACCTTCACCCAGGTGGCCCCGTATTTTGCCGCCTTGCTTGGGAGATCGGCATAGGTAGGGTCGCCCGAAACGACATTGGTTCCCGGCTTGCAATAAGCCAACGCCGCCGCCATCAGTAAAGGCGTCGAACCGGCCGCCATCAAAATATTCTCCTGCTTGATCTTTTCATAGGCAGCGATCTTCGACGTCAGATCCCCCATTGCCCGCATCGGATATCGACAGACCACCGGCAGCGTATCCGTTATCGCCTTCTTGGCCATGTCTGACGGCCCAAATGGATTCTCGTTCGCATATAGCCTCGCCTTTAACGGCTCGACGGCATTCAGGGCAATATCTCTCTCCGACCACCCTTCCAAAGCGAACGGCGCAAACGCATGCCCGTTGACCGCCGGCGCGGCCTGCAATTGGTTCAGCAGGCTGCCGGCAAATGGAAGCCCTCCCGCTAATAAGGCGCCCCTCCGGAGTAAGGCGCGTCGAGACATTGTGTAGTTGCCCATAAGAGTGTATTTTTTGGTGATTGTAATTTTAGCTTCCCAACATAGGATAAGAATAATGCTGCCCCGTCACCCTGCTATGCACCGCCGCTACCACGCTCCGCGCTGACTCCAATGCCCCCGCCATCCACGCATTCAGGAACGTCATATGCTCCCCGGCGAAATAGACCCGCCCGTCCGGCACCAGTAGCGCCTTATACAGCGTCCGCCGCTCTTCGGCCGAGTACAACGCCCATCCACCAAGATTGTATTTGGTCTTGTGCCAGCTGACAGCGAAAGAAGTTTCGAATTCCTGCCGGTACTGTGGGTGGATCAGACTGCCCTTCTCCAACGCCAGTTTTTCCCGCTCCTGATAAGACAGATTTCCCGTCGCAACGGCCTTCTCATTAAAGTTATAATATCCGATCAATACTCCCTTACCGCTCAAATAATCATAGGAAGGATAGAAGATCTGGGTAAGCTGATTATTGGTATGCGTGATCCCGCCATAAATCCCTTCATCTTCCTCCCAGAACCTGCGTTTGAATTGCAGTCCGATCTTCCCGGTAGACATATAAACGACCGAATCGATCGCCCGGCTCGCATCCGAAGCAAAATTGTGGTCGATATTGCTCAACACCGGCAATGGAATGGTACAGATACAATACGGGGCCTCGATCGTCTTTTCTCCCGTGGCGTCCCGGTACACCACCTTCACCCCCTGCTCCACATTCCGGATCGAACTGACCTCCGCGCCGTGACGGAACACCGGCCCTACCTTCTTCCCGAACCCTGCCGCAATCCTGTCC
>Ga0206851_1075_pt1 | contig 11469 bp, 10 predicted proteins | sample Alteio_BWOrgCont_13_FD_152904 | JGI IMG/M metagenome (GOLD analysis project Ga0206851, IMG submission 152904) | Enriched cells from forest soil in Barre Woods Harvard Forest LTER site, Petersham, Massachusetts, United States -... | ecosystem: Environmental > Terrestrial > Soil > Temperate forest >... | reverse complement strand
GGTGCTTCGTGGCAATGGAACCTCTTTAATGCATCAGCCCGCCTACGCAGCTGAAAAAGCTGCTTCGGCGGGCGAAGTGCGGATAGGGGGACTCGAACCCACACGCCTCGCGGCACCAGATCCTAAGTCTGGCTTGGCTACCAATTACAACATATCCGCCTTTGCTCTCCCGGGGTAACATGAAATGCGTTACACCAGGTGCATTTTCACTGGATTGGTCGCAAATATACCCTTTTTCCATTCACATTTTATAAACACCCGGTTCTTTGGCTTTCTTTATTCCTATTTTTGTTATCCGATGACCAAAATGCTTACCATAGATCCCGCACAGGTAAAGACCAGCCTCCTCCACAGTTATATGCTGGGCGCGGTGGCTCCCCGACCCATTGCTTTTGCAAGTACGATCGACAAAGACGGGAACCCCAACCTGAGCCCTTTTAGCTTTTTCAACGTGTTCAGCGCAAATCCTCCGATAGCTATCTTTTCGCCTGCACGCAGCGGGAGGACCAATACCAACAAAGACACCTTTAAGAACATACAAGAAGTAAAAGAGGTGGTTATCAATGTGGTAAACTTCGATCTGGTTGAGCAGGCATCGCTTGCCAGCACCGAATACCCCAAAGGAGTAGATGAATTTATCAAGGCCGGTTTAACGGCTGTTCCTTCTGAAAAAGTAAGGCCATACAGGGTGAAGGAAAGCCCGGTTCAGTTTGAATGCAAGGTTCGTGAGGTGATCGAGCTTGGCGCCGAAGGCGGAGCAGGCAACCTGATTGTATGTGAGATCCTGCTCATGCATATCAACGAAGCCGTGCTGGATACACAGGGTCATATTGATCCCAACAAGATCGATCTGGTTGCCCGGATGGGTGCCAACTGGTATTGCCGGGCATCGGGAGCAGCCTTGTTCGAAGTGGCCAAACCCCTTCTTACCAAAGGTATAGGCATTGATTCTATCCCAGCCCATATACGCAGCAGCAATGTGCTTACCGGCAATAACCTGGCCCGGTTGGGAAATGTAGAGCGCATACCCAACCCCGGCGAAGTGAGCCATTACAAGCAAAGCGGGGCCATTTCAGAAGCCTACGAATTGTATGGCCGTAATCTTTATAAACTCGAAGATCACCTGCATCACATCGCCAAACGCCTGCTCGACGATGGCAAGGTTGACGAAGCCTGGAAAGTACTCCTCTCGGCCGAAGAAATTTCTCAACATTAATCGATTTTGATCTATATATACCAAGTTTAATTTATCCATATCCCTTAAAAACCATCACCATGTTTAACATCACAGGTACCCTCAAAGTAAAAAGCGCCGAACAACAGGTTAGCGATAAATTCAAAAAACGTGAATTCGTAATCACCGATAATTCATCCCAATACCCCCAACATATTTCTTTTCAACTGACCCAGGATAAATGTGGTCTGATAGAAGGGTATAAGGTGGGCGAAGAAATGAAGGTGTTTTTTAACCTTCGCGGACGGGAATGGAAAAGCCCGAAAGACGGAGAAATGAAATATTTTAACTCGCTCGAAGCCTGGAAAATAGAAAAAGCCGGAGCCACCCAAGGCGGAACGTCGGCCCCTGTTTCTGAGCCTGATGTCACTTCGTTCTCTGCATCAGAAGGGGAGAATGACCTTCCCTTCTAAGATTTTGGAATTGGGGTATACGATTTGGGTTTTTGTTCCCGGATTTAAGATTTTCATGTTGTCACACTGTTTGTTACACACGGGCTTTTTTGCCGTTGTGGAATCCGATTGTATATGGTCAGAGAAAAAGTATTGATTACCGGCGCTGCCGGTTTCTTGGGTTCGCATCTGTGCGACCGCTTTGTGAAGGACGGATATCATGTCATCGGGATGGATAACCTCATTACCGGCGATTTGAGGAATATCCAGCATCTGATGAAACTCGAACAGTTTGAGTTCTACCACCACGATGTGTCTAAATATGTATTCGTACCGGGTGAACTGAAATACATCCTTCATTTTGCCTCTCCGGCCAGTCCTATTGATTACCTGAAGATCCCGATCCAGACCCTTAAAGTAAGTTCACTCGGTACGCATAACCTCCTTGGGCTTGCGCGTGTGAAGAAAGCACGTATCCTGGTGGCTTCAACCAGCGAGGTGTATGGTGATCCGTTGGTGCATCCTCAGACCGAAGAATACTGGGGCAATGTAAACCCGGTTGGTCCGCGCGGTGTGTATGACGAAGCCAAACGGTTTATGGAGGCCATCACCATGGCTTATCATACGTATCATGACCTGGAAACGCGCATTATTCGTATTTTCAATACCTATGGTCCGCGTATGCGTCTGAACGACGGACGTGTATTGCCCGCCTTTATTGGTCAGGCGCTGAGAGGCGAAGACCTGACTATGTTTGGGGATGGATCGCAGACCCGCTCGTTCTGTTATGTGGATGATCTGGTGGAAGGCATTTGCCGGTTATTGAAGAGCGATTATTCGCAGCCTATGAATATTGGGAATCCCGGCGAAATTACCATTCGTGAGTTTGGCGAAGAGATCATCAAACTCACCGGTACTTCCCAAAAACTCATCAGTCTCCCGCTACCTCAAGACGATCCGAAACAGCGTAAACCCGATATCACCAAGGCTCAGACCATCCTCGGCTGGCAGCCTAATGTGAGCAGGGCTGAAGGGCTGAAGATTACTTATGAGTATTTTAAATCCCTCTCAAAGGAAGAATTATTTAAAAAAGAACACCGTTTCGCGTAGCTCCGGAAGTTGTTTTTTTGATTCGTCATCATCTTGTTTAAGCTCCCCAATAATGCTTAAGCATTTCAATGTCAGGATATCAGGCAAGGTACAAGGTGTTTTTTACCGTGCCGCTGCACAGCAAGAAGCATTCAGGCTTGGCCTCCGGGGGTTTGTAAGAAATGAACCCAACGGCGATGTCTATATCGAGGCTGAAGGCCCTTCAGAACAGCTGACAGCACTGGTCAGTTGGTGCCATACAGGGCCTCCAAACGCAATCGTTTTGGAGGTGCATGTCGTTGAAGCTGAGCAGGGGCTCTATACCGTATTTGAAATACGCCGGTAATGAGTGGCTTGTTTTTCGTCACCCGAAACACAGCCGAACGGGGCTCTTCGAAAAAACGGCAAATAACTCAATTCTTTCCTTTTTCTTGAATGAAGTGCTTGCAGATTCGCAAATTTTTATATTTTTGTATCCTATATGCTAAGTATGTCTCTGTAAAAAGAGATCACTCACTTGCAATGCTGTTTACAGACAGAGCGCTGAAGGGATTCTTCTCCCGAATCTCAAGTTTATTTTTAGATCCCACGTATGGACAGAGGATATTACGCTCACCCCACTGCAATTATTGACGAAGGATGCACGATCGAAACAGGCGTTAAGATCTGGCACTTCTCGCATATCATGCCTGGATGCAGGTTGGGCGAAAATTGCAACATTGGTCAGAATGTAGTCATCTCGCCCGATGTTGTACTCGGCCGAAATGTCAAAGTGCAGAACAACGTTTCCATTTATACCGGGGTCACCTGCGACGATGATGTGTTTCTGGGCCCGTCAATGGTCTTTACCAATGTAATCAATCCACGCAGCGCCGTGAACCGAAAAAGTGCGTATGCCAGGACCCATGTCGGTCGGGGCGCTACAATCGGCGCCAATGCCACAATCGTTTGTGGACATGATATCGGCGCCTTTGCATTTATCGGGGCCGGAGCTGTCGTTACCAAAACAATACCTCCCTATTCACTCTGGATCGGCAATCCTGCCAAACAAGCCGGTTGGATGAGCGAATTCGGCCTGCGTCTTCAGTTTGATAAAGAAGGCCATGCCACCTGCCCCGAATCCAAAGAGAAGTACGAACTGAAAAACGGTTCGGTCAGAAAGCTGTGATTTCTAAACCGTGCAGCCTGTTTCTTTTTTTCTGAAGTAAAAACAACCCGAGCGATGACGAAAATAAAATTTGCAGTAATAGGGCAAGGTCACATTGGAAAACGCCATGCCGAAATGATCCGAAGGGACAATGATTCAGAATTGGTGGCAGTATGCGATGTGCTGCCTGCCCCAAAGCTAGGACTGGGTGAGATCACTGAAAAATTCTATACCTCCATCGAGGATCTGCTTGCCTCACATCCGGAGGTGGATGTGGTGAATATTTGCACTCCAAATGGTTTGCACGCCACTCATTCGCTCAAAGCGCTGGAGGCCGGGAAACACATCGTATGCGAAAAGCCGATGGCGCTGCACAGGAAGGATTGTGAGACCATCCTTTTTAAAGCCCTGCAAAACCACAAACACGTTTTTTGTGTCATGCAAAACCGTTTCTCACCTCCCTCTGCCTGGTTGAAAGAACTCATCGTGAGCAAGGCCATCGGCGATATTTTTATGGTGCAACTTAATTGTTACTGGAACCGGGATGATCGATATTACAAAAAGGGAGGGTGGAAAGGAACACAGGAACTGGATGGAGGGACCCTGTTTACTCAATTTTCGCATTTTGTAGACATTATGTATTGGCTTTTTGGAGATATAACCGATATTCAGGCTAAATTTGGCGACTTCTCGCATATCAACTTAACCGAATTCGAAGATTCGGGGTATGTAAATTTCAAATTCACAAATGGAGGAATGGGGGCGATCAATTATTCGACGGCAGTGTGGGACTCAAATCTGGAAAGCAGCCTGACAATAATTGGAAGCAACGGTTCGGTGAAGGTAGGTGGACAGTATATGGACAAGGTAGAATACTGTCATATCAAAGATTATGTAATGCCCGAACTTGCTCCGACAAACCCGGCTAACGACTATGGATCGTACAAGGGGTCGGCCAATAATCATGCGTATATCATCCAGAATGTGGTTGACACGCTTCAAGGCAAGAATACCATCAATACCAATGCCCTGGAAGGAATGAAGGTGGTTGATATAATTGAACGGATTTACGCGTGTCGAAAGCCTGGCAGAAAAAGTTAACCCCAGGAGCCTGTCTCACAAAGCGGCAACAAAATCTTTAGTCCACAGTGGGTAAATCATACGTTAGCAGTCGTCAGATTCAACAAAACAAGCATGATGTATAAAAAATTGATTGATAAAAAAGCGACTCTGGCAGTTATTGGCCTTGGTTATGTCGGACTTCCGATTGCGCTGGCATTCGCAAAAAAAATAAAAGTAATCGGCTTTGATATCAATGAGAAGCGTGTCGCCTCGATGAAAAAAGGGATTGACCCGAGTGCAGAGCTTGGGAAAGCCGATTTTAAGGGATGCGATATTACGTTCACCGCCTCTCTGGAAGACTTGAAAAAAGCCAATTTTTTCATCATCGCTGTGCCAACCCCCATTGATGAACACAATTTGCCCGACCTCAAACCATTGATAGGCGCCTCTACCACCGTCGGGAAAGTCTTGAAAAAAGGAGATTACATTGTATATGAGTCAACCGTTTACCCGGGCTGTACGGAAGAAGATTGTATACCTGTTCTGGAGCAGTGCTCTGGCCTCAAATTTAGGCAAGACTTTAAGGCAGGCTATTCGCCCGAACGCATTAACCCTGGCGATAAGGAGCATACCATTACAAAAATACTGAAAGTGGTTTCTGGTTGCGACGCGGAGTCGCTCGATGTGATTTCGAAAGTCTACGAAATAATTGTGGAGCCTGGCGTACACCGGGCAACAAGCATAAAAGTGGCCGAGGCCGCCAAAATAATTGAAAATACGCAGCGTGATGTGAACATCGCGCTGATGAACGAACTCTCCATTATCTTCAGCCGGATGGGAATCAATACATACGACGTGCTGGAAGCCGCAGGTACAAAATGGAATTTTCTGAAATTCTTTCCTGGGCTTGTGGGCGGACATTGTATTGGCGTTGACCCCTACTACCTTACCTACAAGGCTGAATCGCTCGGGTATCATGCCCGTGTTATTAATTCGGGCCGATATGTCAACGACAGCATGGGCTTTTATGTTGCAAAAAACCTGGTAAAAAAAATCAGCGCTGCCGGAAAAAACATCTCCAAATCAAAAGTGCTGATTATGGGCGCTACCTTCAAGGAGGATGTGAGCGATGTGCGTAACTCCAAGGTTGCTGATATTGTCAAAGAATTGAAATCGTACGGGGTTGCCGTAGATGTGGTTGATCCGCATGCTGAGTCGGATGAGCTCAGGCATGAGTACGGCTTCGGTCTGAGTGTTGCCGGAAAAGGATATGATGGGGTGATCGTGGCAGTCAACCACAAAGCCTACCTTGGACTGGATGAAAAATATTTCAAGAAAATACTTTCGCCCAAAGGCGTGCTGGTTGATGTGAAGGGCATTTACCGGGGCCGGTTTAAAGATCTGACCTACTGGAGTCTTTAAGGGATGCCGGTATTTTCGGCTGCGTAACCGGGTTGACCCTCGCTATCCAGGAGCCCTGAATAATTAAAAACACGAAGAAGCTGATGCCCATGAAAAAAATATTGATAACAGGAGGAGCCGGATTTATTGGTTCGCATGTTGTGCGCTTGTTTGTCAACAAGTATCCGGAGTGCCGCATTATCAACCTGGATAAACTGACCTACGCCGGCAACCTCGAAAACCTGCGGGACATAGAAGCCAAACCGAATTATGAATTTGTAAAAGGGGATATTACAGATGCCGGTTTCGTAAATGAGCTGTTTGAGCAACGCAGGTTTGACGGCGTTATTCATCTTGCCGCCGAATCGCACGTCGATCGTTCCATCTCCAACCCACTGGAATTTGTCATGACCAACGTGGTCGGCACTGTAAACCTGCTGAACGCTGCCCGTCAACTTTGGTTGAAAGGGGATTCAGCCTTTTCTGCTTCCAGGTTTTACCATGTGAGCACCGATGAGGTCTATGGGTCGCTTGGCGACACGGGTTTGTTTACCGAAGAGACAAATTACGATCCGCATAGCCCTTACTCGGCATCAAAAGCCAGTTCCGATCATTTTGTCAGGGCCTACTATGATACCTACAAGCTGCCTGCTGTCATCTCCAATTGCTCCAACAATTACGGCTCTTTTCATTTTCCGGAAAAGCTTATTCCCCTGGCAATCCATAACATCAAAAACAACAAACCCATCCCGGTCTACGGCAAAGGAGAGAATGTACGCGACTGGCTCTTTGTTGAAGATCACGCCCGTGCGATTGACGTTATCTTTCACAAAGGCAGGAACGGGGAAACCTATAATATCGGAGGCAACAACGAGTGGAAGAATATAGACCTGATCCGTTTGCTCTGCGAAATCATGGATCGCAAACTGGGGAGAGCCCAGGGCGAATCTGCAAAACTTATCAATTTTGTGCTCGACAGGGCCGGGCATGATCTGCGGTACGCCATCGATTCATCAAAACTTCAGCAGGAGTTGGGCTGGAAGCCATCCCTGCGTTTTGAAGAAGGACTTGAGAAAACCGTGGAGTGGTACTTGACCAATGAAAGCTGGTTGAACAACGTGACCAGCGGTGATTATAAAAAATATTACGAAGGTCAGTACGAACGACGTTAGCATCCATCTTGTGTACGAAAAGCCATACCATACATCATCTATCTCTGAAAAGAGTTTTCTCGTTACCGGTGGAGCTGGCTTTATCGGGTCGAATCTGGTTGAATACCTGATGCGCCATGGGGCTGGAAAGGTGGTTGTGCTCGATAATCTGGCCACCGGTTTTGAAGAAAATATCCGCCCCTTTCTGCATGCCTCCAATTTCAGTTTTGTTAAAGGTGACATTACGAATGTTTCAGACTGTTTAAAAGCCTGTACGGGGGTTGATTTTGTTTTTCATCAGGCTGCCCTTGGCTCTGTACCCCGTTCGATCGAAAACCCCCTGGCTACACATATCAACAACGAAACGGGTTTTATCCAGCTGATGCTGGCTGCCCGTGATGCCAAAGTAAAACGTGTGGTCTATGCCAGTTCTTCTTCTGTCTATGGCGATATTGCCGATCTCCCGAAAAAGGAAGAGCACATTGGCAAACAATTATCTCCGTATGCTGTTTCAAAACGGGGAAATGAATTGTATGCCGAAATCTTTGCCAAAACTTACGGCATGGAGATTTTAGGACTCCGCTATTTCAATATTTTCGGCCCCCGTCAGAATCCGAAAGGAGCGTATGCCGCCGCGATTCCGCTATTCATCCAATCGCTTTTGAAAAATCAATCACCCAGCATCAATGGAGATGGAGAGCAGACCCGTGATTTTACGTTCGTCGAAAATGCGGTTCAGGCGAATATCAGGGCCATGTTTGCTGAAGGCGTAAACTTGCAGGGCGATGTGTTCAACATTGCGTACGGTCAGCGCGTTTCTCTCAACGAGCTTATCTATATCCTGAAGGAGCTCTGTGGAAGCAAGGTTCAAGCCTTTCATAGGCCCGACAGGGCAGGTGATGTCCGTGATTCGCTTGCTGACATCAGCAAAGCAGCCTCCTCGTTTGGATATTTCCCTGCTGTCTCCCTAAAAGAAGGATTGAAACACACCCTGGAGTGGTTTCATTCGCTTAGCCCTGAACCAAGCAGCGCCACAAAATAGCGCTTGGCGGTTCACCCTTTTTCCTTTCCCTCAACCACCTTGCCGGTACCTCATTTACCTTACTGTGGCAGAATATCCCACTAAATCGCCGAAAATTTCGGGTCAAAGTCGTTTTTTGGGAAGTAACCCGTTTTAGACCCTTTCTTAGTCATTTTAAAGCCCCGATGGCTCCCGGGATGAGCCTTCAAATGGAAGAAAACTCTCCTGCAGCCGATAAAGGGTGTATAGAAGTGTCTGGAAACTGTAATGCTTGGTATAAAGACTGAATAGAATGTGATAAAGTGTGTATAGAATGTGATAAAGACTGTTTAGCGCTGTATAAAGGGTGAATCACCCCTTCAGAAGACAAACTGAAAAACGGAAACGTGTCTCTGCACCCACTGGCTGGACCAACAGGCAGCAGTCATTCGATCTCTGCTCCCCCCCCAGCTTTTGACATTGACCCCAAATTTCATACAAAAAGAATCGAATATTTATTGTTAAATTTATCAAGAGTTGTTCGTAAGTACCTCTCTGGGAGCACTAACGAAAGCGTATTTTTGTTCAAACCGAAACCCGATGTCAGAACTTAAATATGCCCGACGTATTGCAGCCCAACTGGGCATCACTGATAAGCAAGTTATTGCAACCATAGCGCTCCTCGACGAAGGAGGAACCATTCCATTCATCTCCCGTTACCGCAAAGAAATGACCGGGAGCCTCGATGAAGTATTCATTGCGAACATCCGTGATGAGGTAGAGCGCCTTCGCACACTGGACCTGCGCCGTGAAGCGATTCTCAAATCGATCCGTCTGCAGGAAAAACTGACTCCCGAACTGGAAGAAAAGATACTGGAGGCCCAGACCATGAGCCGTCTGGAAGATTTATACCTGCCGTTCAAACCCAAACGCCGTACGCGTGCCACCATTGCACGTGAAAAGGGTCTTGAGCCCCTGGCACAGTTGCTCTTTGCTCAGACCAGGTTTGATGTTTCGGCTGAGGTAGCTAAATACCTTGATGCCTCAAAAGAAGTGCACGATGCCGAGGAGGCGCTGGAAGGCGCTCGGGATATAATGGCCGAATGGATCAACGAGAACACCGAGGCCCGGGATAAAATCAGACAGTTGTTCAGGAATAAAGCGGTTATCCGTTCGCGCATCATGGGGGGTAAAGAAGAAGAGGCTGCCAAGTTTAAAGACTATTTTGAATGGGAAGAACCACTGATGTCTTGTCCATCACACCGTTTGCTCGCTATGCGGAGGGGAGAGAAAGAAGATTTTTTAAGTATTGATATTGCTCCACCCGAGCAAGATGCATTTGGGATACTTACTCAGCTGTTCGTGAAAAGCGCAAACGGCGCTTCTGAGCAGGTCAGACTGGCAGCCGAAGATAGTTACTCCCGGATGATGCAGGTGTCTATTGAAACCGAAATGCGTCTTGTCACGAAGCAGGTGGCAGAAGAAAAGGCTATCCAGGTATTTGCCGACAACCTGCGGGAACTGCTTCTTTCAGCCCCGCTTGGTCAAAAGATTGTGCTCGCGCTTGACCCCGGGTTTCGCTCGGGCTGTAAGCTGGTTGTCTTAGACAAACAAGGCAAGTTGCTGGAGCATACGGTTATATACCCGCATGAACCCCAGCGTCAGATGCGCGAATCAGAATCTGTTCTCCTGGCGCTCTGTATGAAATACAATGTTGAATCGATTGCAATCGGCAATGGAACAGCAGGAAGAGAAACCGAAACATTTGTGAGATCGCTCAAGACCTTGCCGAAAGATATTTCCGTAATTATGGTCAACGAGAGCGGGGCTTCTGTCTATTCTGCTTCGGAGGCTGCCAGGGATGAATTTCCGGACGAAGATGTAACCGTTCGTGGATCTGTTTCTATCGGACGAAGGCTTTGCGACCCGCTGGCCGAGCTGGTGAAGATCGACCCCAAGGCTATTGGTGTTGGGCAATACCAACATGATGTAGACCAAAATAACCTGAAAAAGAAACTCGACGAGGTCGTTGAAAGTTGTGTGAACGGGGTAGGAGTGGAGCTTAATACGGCAAGCAAGCAACTGCTCACCTATGTGTCTGGTGTTGGCGCTGCCGTGGCACAAAATATCATTGATTACCGCAATAAAAACGGCCCGTTTAAAACACGGAAAGATCTTCTGCATGTTCCCCGGATGGGCGAAAAAGTATTTGAACAAAGCGCCGGTTTCTTGCGCATCAGCAATGGGTCGAACCCCCTTGACAAAAGCGCTGTACACCCCGAAAGCTACCACATTGTTGAACGGATGACCCAGGACCTGAACTGCAAACTGGAAGACCTCATGGCAGATAAAGAGCTCCGTCGGAAAATTGTGCTTCAGAAATATGTGAGCGATAAGATTGGTCTTCCGACGTTGAATGATATCCTGAAGGAACTGGATAAACCAGGTCGCGACCCTCGAAAAAGTTTCGAGGCTTTTGTCTTTGAAGAAGGGGTGAACGCCATCGGCGATTTGCGGCCAGGTATGAAGCTTCCCGGAATCATTACCAATGTCACCAATTTCGGTGCCTTTGTCGACATCGGGGTTCATCAGGATGGGTTGGTGCATATCAGTCAGTTGGCTGATTCTTTTGTGGATGACCCAAACAAGGTGGTAAAAGTTCAGCAACAGGTGTTGGTTACAGTCACTGAGGTAGATGCCAAACGCAAACGCATTGCCCTCTCTATGAAACAAAATCCCGATATCGGAGGCGTTTCCAGAGGCGGAACCGAGAACTACAAAACAGCTGCTCCGGCGAATACCGAATCTGATCTTTCGCTTAAACTGGCCGCGTTAAAAGGAAAATTTAAGTAGTAACGCGACTTTCAGTAATTTGATTCAGAGCGGATTAGCTGAATGTCTTCATTTTATCCTTAAATTCGTTGAAACTCCTGCTTCTCGTTGGAAAGGGCCCTGAAGGCTTTTCTCGTTTGGCATAAATCTGTTTTTCCAGC
>Ga0206851_1241_pt2 | contig 11470 bp, 3 predicted proteins | sample Alteio_BWOrgCont_13_FD_152904 | JGI IMG/M metagenome (GOLD analysis project Ga0206851, IMG submission 152904) | Enriched cells from forest soil in Barre Woods Harvard Forest LTER site, Petersham, Massachusetts, United States -... | ecosystem: Environmental > Terrestrial > Soil > Temperate forest > O... | reverse complement strand
TACATGTGGGTGAAGGATGAACAAAGTTTTGACAAATTTCACGAAAAGGACAACCAGATCTATCAGCTGATGGAAAGCCGCCGGTTTCCGGGCAAAGTGGATATTTCTGATGAATCCAGCGGAGTATTGGCAGAAACGATTGCCAGGGAATTTCCGGAAGTTGAATACGCTGCTGCGGAAGCGCCTGCCAACTGGTTTCAGAAATTCACATTAACCGTCGGAGATAAAAATATTAAGGGATCGGGACAGTATGTGGGCAAGGATTATTTCAATATTTTTTCCTTTAAGCTGCTGGACGGAAATAAAAATAGTGTTCTGAATGATAAACATTCGATCGTTATTTCGGAAGATCTTGCCCGTAAATTATTTGGAACCACAGAACATTTAACAGGGAAGGCCATCCAGCTGGAACACGACAGTACATTCTTTGTGTCTGGTGTTTTTGAAAACGTACCAGAACATTCTTCCGAACAATTTGACTTTGTCCAGTCATTCGAGTATTATAAAGACATCCAGGGCTGGGTCAAAAGCTGGGATAATATGGGTCCCCATAATTTTGTTGTTCTGAAAAAAGGAACAGATATCAACCTGTTCAATAAAAAGATCGCACCTGTGATTTCCCGAAACTGCACAGATACATTCCGGACAGCCTACGTGTACAAATTTTCAGATAATTACCTGCACAATTCTTTTATACATGGCAATCGTACAGGCGGAAAGATCGAATACGTGAATATGTTTTCACTGATTGCGATTTTTATCCTGATGATTGCCTGCATTAATTTCATGAATCTTTCCACAGCCAAAGCGTCGAGAAGGCTCAAAGAAGTGGGGATTAAAAAAGTAATCGGAGCCGGCCGCAGACAACTGATTCTTCAGTATATCGGCGAATCGCTGGTGATGGGATATCTCGCACTGATCGTGGCCATTGGCCTGGTTGCATGCCTGCTGCCTGAGTTCAACCAGTTAACCGGTAAGCATATGTCACTGATCCAGGATGCGAATCTGATTACAGCAGCTCTTTGCATTGCAGGTTTCACCGGATTGATCGCCGGCAGCTATCCGGCTCTTTATTTGTCAGGTTTTAAACCTGTTGAGATACTGAAAGGCAAGCTGATTTCTTCCATTGGTGAAATTTGGGTACGCAGGGGCCTGGTCGTATTTCAATTTTCACTGTCTGTTCTGTTTATTGTTGCGGTTGGTGTAGTGTATCAGCAAATGAAACTGATCCACAATATCGGTCTGGGATTCAATAAGGATAATGTAATACGATTCAATGCAGAAGGAAGAGTAGTAGGTCATGAAGAGTCATTCCTGACCGGTCTTAAAAATGTTCCCGGTGTTGTCAACGCCTCCGGAACCTATCATAGTATTATCGGGAAAAGTTTTGGTGTAAACAATCTGTTATGGGAAGGAAAGAATCCGAAGGACAATAATTATATTGAGTGCATGCAGGCAGGGTATGATTTTATTCCGACGATGGGCATGGAAATGCAGTCGGGCAGAAACTTCGCCAGAAGCTATCACGACACCCTGAGCATGATCCTGAATGAGTCATCGGTTCAACTTATGGGATTGAAAAATCCGGTCGGTGCCAACATTATCTGGTATGGTCAGAAATTCCACGTGATCGGTGTGGTTAAAAATTTTCATTTCGAATCGTTGCATGAACCCATCAGACCACTGTTTTTTACTTTGGCTGACGAAGCCTGGAATGGATGGTACAGAACCATTGTGCGAATTGCAGCGGGCAGGGAAAAAGAAACGCTTGACCGGCTGGAAAAATATTATGCGTCTTTCAATCCGGGTTTTAAATTGGACTATGTATTCCTGGATGAAGTTTTCCAGAAACAATACGCGTCTGAAAATCAGATGGCCGTACTCTCCAAATATTTTGCGGGTCTTACGATCCTGATCTCCTGCCTGGGGCTTTTCGGTCTCGCTGCATTTACAGCCCAGCGCAGAAGGAAAGAGATTGGTATACGCAAGGTGTTAGGTGCCAGCGAAGGAAAGATTGTCGGCATGCTTTCCAGGGAATTCATTCAGCTGGTTGGCATCGCCATTGTAATTGCGTCGCCCATTGCCTGGATAGTTATGAGTAACTGGCTTAGTGGTTTTTCCTACAGAACTGAGATCAGCGGTTGGTTATTTATTTTTTCCGGTGGCATTGCATTGCTGATCGCATTGATCACGGTTAGTCTGCAGGCGATAAGAGCAGCGGTGGCGAATCCGGTCACCAGTCTGCGGTCGGAATAACAAGTCTGGAAGACTGGAAGTCTGGAAGTGTTTTGATAACAGTGTTAATAACTAATAATTAATAACTGAATTGTGTTTAAAAATTATCTAAAGACTTCGCTACGTGCGTTGCTTAAAAACAAAACGTATAGTTTTCTAAACATCTTTGGCCTGGCGATCGGCATTGCCTGTGCCGGACTGATATTTTTATGGGTAGAAGACGAACTGCATTTCGACCAGTTTAATGTTAAAAAAGACAATATATATTTCGCGCGCGTCAATTCGTTTTTGAATGCACGTGTGTTCACACATGGGTCAACGCCTGGTGTTATGGCTCCCGTCATGCAGGCAGAAATTCCGGGGATCGCCAATACCTGCCGTACGTCCGAAAATGAGACCCGGCTCTTGTTTTCCATAGATAATAAACCAGTATATGCTTCAGGAAAATATGCAGAACCCTCTCTGTTCGACATGTTCACACTACCCTTTGTACAGGGCAATCCAAAAACTGCCTTTAAACAATTATATTCTCTGGTGATCACGGAAAAGACGGCGAAGAAGTTTTTTGGTAATGAGAAAGACGTGATCGGAAAAACGGTGCGTGTGGATAATAAGCAGGATTATGTGGTCACCGGCGTATTGAAAGATATTCCGGAAAATTCTTCTATGAGCTTCGAATGGGTGGCACCCTTTCAAATCTGGTATCAGCAGAGTCCCTGGGCATACGAATGGGGGAATAATTGCCTGAGCACATATGTGGAATTGAAACCCGGAGCCAGTCTGGATGCCATCAACAAACAACTCTACAATTTTGTACAAAAAAGAGCGCCTACATCCACCGGCCATATTTTCCTGTTCGGAATGAACAACTGGCATCTCTATGGCGACTTTGAGAATGGCAAACCCACGGGTAGTGGTCAGATCGTTTATGTTCGTTTGTTTTCTATGATCGCCTGGATCATTTTATTTATTGCCTGTATCAATTTTATGAATCTGGCCACGGCACGAAGTGAAAAACGGGCCAGGGAAGTGGGTGTGCGCAAAGTAATGGGTGCAGGAAGAAGAAAACTGATCGTACAATTTATTGGCGAAGCCGTGTTTATGGCTTTTTTATCGGCCGTCCTAGCGGTAATCATCATGGCTTCGTTATTGGGTTCATTCAATATGCTGGTTCAGAAAAATCTGTTGCTGGAATTGAATAACCCTGTGCATTGGATTGCTTTATTAACCATCACGTGTATTTGCGGGGTGGTTGCAGGCAGTTATCCATCGTTGTACCTGTCATCATTCAATCCTGTATTTGTATTAAAGGGAATGAAAGTGAAGAGCGGCAGCGCTGCGTGGATAAGAAAAGGGCTGGTGGTGACACAGTTTACTGTTTCGATTGTGCTGATCATCGCCACAATTATTATTTTTCAGCAGATACAATATATCAAGAACAGGAACCTGGGTTTTAACCGGAATGGCCTGCTCGAGCTTAGTATGCAGGGTGATATGAATAAACATTACGAAGGCATCAAGCAGGATCTGTTACAAACCGGGCTTATTGAATATGCCGCACTGGCGGATCATTCAACCATTTATGGAGGGAATAATACAGATGGACTTGCCTGGCAGGGGAAACCGCCCGGAAATAAAGTCCTGATTTCATGGAGAAGTGTGGATACTGATTTTTTCCCGACGATGGGTTTGAAGATTATGAAAGGAAGAAATTTTTATGCGACGGATACCTTGAATTATGATGACAAATCTTTACATGCCAATGCAATCATTACAGAGTCACTTGCAAAACTCATGGGTAATGGAACTGCCATTGGCCGCACTATTTATGATGAGAACGATACCTTTCTTCGCGCAACGGTTGTAGGGGTTGTGAATGATTATGTGTATGGGGACATGTATGGCAAACCTGATCCGGTAATTTTTTTCTGTACTTCGCCAAGATTTGAGAACACCGCATATCTGCGGGCCAAAGCGGGAACAAACCCTGAACAATTATTAACAGGTGTTGGCGCTGTGATGAAGAAAGACAATCCGGCTTATCCGTTCGAATATCGTTTTGTGGATGATCAGTTCAATGATATGTTTCAGACAGAAATGCTGATGAGCAAATTGTCGCGCGTATTTGCGACCCTGGCAATCCTGATTTCCTGTTTGGGTTTATTTGGTCTGGCAGCTTACACGGCAGAGCGCAGGATTAAAGAGATTGGCATCCGGAAAGTGCTGGGTGCAACGGTTGCGAGTCTGGCGGGTTTGTTGTCTGTTGAATTTTTGAAATTGATCCTTCTTTCCCTGCTGCTGGCATTTCCACTGGCCTGGCTGGCGATGGATAAATGGCTGCAGTATTATGCTTACCGAGTCGATATTCACTGGTGGGTATTTATACTGGCCGGAGTTGCAGCCATTCTGATTGCGATTTTTACCGTCAGTTTTCAGGCGATCCGGGCTGCGGTTTCGAATCCGGTAAAAAATCTAAGGTCGGAATGATGGTTGGCGGTTGACGGTTGACGGTTGACGGTTTATGGTTGACGGTAATGCACTTCCAAACTTCCAGACTTCCAGTCTTCCACACTTGTATTTACTCGCTTTTCAAGCTCTTCGTGGGGTTCATCAGTGCCGCTTTAATACTCTGATAGCTCACGGTCAGCAAAGTGATTACAATCGCACCCACACCGGCTGCCCCGAATACCCACCATGGAATCGCAGTGCGATATTCATAATGCTGAAGCCATTGTCCCATAAAATAGTAAGCCGCTGGTATGGCAATCAGCAATGATATCACCACCAGGTTTACAAAATCCCTGCTCAGTAATCGCCAGAGACTAAATACAGATGCACCGAGTACTTTGCGGACCCCAATTTCCTTGATACGTTGTTCCGCGGTGAATGTGGCCATTCCGAATAAACCCAGACAACTGATAAATATGGCCAGTACGGCAAACAGGCTGGCGAGTTTGCCGATGCGTTCTTCATTGCTGAATTTTTTTGCGTAGGATTCATCAGCAAATTGAAAACTGAAAGGCACCGAAGGACTGTATGTTTTGCATGCTGCCTCCATTTTTTGAATCGATTCATGCGCACTCATATTGGGATTGAGTCGCATGATCACATAGGAAAAATCTTCGTGGGTAATATAATAAATGGTCTGTTTGGCCGGTTCATAAGGCGATGACATCACCATATCCTTAACAACGCCGATCACATGATATACCTTGTTTCTTCCAACCCGGATATTTTCTCCCACCGGATTCTTAAGATTCATGTATTTGACAGCTGCTTCATTGATGATCAATCCCAGAGAATCTGTCAGGTACTGATTTGAAAAATCCCTGCCATCCACAAATTGCCAGCCGACTGTTTTTCCATAGTCAGTCGTTACGCGGATATTGGCAAAGTCATCGGTCATATTCGGATCTTTTCCTTTCCATACCAATCCGCTCCTATTATTCTCTACGCCAGTCGTCGGACTGGATGACTGAGCCAGATAAGTGACCGCCCCTGAACTTTTCAGATCTGCACTCAATGCATCAAAATGATTATGCAGATCATCTGTTTGCATTCCAATAAAAACTAAACCATTCCGGTTATATCCGACAGGACGGTTTTTGGCAAACCGGATCTGATTAAAAACAATGATGGTGCCCACGATTAAGACAACAGAGACAGTAAATTGTAAAACCACCAATGCTTTTCTTGGCACAGCAGCAAGTCTTCCCGCTTTAAAAACACCTTTCAATACTTTGACAGGTCTGAAAGAAGAAAGATACAGCGCAGGATAACTTCCGGCGATGAGCGCGGTAAATAAAGTGAATCCGATGCATAAAATCCAGAATAAACCATTGCTCCAGAGAATGGTCATTTCCTTATCGGCCAGCTGATTGAAAAATGGTAATGCCAGTGCAACCATTATCAATGCGAGTGCAAATGCAAAAACCGTTGTCAGTATGGATTCACAATAAAACTGAATGATTAATTGAGAACGCAGGGAACCAACTGCTTTTCGTATGCCCACTTCTTTTGCCCGTTTTTCACTGCGGGCCGTGCTGAGGTTCATAAAATTGATACAGGCCAGCAACAGCACGAATATTCCGATGATACCAAACATCCAGACATATTGAATCGCGCCGCCGGTATTGACGCCATTTTTAAATTCACTATATAATCTCCAGTTGCTCATCGGTTGCAGGAAAATCATGGGTTTAAAACGCGCATCCTCTTTCCCCGCGTTGTTCATGATGGCGTTTCTTATTTTCCCTGAAACTCTGTTCATATCGGTGCCGTCGGCAATTTGAACATACATCTGCCAGCTGTTATCGCCCCAGTCCGACAGAACCCGTTCGGGTATAAAAGTTTTCAGATAGTAATCCCAGGGTGCCAGAAAACTCAGATCGTGCAGGCTTGAATTGGATGGCAGGTCTTCATATACGCCGGATACTTTAAAATTGCTTTTATTATCAAGCAGGATCGTTTTACCCATTGGATCGGCGTTGCCAAACAGTGCTTTGCTGACCGATTGGGAAATCAGGATGGAAGAAGGATCCTGTAAACCACTACGGCTTCCATTCAGCATCCGGAGTGAAAAAATTTCGGGCCCTTCCTTGTCCATGAAAGTCCCGTCAAATGATAATTTCTTTTCACCGGTCGTTAGAATATGGCTTTCTGTCCAGGATGCCATGGCGACGTGTGTGAAATCACTGCCATAGCTTTTTCTGATGACGGCATCCAGGGCGATGGGCACGGCCACACCTGTTGCGGTGCTGCTGTTGAAATCCTGATTCAGCATCACCTGCGCAACCCGGTCATAGTGCTGATGATACTTGTTGAAGGAAAGTTCATTCCAGATCCACAATCCGATCAGCATGGCAACGGCCATTCCCACCGATAATCCGACGATATTGATAAAGGAATGCGCTTTGTTTTTGCGCAGATTTCGAAGAGCCGTTATTAAATAGTTTTTGATCATATTTTTTTGGTTGGCGGTTGACGGTTGACGGTAAGTCACTTCCAGTCTTCCAGTCTTTCAGTCTTGCTTCAAACTCTTCGTGGGGTTTGCAATGGCAGCTTTAATTGCCTGAAAACTTACAGTAAAGAATGCAATGAATACCGCAATCAATCCCGCAAGCGCAAACATCCACCAGGAGATGGGAACTTTGTAATTAAAACCCTGCAGCCATTTATTCATGGCCCACCATGCAATGGGGATGGCAATGACAATGGAAACCACCACGAGTTTCAAGAAGTCCTTCGACAATAGTTGCACAATTACTGACACACTTGCACCCAATACTTTCCGGATACCGATCTCCTTACTTCTCTGTTCCGCGCTAAATGATGCAAGTCCAAACAAGCCAAGCGATGATATTAAAATTGCCATCAGGGTAAAGGAATTGATAATATTTCCCAGCGTAGTTTCCGACTCATATTGTTTCTGAACCACATCATCCTGAAACTGATATTCAAACGGAACGTTGGCGAGATTTTTCCGCCATATGGTTTCTATTTTTGATAAAACAGATTTATAGTTGTCACTATTTACTGAAACAATCATTTTATCGAACCACGCTTTGTTTGCCCGGTATTCCAGTTCAAGGGGTTTTATTTCATTGTGAAGTGAATTGTAATTAAAATCTTTCATAACGCCTGCTATTTGCACAACAATCACGGGGTCTGGTTTATATTCTGAATAAAGCATGGTACCCGGAGCTGTTTCGGGTTTTAATCCAAGCCGGCGGCACAGTGTTTCATTGATCAATACCTTACCCGAATCATATAAATGAAAATCCCTTCCGGATAAAAGCTGTATGCCATTTACCTTCAGGAAATTTTCTTCCGTAAAAATATTCTGTGCGTCAATGGATGTTGTCATATTTCCGCCGGGCGGGTAAACACCATGATCCCTTTCCACAAACTGACCCAGATAGTAGTTGGTCATGGCGACGCCTTTTACTTCAGGCAGTGTATGGAGGTCATTGCTCAGTGCGACCATCTTATCCTGGGCGGAGGAGGTATAGAAATTGAATATCAGTTTTTGTTTTTTGTCAAATCCAAGATCTTTATTCTCCATATAACGGAGCTGGCTGTAAATAATAATGATACTGCTGATAAGGACGATGGAAAGTACAAACTGAAATACTACCAGTGAACGGCGTATGCCGGCTGCGGAAATTTCATTGGAGAAATTTCCTTTTATGACTTTGATGGCCTGAAATGCTGAAAGATAAAACGCCGGATAGCTGCCAGCCAGAAGTCCTGTTGATAATACCAGTGCGATAAGGAACAGCCAGAGTCTGTAATCCCTGAATAACGTCAGATGGATGTCGGCCTCGGTAATCTGGTTAAGAAAAGGCATGGCAATCATCAGGAGTGGCAGCGCAATCAAAATTCCAATGAGGGATAATAACATGGATTCCGCGAGGAATTGTTTTACCAGTGCATACCTTCCGGCACCAATTACTTTTCTCACGCCCACTTCTTTGGCTCTTTTGGAAGCCCTTGCTGTTGAAAGGTTCATAAAATTGATACAGGCTATCACCTGTATCAGCACGGCGATCAGGATCATGATATATAAAAACCTGCTGCTGACCGTCTTGATCATATCGTGTTCAACGCCGGCAGTAGTATGTATCGAAAGAAGTGGCTGCAGGTGTAATTCCTTATGCATGCCCATCTCTTTTATCTGAGCACCGCCATATTTATTCAGAAAGGCCGGAAGTTTTTTCTCCAGATTTGCCGCATTGGCATCGGGTCTGAGTTTTATATAAGAGTAGACGTAATTATTTCCTGCCCACTGATCACTCTTATAGGTATAGCCACCCATTCCGCTGCTGTTCATACTAATGAACATATTCGTTTTGATATGGGTCTTTCCCAGGCTTTCATCTATGACTCCTGTGATCTTGAAATTTTCTTTTCCATATCCGTTTTCAATGGAAATGGTCTTGCCCGTTGGATCTGCATTACCGAATAACTTAGCTGAAAGCGGTTTCATCAGTACCAGTGAAAACGGCTCTTTCAGCGCACTGGCCGGATTGCCATAAATAAAATGATATGTAAAAATGTCAAAGAATGTAGAATCTGCATATACCGCATCCGACTCGTATACTGATTTTTCTTTATACATCAGCAGATGTTTGCTGACGCCTAAAGTGGGCACCACACGCGTATATTGAATGATTTCACCAAAATCTTTTTTCATGGTTGGTGCGATCGGAGGAGACGCCGTGCCATTATTATGTTTATCTCCTGCCAGGTCCAGTGCTGAGATAATTCGATAGATATTTTCCGGGTTCTTTTGGTATTTATCGTAGCTGTACTGGTCCGTTACATAAAGGATGATATAAACGCAGCAAAGGGTTCCCAGTGCCAGACCAAATATGTTTATGAAACTATAGGTTTTGTTCTTTGACAAAAACCGGAGGGAGGTCTTCAGGTAGTTTTTGAACACGTTATTAGTTATTAGTTATTAATTTTTAGTTATTAACGCTGTCGTTAAAACAGTTCCAGACTTCCAGACTTCCAGACTTCCAGACTTGCCTTCTATTCTGTTCTCAGGCTCTCTATCGGATTGGCACTGGCTGCGCGAATGGTTTGAATACTCAATGTCAATAGCGCAATAGCCATCATTACTAAAACGCTTAATCCAAAAACCCACCAGCTAACAGGTGTCTGATAGGCGAAATTTTCCAGCCACTTATGCATGGCCCACCAAGTAAGGGGTATGGCGATCACAGAAGCAAGCAGCACCAGCTGCATAAAATCCCGGGATAAAATGGACACGATATTCGATATCGAAGCACCCAGTACTTTTCGAACGCCAATTTCTTTTGTTCTCTGATTGGTAGTATAGATAACGAGTCCGAGAAGTCCCATGCAGCTTATAAAGATGGCCAATCCTGCGGCCCATTTTAAAAGACGGGACAGGTTTTGTTCAGACGCATAGAATCTGGCAATGCTTTCATCCAGGAATTTATAGGAAAAATCTTCTTCCGGAAAAAATTCTTTGTAAGACTTTTCTATAGATATCAGAGTGGGTTTCCATGTTTCGGCTCCGGATTCTCCGGTCATTAATGCGATATGCAAAATCCAGCTATTTCCCATTTCAGAAGAGAATGCCAGTGGTTTGACGGGTGAATGAAGGGATTCCTGATTGAAATCGGCCATTACTCCCACGATGGGGAGATTTTCAACCTGTTTGTTCAGCACCTGTTCCGGATTTTGATATCCCAATATGTGCATATAGGTTTCGTTGATCACTAATTCATTGGCCGTATCACTGGCCCTGATATTTCTGCCTGCCAGTAATTTGATATGATAGAGTTTCAGATAATTTGTATCGCCATACTTCTGTCTTACGTCGGTCTCTATTTCCTTTTTCCCGTCCTTGTATTTCATACTGCTGGATGACCAGCCATCTGAGGCCGGTGGGTCATTTGCAAGACTGGCCATTTGTACGCCCGGCAGATTTTTGATTTTCTCCAGCAGAGATATCCGTTTTGTATCCGGCGGGCCCATGTGTTTCCAGAGAAAGGGTGTTTCAATATTCACAATGGCGTCCTTCTTAAATCCCATATCCCGGTTCATCACAAAATGGATCTGTTTCACGGCAATAAATGTAGTCATGGTAAATATCTGGGCGATCATGAACTGGGATATGGTAAGTCCCTTTCTCAGCGTGGCTTTTCGACTTCGGCCCACACTTGTGTACGCCTGATTTTTTAAGACGTTCACGGCCTGGAACCGGGAGAGAATCCATGCGGGATAAAAGCCGGCAAGTAATGCCACAATCACTGTTAGCAGTAAACCGAAACCAATAATATAAGGCTGATGCAGAAGATCAAAATGTAAACCGGGCGGAATGAAATCTGAAAATATTTTCAGCAGCAGCGGTGTAATACAAACCGAGATAATCAATGAAATAAATGAAATGAAAAATGTTTCTGTAAGGAATTGAAAGATCAGCTGCCTGCCTGAACTGCCCAGCGTTTTACGAACACCGATTTCCTTCGCCCGATAGATGGATTGGGCTGTGGTTAGATTTATAAAATTGATGCAGGCTAGCAAAAGAAGAAAAATACCAACGGCCAAAAGTCCATAGAGTACGGGTTTGCTGGCTGAACGATCACCAAATGTTGCGTATACCTGATTGAAATGAATGTCGTCAAAAGGCTGAAGGCGGAAATATCTTTTCGAATTTGGATTTGTATTTTCCTTATCATATTTTTTTTCGAGCGACTGG
>Ga0206851_1249_pt1 | contig 11486 bp, 8 predicted proteins | sample Alteio_BWOrgCont_13_FD_152904 | JGI IMG/M metagenome (GOLD analysis project Ga0206851, IMG submission 152904) | Enriched cells from forest soil in Barre Woods Harvard Forest LTER site, Petersham, Massachusetts, United States -... | ecosystem: Environmental > Terrestrial > Soil > Temperate forest > O... | reverse complement strand
AGAAAGGCGCAATCATCGTAGTTATCAGGCAACTTGCAGGAAGATCATCCTTCCGAAAGGAGGAGAGGACTTCTTTTATCGAATATTGATGACCTGGGCGCTGTCCCAGGCAGGGGGTGCCATTCCATCCGGAAGCGCGTTGGGATACGTCATTTGGCAGTCACCTTGCAGGATATTCTGCCCTGCGACTGACTCCAGTTCGTATTGCTGTAAAAAGAACGGCACCAGAATCACCTTTTCCTGATAAACGTCGGAAGCGGAGAAGATCCCGAGGGCCGGCTCGGTGCTGTCGCGCGCATTGTAAATATTGCCGATGACGGGCGATGGGAGAGGGTCCAAAATGCTGCCTGTGCGATCAGTCTGTGCCAGGTATTGTTCCCAGAACTGATAACTTTCCAACGTCAGCGAATACTGGTCTATTTCCACATAGTGATCTCCAAACCAATAAACCGGTGAATAATAAATGGGTTGGATGATTTCACGGCCACTACTGAATTGATTTGAAAAAATATTTACCTGATTATCGGTAAACAACTGTTCACATTCCGCGAAACAGGTGCACGAGTAAGGATCGCCGCAGGGAGGAAACGGAGCTAGACAAACATCCCCCCACGACTTGCGAGGGATATAGCCCATCGCGGTCCACCGGTAGTAGTTTTGACTGCCTCCGGGATCATGGGTATTTACGGTCACAATCAATGGAGGGGGTAAGATGCCGGTCAATCCGGCGCTGTCGTAACCGATCGAAAGGCTGTCGATCGGAGGTACCGGCTGGATGGTCTCCGGTTTGGACATATATTCCTGGCCGTTGGATAAATAGACGAAGAGCGTATAGGTTCGCCCGATGGTACCGATAAATTGGGGGTTATCGCTTGTATAGTTGCCCAGGCTTGTATATGTACAGGTGGTTGAGTCGCCCTGGTCGTCTTTGATTACGACTTTCGCGTCAGCGATGAAATACATGGAATCCTGCTGCGTGGCCTGCAGGCTGTTGGTATAGGGGCCAGAATAGCTGAGATTGATGGTATAGGGCCCCGGGGCCGTGGTAACTAACCCCTGGACGACTAAGACAGGCGGTACATTTCTTATGGGAGCCTTTACCTGCTTCGTGCAGGCGGGCTGGAGAAGACAAGCAAGCAAAAATGCATATATGATCCACTTTTTTTTCATGCTTAAACGTAGTAAGTTAAGGTACAGAAACGGATATTGGTGCGGGCCCAGGGGCCTTTAGTAAATATTGATGACCCGGGCGCCGTCCCAGGCGGGGGGCGCTGTCTCATCAGGAAGCGCATTGGGATAAACAAGGCCGCAGTCGCCCATCACGATATCCAGCCCTGCAACAGATTCGAGTTCATATTCCTGCAAAAAGAACGGTATCAGTATCACCTTTTCTTTATAAACGTCGGAAGCGGAGAAGATACCGAGAGCCAGATCAGTGCTGTCGGCCGCATTGTACATATTCCCTATGACCGGGGATGGTAGAGGGTCCAATATACTGCCTGTCCGATCTGTCTGTTCGAGATATTGCTCCCAGAACTGGTAACTGTTCAGCGAGAGCGAATATTGATCAATTTCGACATAATGAATTCCGAACCAGTAAACCGGTGAATAGTAGACGGGATCGATGATCTCCTGTCCCTGGGACAGCTGGTTGGAAAAAATGGTTACTGCAGGGGGCGCCGTATTCTTTTGTTCGCAAAAGGCACCACAAGTACAGACATAGGGGTCGGTGCAGGGCGGATCGTTAAGGGCACATGGGGATCCCCAGGACTTGCGTGGATAATAGCCTGAAGCGGACCATCTGTAATAGCGCTGGCCATTACCGGGGTCATGAGTATTTATGGTCACAATCAAAGGAGGGGGCTGGATGCCGGTCAATTGGGCACTGTCGTAGCCGATCGAAAGGCTGTCTATCGGAGGCACTGCCTGTATGGTCTCCGGTTTGGAAAGGTATACCTGACCGTTAGACAAATAGACGACCAGGGTGTAGGTTCGTCCGATGGTGCCGGTAAATTGGGCGCTATCACTTGTATAGTTGCCAAGGCTTGTGTACGTACAGGTGGTGGAGTCACCCAGATTGTCTTTGATCACGACTTTTGCGTCAGAGACAAAATATATGGAATCCTGCTGCGTGGCCTGCAGGCTGTTGGTGTAAGGCCCAGAATAGCTGAGATTGATGGTATAGGGCCCCGGGGCCGTGGTAATTAACCCCTGGACGACTAAAACAGGCGGTACATTTCTAATGGGAGGCTTTACCTGCTTTGTGCAATCAGCCTGGAAAAGAAGAATCATGCAAAACGATATGATCCACCGTTTTTTCATCCTCAGAAGTAGTAAGTTAAGGTACAGGAGGGGATGATGGTGCCAAACACGGAAAGCTGGTAGGCATCCAATACACCGCCGTTGCGTTGAAAGTAGATGGAATAGGCGTTTTGACGCGCATAAACATTATAGATAGAGAAATTGAAGATATAATATTTCTTTTGACCGGAATATCGCCGGCTGTCGTACGCGAATGAAACATCGAGGCGGTTATAGTCCGGCAGCCTGTCTTCGTTGCGGACGGAATAGTTGGAGACCACGGTCCCGTTGATCAGGTAGTCTCCATCCGGGTAAGTTGTGGGTCTGCCGGAAAGGAAGACAAAGGTTGTTCCCAGTTCCCATCCCTGGCCCAGCTTGTAATCCCCGGTAAGGGATAAGTTGATCGGCCGGTCATAATTGGAAGGATAGTAAGCGCCGCCATTTACGGTTTGGGAGGCATAGGTGGCTACATCGGCGATCAGCGATCTTGACCAGGTGAACGCCAACTGTCCGGTTATTGTTCCCTTCGTCTTTTTAGCATTCAGTTCGATCCCATAAGATTTCCCTTTGGCGGACAGCAGATCGGCATCGATCTGGGGATTCATGGAAAGAGAAGCTCCATTGGCATAATCGAGCAGGTTAACGGACCTTTTGTAATAACCTTCGATGGAGCCTTCGAACGTATTGTCCTTAAAGTTTTTGAAGATTCCGGCCGCCCACTGATCGGCCGAAGCCGGCGGGATCATGGGGTCGCTTAATTTCCAGAAATCAACCGGCGTAATAGCGGTGGTATTGGTTACCAACTGCAGGAACTGCTGCGTTTTAATATAGCTCAGCTTGATGGAGGTTCTTTCATCAATTCCGATCTTCAAGAGTATTCTAGGTTCCCAGCCGTTATAGGAAGCGATTGTCTTATGTCTCGGATAGATGATGGAATCAATGACGGTCTCCGGGGAAGGGGCCACGCCGGGAGCATACTGATAAATCGTGTTGGGCCCCAGGTACTCAAAGCCGGAATAGCGTAATCCCGCTTCAAGGCTGAGCAGGGAGGAGACATCATATCTTACCAGTCCGTATCCCGCCATCTCGTTGCCGTATTCTTGCCGGAGGTCGAGCGGGTCGATCTTCGATTGGGGGTTGGTCGGTCTGAGCATGCCGGGACTTACGATATAGCGTATATAATCGCCTCCCCATTCGGTGTAGACCTTTTCGGCGGCCTGGTAGTGCAGGCTTATTTTGGCTTCCTGGTTTTCAATGAAGCTCTTGATGGTGAACTGATAAATTGGCTCCAGCCCGTTGATGTTGGATGCATTATAGCTGATATTCCCGCTGTAATATAAGCTGATCGTATGACTGAGCTCACTTCGGCCATTGAGTGCTGCCACGTCCGATTGCCAGGTATAGCTGGTATCACCCGGGAACTTATACAGGTCATAGCTCCGGTACAGCGAAATTCCTACCTGATTCCTGTCATTAAAATGGTAAACCATTTTTCCTGTCACGTCATAAAAAAAGGCATTGCTTTCGGATGCACTCCCTGGTAACTGGTTGATAATGTATTTGGGGAATGCCACCCGCGCATCGCCTGAAAACGTGAGTTTCTGCTTTTTTACAGGACCTTCCGCAAAAAAGTGCAGGCTTACGGGATTAATGCTAAAGCCATACCGCAGCGTATCCAGGTTGCCGGGGCGGATATTGAGGGATACAAATGAGGACAGGCGGCCGCCGAAAGAGGCGGGGATCGCGCCTTTATATAGCGTAAAATCCTGAACCGCTTCCGGGCTGACGGAGGAGAAAAAGCCCAGGAGGTGGGAGGTATTAAAGAGGGGAGCGCCGTCGAGAAGTATGAGGTTTTGGTCCGCATTTCCTCCCCGGACGCTGAATCCGCCCGCTCCTTCGCCGATAGTCGAGATGCCGGTTTGCAGCTGTAAGGCTTTCAGCAAGTCGGCCTCTCCAAAGAGGATAGGCGTCTTGCGGAGCTGGGCCAGGTTGATATTGACCGTGCTCATTTTTGCTTCCGAGACATTGGCGTCCTTTTTAGTGGTTAAGACCATGACTTCCGGAAGCTCGGTCGGGGCCCTTTTCTTAAGCTCCACCTTTATATAGGTCGTGTCCAGAACAAAGATCGGGCGCTGCAGCGGCCGGTATCCTATCATGGTGAAAAGCAGGGAATAGCTATCGATGCTGAGCTGAAAAGCAAACATGCCTTTCTCATCCGTGATGGTGCTCTTCCCGTTAGGCTGGAGGCTAACGGTCACTCCGGCAATCGGAGCTCTGGTATCGAAATCGGTTACTTCCCCCTTGAAATTGATCTTTGATTGGGCAAATACATTGGAAGGCGAGAAATAGAGAAGACAAATCACGCAACAGGCACCTACCCACCTTGGATGAAAAGAAGTTAACGGCATAGCAACCTCGAAAGTTAGTTTGGTACAATTGGTCAGCCTGGTAGGTACCTGTCACCAGTCGAACTGAAATTAGCCGTTTTTGCTTAACCTGCCAAATAAAGGGGAAGAAAGTCTAAAAAAGGACCGATGCGGATCCGGTTGCAGGCATCAGAGTTTGAAAACCCAACCTACATGGAGACCCCATACAGAATTGCGGGTTTGCAGCCTTGACTCGGTGGGCTGTATTTTAGCATCGGGCACTGTTCGCGATAACCCGTGCTGGTAATCTATACCGAACAGGAAACCGGGTTTTGTGGCCAGACCTATCGTAAAGGCATAGCCAAAGTCGAAGCGTTGGAAATTGTCATTGGCGCTGTTACCTATCAAAATAGGCTCTGAACTGCCGCCAGGGCTTTTGATCGTGCCATTCACCAGCGCGCCGGTATAGAGCCCGAAACCTATCCAGGGCCTGCCCCAATTAAATCCGGGACTGAACAGGAACTCTACCGGCACATCGACATAGTGCAGGGAATACTTGGTGCTGGGCTGGAAGCCGTTGGCATTGTAATAATCGCCGCTGGGATCCATGCTGCCTCCAGCGCCGACATAATCAGCCCCGACCCGGATGTAGAACATCTTGCTGACACTGTCCAACGGGATATCTACGAATATGCCGCCATAGTATTGGGTTAGCGTGCCGCTTGGCAGGTCCGAAATGGAACCGCTGAAGTTATTTGCCTCCACGGCGTTAACGATCCGGGCAAAATCCGGACCTCCTTTGATACCGATGGAAATCTGGGCATGGGTAGTGAGGGAGAGCAAAAGGGAGCAAAATAACAAAGTAGAGCCAAGGATACGCATAAGAGCTAATTTGGGCGGGAAAATTAGTCTTTTGTCTTGATTGATAGAAGAATGGCGACTAATTTTAACAATTTTAATGTGGTATTAATATAATATAAATTAAAATAATCTAATGGCCAGGCCTTCATGGAACAAATAAAATCTGTCCATCCCTGAGTCTGTTGAAACGCCTTTGAGACGCCGGCGGGGTCAAAAGAAAAACTTTTTTCTGTTATTGTTACAGAACATGGATCGGGGTCGATTGCTGTAAAGTTAATGCTGACCAGGGCGGTTATTCCGCTTGCTGCCCACTCGAAAGCAATCAGCTCAGGTTTGGCGCGTGACTTTTAGGTTCGTCGGTGCTCCGTTGGTGTAAAGGTAAAATTTATTTGCGTTCGACCTGGTGAAAGAAAAAGTCAATATAGCCATAATTCATCTGGCCTGTCTCTCTTGTGTATAAAGTGATTATTTGAATACCCTTATCCAATTTTACCTTTGCAAAATCTTTTAGGTAGTTCCAGTGGTGCCATTGCCGCCAATGTACAGTATCCTCCCTGACATAAGTCGATGGCATATCAATGAGACCTGTTGTATCCATATCGTTTACTGAAATAGATATCTTCCCTCCCTGACTTGCGGTGTACATCATGCCAAGCGTGTATGTACCGGTTTTCTTCACGAGAACGGTGTATTTTATCCACTCGCCCGGTGACGTCCAGCCGACATAAAGTTGATCTTTTAATGGCATAACCAAATTATAAGCATTGTTGTCTATGGGAGGCTCCCGAAATTTTGTGTAGGAGATATCAACGCCTTCTTTCATTCGAAATTCATTTAAATAAGTGCCGTCGGCAGGATTTAGTTTCCCGCTACCCTGATTAATAGTATCGGTGTCATGGTAAGCTACGCCTTCGCCTCCAAGGTCATATAGCGCGCATTGTAATCTGCCTGGTATGGTTTGAATGTCACGGTGTAAGGAGTCCTGAAATGGTTTTCCCGTATATCGTTGACCCTGCGAACCGCTCCACGAAAGGAACGCAAATACGATTGGCGCCATTTTGAGGGACAGCCTGTTACAATTTACCATCTGTTCGCTTGTAGAATTGTTTTTTAGCCTAAAATATTGTTTATCCTACTGAGTTCGTCGGCAGAAAATGAAGTATTTTCAAGACACTTTATCGAATCCGTCAGCTGTTCGGGTTTACTTGCCCCAATTAAAACGGAAGTGATACGTTCATCTTTTAAGATCCACGCGAGCGCCATTTGCGCCAGGTCTTGCCCTCGTTGAATGGCGAGCTCATTCAGCTTTTTTATTTTGGCAATTTTCTCATCCGTAATGGCATCTTCCTCAATTGCTCCATTTCCGCGATGGCTTGCAGCTCTCGAGTCTGCGGGGATGCCCTTTAAATATTTGTTGGTTAAAAGGCCTTGTGCAAGAGGTGAAAATGGAATGCAACCAACGCCATTTTCGCCAAGTACATTCAGCAGGCCATTCTCTACCCAGCGGTCTAACATCGAATATCTTGGCTGATGTATCAGGCATGGCGTGCCGAGTTGTTTTAGGACGGCAATGGCGGCCTTCGTTTCGGATGCGCTATAACTTGATATGCCGACATATAGGGCCTTCCCCTGACGTACGATGAGGTCGAGGGCGCCCATAGTCTCTTCCAGCGGCGTTTCAGGATCGGGACGGTGGTGATAAAATATATCTACATATTCCAATCCCATTCGTTTTAGGCTTTGATCCAAACTGGCTACCAGGTATTTTTTTGAGCCCCAATTGCCATATGGCCCTTCCCACATCCCCCATCCCGCTTTGGTGGAGATAACCAACTCATCGCGGAAGCTCTTAAAGTCATCTTTAAAGATTCTGCCAAAGGTTTCTTCGGCCGAACCGGCCGGCGGGCCATAGTTATTAGCCAGATCAAAATGCGTTATGCCGCTGTCAAAAGCCAGCTTTAAAATGGCGCGGGCGTTTTCCATGTTATCAATAGCCCCGAAATTGTGCCAAAGGCCCAGCGATACAGCAGGAAGCAGTAGCCCGCTTTTGCCGCAGCGGCGGTAAGGCATGTTTTCGTAGCGGGTGGAATTGGGTATGTAGGTCATATTTTGATTGCTATTTTTCACTGTAGAAAACGTACTCAGCAGTATAAGCCACTTCTATGGATTGCCCTTTGCTCTGCCTGTCACCTGTAGCCGGGGCTTTGCCGCCTTTGGTGCGAATCCTCTGAATAAACATCGCACGTCCCAATGTACCGTTTCCGCTCCTTACGGTGGCTTGCAGCAGTATCCAGGGAATGGCGGTGCTGTCGGGTGAGTTGGCCTGCTGTACCTTCATCCCGCTAACTTTCGAACCATCATCAGCCGCCCATGTCGGGTTTTTACCTGCATCGAAGTAGTGCTGACCCACCAATTGACGGTAGCCGGTATCGGCGTATAAATTGGCGCGCGGCTCTTTGAATGTCCAAATATAGTTAGTACTGTCCCTGGGATCCTGCGTACAGACATATACCTGTACACCTTTGGCATAGGTATGCCAAATCGGCCTGCTGCTTGAAGGAACGCGTATCGGGTAGGGAATGCTGCTATCCTGTCCAAAAACAACCAGCGTATAAAAGACCGGAACGAAAGAAAAAATACTGCGCATCATATATTTTCAACGATTGACCATGCGAAAGTATGAAAAATGGTTTGTCCCTGGCAGTTTACCTTGCTGTGCGATTATGAACACCGGAAGTAGCGATACTGTGCAATAACCGACGCCCTGTATTGATGTAAACTATTAATTTACAAAAGTTTGAAAACTTGGCACGCATAGTGTGCGTTGGCGTGTATGAAAAGATCGGTTGTATTTTATACCGCAACGTTATTGATCTATCTTATGAGCGGTTGCGGCAGTAGCTCAAAGAGTGTGAAAATTGACCGGTTGTTTAAGAAATGGAATGATACAACTATGCCTGGGCTAGTGGTAGGAATTGTGCGTGGAGACTCGCTCATTTACTCGAAGGGCTATGGGGAGGCCAATCTGGAACGAAAAACCCCTAACACTGCGAACACTATTTATTATATGGCGTCGGTGTCAAAACAATTTACCGCCTATTCCATTGTATTGCTCGCCCGGCAGGGGAAACTGAAGTTGGATGATGATATTCGTAACTATCTTCCGTGGATGGCGGACTTTGGCCGAAAAATCACTATCAGGAATTTGTTGAATCACACCAGCGGTATCCGCGATGACATTGGTCTTGCCGATGCGTCCGGCTTGTTTTCGCGGAAGGGATCCCAGGGAATACTGACACAACAGCTGGCCCTGGAAATGCTGCAGAAAGAGCATACGTTGAATTTTGACCCCGGCGAGAAGTTCTCGTACTCCAATTCCAATTTCGTATTACTTGCGGAGATCGTCCGCGTCGTCAGCGGGCAAAGCTTCGAATCATTCACAAATGACTCGATATTTAAGCCGCTTGGGATGACACGGAGTTGTTTTATCAGCGATACTCAGCGATTAGCTCATGATCTTGCACTTTCTTACCAGGAGACGAAAAGTGGTTTTGTGTACGATCCTCAGCGGGTCTATACATTGGGGGACGGAGGCCTATTTACCGATTTGACGGACATGGCGCATTGGGTCAGCAATTTCTACGACCCCAAGGCAGGCGATGCCAAAGATATAGATCAACTGACCGAACGGGGCAAACTTAATAACGGTACGGAAATTAAATATGCTTTTGGTATTGTTTCGGACTCATCAAACGGATACAGGCGATTTACACACAATGGAGGCCTTTCGGGCTATCGTACATCAATAGCTATCTATCCGGACCTGAAAATGGGGTTTATCATTTTTAGCAATACGGGGGATGCTCAAACGGTTCGTAAAATGGATCAGTTGGAGGAGCTGTTCATCCCTAAAAGGTGAACCTGTCTGCTCTACAAAAGAACCGAACTGCATTTGAAATTGATCTTATTCACTTCTAAGGCTTTTTACAGGATTAGCCGAGGCGGCCTTCATCGACTGGACACCGATCGTTAATAAGGCGATCAAAGTCGCGAGCCCGCCGGCCAGCACCAATAACCACCAGGGAAAGGCAATGCGGTAGTAGTAGTCCGCCAGCCATCGATTCATAAAAAACCAGCACAATGGGATGGCGATCACCATCGCCAGGCCAACCAGCAGCAGAAACTCTCCCGAAAGCAACTTCACGATTCCTGCTACACTTGCCCCGAGGACCTTACGGATGCCTACTTCTTTCGTCCGAAGGACTAAGCTATAGGAAGTGAGTCCAAGTAGTCCCAAACAGGAGATCAAAATGGCCAGGATGGAAAAACCCATGAACAACCGGCCGAAACGATCTTCGTCCTGATATTGCCGGTTAAAGAATTCATCTTCGAAATAATAGCTGAAGGGCCGGTCGGGCATGATCTTTTTCCAGGCTGCTTCTATCCCTGTGATCGTCGCGGGCAGCCCAGTTGTGTTCACGTGTATGGAAAGTAAATTGGCGTCGTTTGGAGCGATCAACATCCCGAGCGGCGAGATAGCATCGTGCAACGAATAATAATTAAAGTCTTTCATCACCCCAATGATGCGGCCTTCCCGGCCATACGAATTGAACCGCCGGCCGAATGCGTCCTGCGGGTTTGTGTAGCCGAGGTCTTTGGCCGCGCTTTCGTTGATGATCATCGCTTGGGTCGAATCAGTAGCAAATGCCGTCGAAAAATTCCGGCCAGCCACGAGCGATAGCTTATACTGCCGCATATAGTCGAAATCTACGAGGTAGAGATTTAAATTCTCGGTTTGAAAGCCGCCCTTTTTATTTTCCAGATCCGACAACGCATAGATCAAACCGCCGTTACCCGGGGTGCTGGAACTTAGCCCGGTGGACAACACACCCGGCAACCGCCCGATCTCGGTCTTCAAGGTCAGCTTATGTTCGTCGCCATAAGTCGGTATTACCAGCATTTGTTTGTTATCGAAACCCAATGGATGATTACGCAGATAGGACAGCTGCGCCCGGATGATAAAGGTCGCGGCGATAAAAGCGATGGAGATGACGAATTGAAAGACAACGAGGGATTTTCGCAGTACCAGCCCTTTAGGTCCTGTGGCAAAGCGGCCTTTCAGCACGACCACGGGCCGGAAACCCGACAGCACCAGCGCCGGGTAAATCCCCGCCAGCAACCCGATGCCTACGGCAATCCCCAAAAAGATCAGGAGATCGCCAGGATGCTGGATCAGACCCGTGCTCACCGGTTTACCCGCCAGCCCATTGAAGGCCGGGATCAGCAGCCAGCAAATCACCGCCGCCAGTACAAAGGCGATCAACGCCTGCAAGACAGACTCGCCCAGGAACTGGCTCGTCAACTGTCCGCGCCTGGCGCCAGCGACCTTACTGATGCCGACCTCGAGGGCCCGCTCTGTAGATCTTGCCGTCGTCAGATTGACAAAATTGATCCCCGCGATCAACAGCACAAAAATACCTACAATGGAAAAGACATAGAGATTTGTCGGGTTGCCGGAGGCGGGCCCGCCCGCTTCGCCCGAATAGAGATACACATCGCGCAGGGGCTGCAGGGAGAGCGTGAACCACATTTGCATCTGTTTCTCTTCCGCTCCGTCCTGCTGTTCTACAAAGGCCGGGAATTTTCTCTCCAGCGCATGGGCGTCCACGTTTGGCTTCAGCAGCACGTAGGCATAAAGCCCAAAGCTTGGCCAATGTTTATCCTCGTCCGGATTGAATAATTTGGTCGTAGCCTTCGAGACCAGTAGATCGGCCTTGAGCTCCGTATTCTCCGGCATATCCTTCATGATACCCGTGACCTTGGCGGCCAGCCCTTCATCGCGGATCAGCAGAGACTGTCCCATGGGATCGCTGTCGCCAAAATATTTTCTGGCGGTTGATGCGCTCAACACCACGCTCAGCGGCGCCTTCAAAGCCGTCCGGGCATTGCCCCGCAGCA
>Ga0206851_1248_pt1 | contig 11517 bp, 12 predicted proteins | sample Alteio_BWOrgCont_13_FD_152904 | JGI IMG/M metagenome (GOLD analysis project Ga0206851, IMG submission 152904) | Enriched cells from forest soil in Barre Woods Harvard Forest LTER site, Petersham, Massachusetts, United States -... | ecosystem: Environmental > Terrestrial > Soil > Temperate forest >... | reverse complement strand
ATAAGCTGGAAGATGCCGGGGAAACCGCTCAGGAATATGCCCACAAATATGGTGAACAAGCACGCGAAAAAGCCTCTGAAGCTTTGGATTATGTTGAGCGCGAAACCCGTGCTCGTCCGCTGAAAGCGCTCGCCGCAGCATTTGTGACTGGCCTAGCCGCTGCGCTTCTCCTAAGGAGAAAATAAATTGTTCAACGTGCTTGCCCGGGTTTTGCTTCTTGCCCTCGGGCAAAAGTTGATGACGGATCATATGTCTGAATTGCAACAACACCGCATTTCCAAACTTGTAATACTTGGGCTGGTAGCCTTTGTTTTCTTCGTACAAGGGATGGCAGCAGTTCTGGTGGGGCTGTATTTTTTGCTTAGCGAAAGATACGGCCTGCCGAGTTCCTGTGCGGCATTCTCAGTGGCGGGCATTGCAGTTCTGATTTCTACGATTTTCGCATTTTCTTTCTGCATGGCTTCACGCCAGAAGAAAACTATCGATTTCTCACCACGCAATCTGAAAACCTTGGCACTAGCGTTCGTTGATGGATTCCTGAAAGGCAAAAACAAAAAGGGGTAAAAAAATGACAGCAATAAAAAACAAAGTTCTAGTAGTTGATGACGAGCCGCAAATAAGAAAACTTCTGCGTGTAACCCTTGAGGCCTCAAGCTATAAAGTAGAGGAATCAAGCGGTGGCAATGAGGCGCTCCGGCTTGCAACTTCGCTAAAACCCGACCTGATCATATTGGATTTAGGACTTCCTGACCTGGATGGCGTCGAGGTGATAAAAAAAATCCGCGAATCGAACCAAGTGCCTATATTGGTGCTTTCCGTGCGTTCACAGGATGATGACATTGTCCTGGCACTTGATAACGGCGCCGATGATTATGTGGTAAAGCCATTCAGTATTGACGTATTATTAGCAAGGCTGCGTGCTGTATTACGTAAATCAGTCCGCGAGGAGGCCGGCGGTTCTGAAATGGTGAACGGCCCACTCAGGATGGATTTGCTCCGTCACGAAGTATATCGCAATGGAGAAGTATTAGCGCTTTCGCCCAAGGAATACGAGTTACTGCGCTATTTCATGACACATAAGGGCCGGATGCTAACGCACAAACAGATATTGAAAGAAGTCTGGGGTCCGGCACATGCTGATGATACCCAATATCTGCGGGTTTATATTGGCCAGTTGCGTCAGAAAATTGAGTCTGATCCAGCGCATTCACAATATATAGTGAATGAACCAGGCATCGGCTACCGTATGGAAGAACATAAAAAAGCTTCTGCTGCTGCCTGAATCTTCCTTCTTCCCGTCCCTTAATACGTATGGTTTTTTTACGGGTGTCCATAGTATAAAGAAGGATGGACACTTCTATGCAATTGCAAAGGTCAGAAATCCCTGGCACACCAACCAAGGTTATGCCCTCTATAGTCGCCGGGTGCATTAATGAGCATCCTATGAGCGGTCTTCTGATCCGGACGGTCAGGAACCGAGCCACAGAATGGCAGGTGCCGTGGGCTATCATCTACGTCGAAACACCTGAACATTATGAACTTTCCAGTGAGCAGAAAGAGGATATCATTCGCACTCTTTCACGCGCTGAGCAGATGGGGGCACAAGTTTATCATACCGTATCGCCGAGCGTGATCAAAGGTATCCAGGAGTTCGTGGAGAAAAATGCGGTGAGCGATATATTCGTCGGTACTTCGACTAAGGATATGATTCCGTTCAATTATTTCTCGGTTTTTCAAGGGTTAAAGAAATATAGCAACCTTTTCACTACCCATCCGGTGAACCTAGAGTGGCGGAGTGGCGTGGGTGATTGGCGGCGACTGCTTGAAAAAATCAAAAGCGATTACGCCCGGATAAAATGGCGCAGTTATATTTACTCCACCGCAGCCCTGCTTTTGGCAACTTTGCTTGGCGAAGCCGCCTACCAGACGGCTTTCACCGTCACCGGACATCATATGGTTTATAACGTCTCGCTGCTGTTTATGCTAGCCAGCATCATGAACGCGTTCCGCTATGGGCTGATGCCTGGGTTATTCTCCGGTTTCCTCTCAGCAATTATGATAAATTTTTTCTACCTCCAACCCAGGTTTGAGTTGCATATGAGGAATTCGCAGGACTTGGTAAACCTTGGTCTATTCATTGTAGCAACGGTGATGGCCTCCCGTATCGGCGCGAATTCGTATCGAAGCATTGGGCTCTCCAAGGGGCGAGAAGAAAGAATTCAAACCCTCTATCGCCTCACCAAAATATTGGTCGCCAATCGCGATCCTAAGGAATTGCACTCAGCTCTTGTGTGCGAGCTTGATAATATATTGGAAACCGAAACCTACATATTTCTTGCGGAAGTTTTTACCGATACGGCAGGCCTGGCGCAAATCCAGGCTTCAATTCAATTCAGCGAAGATGATGTATCAGCACTCAAATATTGCTGGGAAAATCGTGAACCCTCAGGGATAGGCACCTTCCGTAGCAGTAGCTCAAGCTACCATTTCGAGCCGATGGTTACATCATCCGGGATAATTGGGGTATTATCTGTGAAGATGCAGCCGCATACACGCGATGATTTATCATATATTAGGTTCGTCTCGGTGCTGGCTGATCAGTCTGCTCAGGCGCTTGAGCGCGTAAAACTGATAGCAGAAATGGAAGAAGCCCGTGTGCAGCAGGAAAGGGAAAAACTCCGCTCATCGCTGTTATCCTCGGTTTCACATGATTTGAAAACGCCTCTTGCCTCTATAATCGGGTCTCTATCAGCGCTACGCCACATGGAAAAAACCCTTTCTCAGGAGGCACGCGCTACCCTACTGGAAACTGCACTCGACGAAGCCGAACGCTTAAACAGCTTTATCACAAACATATTAAATATGACCCGCCTGGAATCTGGTGCCGTGAAGCTTAGAAAAACCTGGGTTGAGCCCGACATGCTGATTGCCGATATGCTGAAACGCATGCAACAGAGAATGGCCAATCATGAAATAATTCACCTAACACTGCCTGGCCATTTCCAGGTAGAACTGGACGCCGCACTGTTCGAATTGCTTTTTTCTAACCTGGTGGATAATGCCGCAAAATATTCCCCATCCGGTAGCAAAATAATCGTCTCCTCTGGAGTAGAAAATCGGGCAAACGGTCCATATTGGAAATTCATGGTTACCGACGAAGGCCCAGGCATTGATGAGAAAGATCGGGATCGTATATTCAATAAATTCACTAGATTGGAGAAAAAAGACAGTCAGGTGGCTGGAACCGGCCTAGGGCTTGCCATATGCAAGGCAGTTGCACAGGCGCACGGTGGTGATATCAGCGTAAATACAGACGAAAACGGCAAGGGTTCGGTATTCTCAGCCACGCTTGGACCAGGGCGTTATATGGAAAATATCATGGAGCCGCCCACAAAAAAGGTGGCTAAAGGGTAGGTAGGATATGACAAATGAAAACATATTAGTAGTTGATGATAATCCGGCGATACGCACGTTTTTAAACGTCGTATTGAAAGCCAATGGCTATCGGGTGGTTGAAGCAGCGACCGCGGCGGAGGGACTGAAGAGTTTTAGAAGTAAGCACCCCGACCTAGTGATTCTCGACCTTGGACTTCCCGATCAAGATGGCCTGGAACTTTTAAGTGAGCTGCGTATGCAGAAAAATCCAGCGTTGGTAATAATTCTAACTGTACGCAGCGAACCGGAATATATGGAAAGCGCCATTGCAAAGGGCGCGGCGGCTTATATCACCAAGCCATTCCGCACTAATGAACTGCTGAAAACCGCCGAGCAATTATTGAAGGCAGGATGATCATGTGCGTAAGTTTTTTTGCTATGATGCGTTTGTATTTTTCTGGGGAAACTATCTATATGTGCCGGGAGGGAAATTTATGCCAAATTATGAAGAAATAATTCTTCAAGTAGTAAAGCGGATGACGGGCGTGTTCCTGGTCGCCTCATCTGCTGTTCTTGCGCTTATGGCAATTTGAAGCATTACAATAATCCATACAGTATCTTTATTTCATTGGCGCTACAAAGAACTCCTAACAGGAGAAAACTAATGAAAATTAATATACGACATATTTTTCTAACGCTGGTTCTTGCCAGTCTCACCACAATATCAGCCAGCGCCAATGCGGCGACAACGAAAGATGAATTAACCACCGATTCCAACCAGGCATTAGCCACGCTCCTTAAAACTAATCCGAATGCCGCAGACCTAGCAAAAAAAGCTAAGGAAGTGCTGATTTTCCCTAATATCGTAAAAGCCGGACTTGTCTTCGGCGGTGCTTACGGCGAGGGCGTTTTGGAAAAAGGCTCCACAGTTGACGGGTTTTATAATTCCGTTACCGCATCCTTCGGCTGGCAGATCGGCGGCCAATCATACGGATATGTAGTATTCCTGATGACCGATAAGGCAGTGAAATACGTTCATGAAACGCAGGGCTGGGAAATCGGCACCGGGCCAACTATCGTCGTCGTCAATGAAGGTGTTGCCAAAAACCTCTCTTCGACCAGCTTGCAGAAAGATGCCTATGCCTTCATCTTTGACCAGCAAGGCCTGATGGCAAGCCTTAGCCTAGAAGGCACCAAAATTTCCCATATTAAGAATCCGTAAAAATTAATTAACTAGGTCGTCTAAAATGGAGCGAAAGCAGAAATGCTTTCGCTTTTTTTTACCTGATTTGCAAGAACGGCTGAAACCGTTAGATTACGGTGATGGCTTCCAGAATTTCGCAGAATATAGTTCCGCTGATTGTTGCATGCGCGCTGTTCATGGAAAATCTGGATGGTTCGATTATTGCAACGGCTTTGCCCGCAATTGCACGGTCGCTTAACACCAACCCAATCCATCTGAATCTTGCTATCACATCTTATATGTTCAGCCTCGCGGTTTTTATTCCGCTTAGCGGCTGGGTAGCTGATCGGTTCGGGGCACGGACGGTTTTTCGTGCGGCAATTGTAATTTTTACCCTCAGCTCTGCCGGTTGTGGGCTATCAGAAACCCTGCCGGAACTCGTTATTTTCCGAATACTTCAAGGCATAGGCGGCGCTATGATGGTTCCAGTGGGTAGGCTGGTTTTGCTCCGCACGATTCCGAAAGCAAAGCTGGTGGGTGCCATGGCATGGGTTACCGTTCCCGCGCTGGTTGGCCCGGTGCTGGGGCCACCGGTTGGCGGGTTCATCGTCACCTATTGGTCATGGCATTGGATTTTCTTTTTGAACCTGCCAATTGGTCTACTCGGCATTGTGCTTGCAACCATCTTCATTGAAGATATCCGCGAAGAGGATCCCGGCCCGTTGGACTTTAAAGGATTTTTCCTGATGGCTATTGCACTTGCCGGGCTTGTCTGCGGTTTCGAATCGATAGGGCGTGACATATTGCCATCCAGCATAGTTACACTCTCGCTGTGCGGCGGAGCATTACTTCTGGGGCTTTATGTATATTATGCGAGGCGTCGGGTGTATCCCATCGTCGATATACGGTTGTTCAAAATACCCACATTCATGGCAGCAATTGCAGGCGGATTTGTGTTTCGTATCGGTATCGGCGCCCTGCCCTTTCTTCTGCCAATTATGCTGCAACTCGGCTTCGGCCTATCGGCACTGCATTCCGGATTACTCACTTTCGCCAGCGCCGCCGGGGCGATGCTCATGAAAATGTCGGCCGCTAGGATTATCCGCAAATTCGGCTTCCGCCGTGTGTTGATCGTTAATACTTATATCTCAACCGCCTATCTTCTTGGCACCGCATTCTTCCAACCTGCAACCTCACATCTCTTCATTCTGATTTTCCTACTTACCGGAGGGTTTTTCCGTTCGCTGCAATTTACCAGTATGAACACACTAGCATATGCTGATATTCCACCACGCCTTATGAGCAAGGCAACCACCCTTAGCAGCATGATCCAACAATTATCTTTAAGCTTCGGCGTGGGAATGGGTGCACTGCTGCTAAATTTTACGCTCAGATGGCACGGCACGACAAATCTTGAGGCCGGAGACTTTTGGCCAGCCTTTGTCAGCGTTAGTATAATTTCAAGTTTGTCGATTCTTTTCTTTTTGAAGCTACCGCCTAATGCCGGAGCTGAAATCAGCGGTCATCTACCGCCAGATGCGGAAGTGAAGAGGACTGATCCGTAAGTACTAAGAGGCTGGGGTTTCGGCAGCAGGAGCAGCGGCGGTTTCAGCCGGTGCCGGAGCTGGTTCTGCAGCAGGAGCCGGTGCAGCTTCAGCAGCCGGAGCAGCAGTTGCAGCAGCTTTTTTCAGCTCCAACGCCGCCTTTTTAGCTTCTAATTTTGCCGCAGCGTCAGCTTTGCGCTTATTGATTACTTGCTTTTTCTTCACCGAATCCGCTTGGTGAGCATTAATTTTCTTTAAGGTAGGATGATCAATGCCTTTCTTCACAAACAACCTGGACAAGGTATCCGAAGCCTGCGCGCCGGTGGAAAGCCAGTATTTTACCCGATCGCCATCCACAACCAAACGCTGATCGCTATTCTTGGCCAGTAGTGGGTTATAATGCCCAATTTTCTCGATGAACGCGCCGTTACGCGATTTCCGCGAATCGGCAACAACGATCCGGTAATATGGGCGTTTTTTGGCGCCGCCCCTAGCCATTCTAATTGTTGTAGTCATTGCTTACCTTTAATTTCAGAGTGCGGTTTGTAATCGATAACCCACAGAAAGTCAAGAGTCTCAAGAGTTCTTAATCTCAGACTCTTAAAATCCTATCCAAAAAACTTAAGCCTACGTTTTTTCGGCTTTTCTTCCGGCGCTGGGGCAGCGGGTTTATAATCCCGGTTGCCACGGTTGTCGCCACGGTTATCATTAAAATTATCGTCGCGGTTGCGGCGCGGACGATCACCATAATCCCGGCGCGGCCTATCGCCCCCCCGGTCGCCACGATCACGGTTACCACCACCTCTTGGGCCGCGATTCCGATCACGATCACGTGGGCGATCATCCCTATCCCGTTTTGGCCGTTCTTCGCGTGGCGGGAAATTGGCTGAATTATCTTCACCGGTTTTTTGATCAACTACTTTCATGCTAAGTTTCACTTTGCCGCGATCTTCACCAATGACTTTAACTTTAACTTCGTCGCCTTCAGCCAATACGTCAGTGACTTTTTCTACCCGATAATCGGCAATTTCGCTTATGTGTACCAAGCCGTCCTTGGCACCGAGGAAATTCACAAATGCGCCAAAATCAACGATCCGCACTACTTTTCCGGTGTAGATTTTGCCGATTTCAGCTTCGGAGACGATGCCTTTGATGATCTCGATTGCCGAATTGCATACATCCGCATTCGCGCCTGATACCGCAACATTGCCGTTATCGTCAATATCAATCTTGGCACCGGTTTTCTCGCAGATTTCGCGAATTACCTTACCACCAGAACCGATAACTTCGCGGATTTTATCCTTCGGCACAGTGATGTTGATGATTTTCGGCGCGTTTTCATTCACGGTTTCACGTGCACCACTCAAAGCCTTAGCCATTTCACCCAAAATATGCATCCGGCCTTCGTTAGCCTGGGCCAGAGCAACTTTCATGATGTTTTCGGTGATACCTTGGATTTTGATATCCATCTGCAAAGCGGTTATACCTTGCGTGGTACCAGCAACTTTGAAATCCATATCACCCAGGTGATCTTCATCACCCATGATATCGGAAAGTATGGCATAACGCTCGCCTTCCAAAATCAGCCCCATAGCGATCCCGGCGATCGGCCTTTTCAGTGGAACACCAGAATCCATCATTGCCAAGGAAGCCCCGCAGACACTCGCCATTGAAGATGAACCGTTGGATTCGGTGATTTCCGAAACCACGCGAATGGTATAAGGGAATTCTTCTTTAGTAGGCATCAACGCATGAACTGCGCGCCAAGCCAGTTTGCCATGGCCGATTTCACGGCGACCGGGCGGCCGCAGTTGGGTAGCTTCCCCGACCGAATATGGCGGGAAGTTATAATGCAGCATGAAATGCTCTTTTCTATCACCCTCAATATTATCGAGAATTTGTTCGTCCTCGCCAGAGCCAAGAGTTACTATAACCAGCGCTTGGGTTTCGCCACGAGTGAATAGGGCCGAGCCGTGGGTACGCGGGAGCACTCCAACTTCCGCCAATATCGGACGGACGGTTTTCTCATCGCGCCCATCAATGCGGTGTTTCGTATCGAGAATGTCGTTACGCACTATATCAGCTTGCAAATGCTTTACGATTCCCTTGACCAGTATATCATTAGCTGGTTCAGCATCACCAGCTAGTGCTGCTTTAACGCCTTCCTCAACCTGCTTGATTTTTTCCTGGCGGATTTGTTTTTGCTTTTCCTTATAAGCATCGCGGAAGCCATTGGCCGCTAAATCGGAAATGCGTTTCTGTAAATTGGCAATATCTGGAGCTTTAACTTCCCAGCGTTGCTTGCCTGATTCACGCGCCAATTCCTTTATCCCAGCTATTACGGCCTGGAATTCCTTATGCCCGAACATTACTGCACCAAGCATTTTATCTTCGGAGAGTTCCTTCGCTTCCGATTCAACCATCAAAACCGAGGTCGCGGTTCCAGCAACAAATAAATCCAGAGTGCTTTCAGCCATTTGTTGAATGGATGGGTTCAGTACATACTCGCCATCGACAATGCCAACGCGCGCGCCACCAATTGGCCCGTTAAACGGAACGCCAGAAACCGCTAAAGCCGCAGAAGCTCCAACTAGCGCCAGAACGTCTGGCTCATTCTCACCATCATAAGAGACAACGGTGCAAACCACTTGCGTTTCGTTTTTGTAATTTTCATCGAACATCGGGCGTATTGGCCGATCGATCAATCTTGAGGTTAGGATTTCTTTCTCAGTTGGCCGCCCTTCGCGCTTGAAGAACCCTCCTGGAATTTTACCCGCAGCATAATATCTCTCTAGGTAATTTACAGTAAGCGGGAAAAAATCCGCCCCTTCTTTCGGCTTCTTCTCAAAAGTAACGCAGCAAAGCACGCTCGTGCCACCTTGTGTTGCCACCACCGCACCATCAGCCTGTCTGGCTATTTTTCCGGTTTCTAAAACGAGCTTTTTCCCGCCCCATTCGATTTCTTTTCTTTTAATATTGAACATGTTTTTCCTTAATTGTTTTAGTTATTGTTTACTTCCCCCACCTGCCTACCAAATGAATGGGTATTTAAAATTGGAAATAAATTTATATGAGGCGAGTTTTAGGACCTAATTTTTTAGAAACCGCAGTGTACATCTAGCGTACATGAGGATTTCTAAAAAAATTTAAGCGACGACAAAATCGCCCATAGAAATTATTTCCTTATATTTAGTTTCTTGATCAAATCCTGATACCTGACTTCGCTCTTACGTTTCAAGTAATCCAGGAGCTTGCGCCTGCGACTCACCATGACCAAAAGCCCGCGCCGCGAATGGATATCATTGACGTTGGTTTTGAAATGCTCGGTCAGATTATTGATGCGCTCAGATAAAATTGCCACTTGCACTTCCGGCGATCCAGTATCGTTTTTCTCATTAGCAAATTGTTTAATAACTTTTTGCTTCTTTTCCTTAAGTATCGACATCGTTCCTCCTTTTTTTCTAGATGTTGAACACTCTTACCGGTTTAAGAAAACCATCTCTTACCTCAGCCATTGCCATGAATTTTCCCGCTGATACTATCCGCAAATGCTCCGTTTCCGGTGTATTTTCGATTTTTATCAACTGGCCCTGGCAAAGCTTTTGGGCAGATTTGGTTGTTATTTCCAGCACCGGGATGTCGTCCAGCGCCGCTTCAACCGGCAATAAAATACCAGGTAAATCATTACCCGGGCGCGGAATATGCACTATTTTCTCCAAACTTTCCAGCGAAATCGCAATACTAGCAGAAAATTTTCCAACAAGAGTGCGCCGAAGCGTAGAGACATAAGCGTAAGTTCCTAATTTTGCAGCTAAATCCATTGCGATAGACCGGACATACACTCCTTTGCCACAACGCATTTTCAGCCGCACTTCTGGTGCGTTATACGCCAAAAACTCCAGCGAATGCACCGTAACGGACCTAGATTTTATATCGGCTTTTTCACCACGCCTTGCCAAATCATATGCCCTTTCGCCGTTAATTTTGATCGCCGAATATTGCGGCGGGGTTTGCATGATTTCGCCGATAAATTGCGGGATAGCAGCACGGATTTCCGCTTCCGATGGAATTTTTTTACTGGATTCCAAGATTCTTCCTTCCCTATCCCCGGTATCTCGCGACTCCCCAAAAACCGCCGTGAATTCATATTCCTTTGCGGAATCAACGGCGAATTGCATGGTTTTCGTTGCCTCACCCAAGGCTATTGGCAAAACACCAGAAGCGAAAGGATCAAGCGTTCCCGCATGGCCTGCTTTATCCGCACCAGTCAATCTTTTAACTATGTTTACTGCTTTTGCCGAAGTGATGCCTTCAGACTTATCAAGGATGAGCCAGCCGTTGACTCTTTCATTATTCCTTATCACCTATCAAATCCCTTCTCACTTCCGGCTTACTTAGCAGCTCCTCTATCCTGCCGATGCGCTCAAAAGATTCATCCTTCCTGAATGAAATTCTGGGGGAAAATTTCATATTGAGGCGGGATGAGACAACGCTGCGAAAATATGGTGCCGCTTTTTCTAGTTCTGCCACCACCATTTCAACATTCCTCCCGCCGAGCGGCATCACGTAGGCCATAGCACTTTTCAGATCCGGAGTAACCCGCACCTCCGCAACGGTAATCGAAACACCGCGCAAAGCCGGATTGTGCATCTCTCCACGCATGAATACCTCAGAGAGGCAATGCCGAATTTCCTCGCCTACTTTTAATTGCCGATTGGTCGGGGGTTTGTGGGTTGGTTTCATAATGAATGCTAGAATGCCGCAATATTGGAACTCTGGAATTCTAGTGTTCTAGTATTCCATCATTCCAGAATTCAAATTACCGCCTTCTCCTCCACCATCTCAAACGCTTCGATGATATCACCATTTTTTATATCATCATAATTCTCGAACGCCATGCCACATTCGAAACCTTCTTTCACCTCTTTCACATCATCCTTGAATCGCTTCAAAGTTTTTAGCTTGCCCTGGTGAATGACTACGTTATCACGCAACAGCCGGACTCCGGCACCGCGTTTCACAACTCCCTGTGTCACCATACATCCGGCAACTTTGCCAAATTTGCTCATGGTGAATACTTCTCGGATTTCAGCGTTGCCGAGGAAATTTTCTCTGATGACCGGCGCCATCATACCGCCGACCAGCGCCTTTACGTCATCCACCACGTTATAAATTATCGAATAATAGCGAATGTCGATACCGTCATGCGCCGCCTGTTCCTTGGCCTGAGCGTTAGCGCGGACGTTGAAACCTACGATAATCCCACCAACCGCCTTGGCTAACTGAACATCCGATTCGGTGATGCCACCTGCTGCCGCATGCACGATTTTTACCGTAATTTCTTCGTTGGAAAGCCGGGTGATGCTGCCGATTATGGCCTCTGCTGAGCCTTGCACATCTGCTTTGATCAAAACG
>Ga0206851_1247_pt1 | contig 11550 bp, 8 predicted proteins | sample Alteio_BWOrgCont_13_FD_152904 | JGI IMG/M metagenome (GOLD analysis project Ga0206851, IMG submission 152904) | Enriched cells from forest soil in Barre Woods Harvard Forest LTER site, Petersham, Massachusetts, United States -... | ecosystem: Environmental > Terrestrial > Soil > Temperate forest > O... | reverse complement strand
TCAATGAAACAGTCGATGAAGAATTTCGATCTTCCAAACTACTCAATGAGAATCAGTATCTCTCGTGAGAAGTTTGATTTAGAGGAGGAGCCGACGAATCTGACTTTAATTCTTACACGACACAAGAAGCGAATCTCTTACGCATTAGAAGAGATTCGATTTGATTTTACAGAGGTGACAGTGACTCCATTCGGAAAATCTCCTTTCACTGTCTATGAAGTGGAGATAGAAGTTGTAGCGCAAGATAAGCTGAGAGCAATTCCTCTACTATTAAAGTATGCATTTGATATATTTAGAGAACTGATAGGAACTTCGAATGTCTCTCTTCCGATCAAACTTCTTGTCTCTAATTCAGAGAAGAGCTATATAATTGAGAAGACGAATCTGATATGCGGATCGAAAAGACTTCTCTCTACAGAGAGAAAAACTCAGCAGCGAAGAGAGGAGACAATCGACTACAGTATAATAACTAACGCGAGAACAGTCAAAGCAAGAGATTTGACTGCAGGAAATCTGGTACCCAAAGATCCTAATAACACAAATTCTGTCATCTACACTATGACAATCAAAGCAGATGGAGTGCTTAAACTTCTTCTGATAGATGAGACAGGAATCTATTTTATCGGTACACCAGATAACGTGATAAAGATACGTGATGAAACATTTCCAGATTATATCGGATCTGTATTTATTGGAGAGCTGGTTTGGGATACTATAGCAGAGAGACCTCTGTTTCTCTTCTTCGATGCTTTAGTTATTCGACAAGATACTCGAGTACAACAAAAGAATTTCAATGAGAGATGGGCTTATATCAATCTGTTTATTCAAGAGAGTCAGATACAAGAAGTGTTTCGTAAACTCTTTATTATTCAAAATTATACTGGCTCAAAAGGAGAAACTCTTCAACGAGAAGTCTATATAGAATTTCGACTGAAGGAGTTCTATCTATTTAAGACAGCAAAAGAATTCTACAATTATGCTAATAATCTTCTCAGCACTCCTTGGAGTTTCTCTACTGATGGTCTGATTCTAACTCCTTATAATTTTCCTTATCACACAACACTCGATCTGAATAATGTCTCTTCACGACGATTAGCTACCGATCCTGATATCTTAAAAGTGAAATCATCTGAGGATCTTACAATTGATTTTGAAGTGAGACATGAGATTGGAGAAGGATCTACAATCGCTCTCTACTGTTCGAATGGAAATCGACCTCAAGTCAAATTCTCCGGAGATCAACAGAATCCATTCAATCCTGCAAAGAATCTAGAGATATCAGATGAGCTTCTTGCAATTGAGACTTTCTCTCTGGGCGAATTGGCAGAACATTCATTACACAGCTGCTTGGGCTGTAGATGAAAATAAATTTGATTGGTTTTGTGACTGGTTTCGTATGATTCTATCTAAACTACCGTGTCTGAATTGTCGTCAGCATGCTGCTGAATATATCACCTTGTACCCGCCAGAAAAAGCGACTAACGCCTTTTATTACACTTGGGAATTTCATAATCGTGTCAATAGGAGATTGGCAAAACCTGATTTCAGTTATTCGTCGGCCAGTCATATGTATATGGGTGAAGGGATACCTGCATGTACAAATTGTGGACACTGAAGTTCCAGAAACTGATATTTTGATGTTAACATCAAAATATATTTAGTTCTTTTTTGTTGCTAACCAATCAACAACATCTCTATGAAAATTATGAGCTGCTGCATCCGGTAGAATTCCATTCTTTTCATAGATCCACTTAAGAACATCTAAGTGACCATTTTCGGCTGCAACATCCACTCCTATTATATCCGGTAGCGTTCCATTCTGATCATAAATCCATTTGAGAATGTCTAAATGGCCATTTCGAGCTGCTCCATTCGCTCCATGTACACCTGGTAATCTATAAGGAGGATGTTCATAAATCCATTTGAGAACATCTAAGTGACCATTTTCGGCTGCGTCATCCACTCCTATTATATCAGGAAGAATTCCATTCTTTTCATAGATCCATTTAAGAACATCCAAGTGCCCCTCTTCGGCTGCATTATTCGATCCATAAATATTCGGAAGCGTTCCATCTCTCTCATAAATCCATTTAAGAATATCTAAGTGACCTTTCCCTGCTGCTACATTTGAATTTGGCAAGTTTGGTAGGACTCCTGTAATCTCATATAGAATTTTCAGCTCCATCAATCTGCCATTTCTCGATAATATACCAATATCCAAATATCTATCGGTATTGATATTTCGTCGAAATAGCTCTTTGATTCGTTTATCGAATTCTCTCCATTTCATCTCATGAGGTTTAAATTTAATTAAATCTCTACTGAACTGTTTCTCAACTCGTCTCTTAGCTCTCTCTTCATAAATCACTTCGGAGAAAGCTGAATTACTCGAACAGAAAGATGAAAATTCAATTGAGGAACAGAGGCTGCTGAATGTCTGTTCATCTACTTCAGTTAGAATCTTCACTATCAGATCGGGAGGTAAATCTGGAAAGACAGTCTGAGCATGTTTTAATTGTAGTTGAGAGGGGAAGTTCATTTTGAAGTAATGAATTAAATATTTTGATGTTAAACATCAAAATCTCTTTGCTTCTCTCTTGTATTAGAGTTTGGATATCACATTAGTTCTCCTTGTCTTTCGACTCTTTGCAGAAGAATTCTTTTCAGAATTCTTCAAGATTTCTCTCAGTTCCGAGCCTAACAGGCTCGGAACCAGAGTTTAAAAACTCTCGAGCGCGGATTTTAAGAAAACTTTACAGAAGAAGAGTCACCTCTTCTAACGGAGCCTCCAGCGACAAGACTCGCAATAATATAAATTAATTTTATTTAATTTCAATTTTTCTTCTGGGCAACAACTAGATCAGTGGAAGTTGAGGAGGATGAAGAGGAACTTGAAGTAGCACCAGTTGGATTCTCGACAGTGGCATTTCTCGATCTCTGAATAAATTCTGGTTCCTGCTTTGCCGTCTCCTGCATCGTGCTCATCAGCTTACTGAATGCTTGTGGTAGAGAGCTCGGATCATTTACATTGATATTAAGTCCATCGAACATATTTTGGAATTTCGATTTTAAATCGGGTTTTGATCGCATCTCACCCATAGCACGATTCAGATTCTTCTTGCTGAGACCACCAGGAGGTAGATTCGGTAATTTGATACCTACTGTATTTGTCAAATCATTGATTATACTCAGAATATCTCCGAGTCCTGATCCGTACTCTGGTTCCTCATCTGGCCGCATACCAAGCTCTTGCTCAAGTTTGAGTATCGCTTCTGATACAATCTCAATCGGAGTAAAAACAATCTTGTTATCTTTCGATACTGAATATTGGAAGAGACGCAATAGAAGCAAGATGAATTTATTGGAATAGTTGAAAGCCGGATTAGCATACAGCTCATCTGCTGCTTTCTGATCACCTGTCTTCTGTGCAAACTCTGCTTTAGCATTAATAGTATTTGATATACGATCTGCATTAATGTAGATGCTTGTAATCATGATTTTAGCTCGAGTATTCTCGATAGGAGGTCGAATACTCAGACTTGAATTCGGCAACCAATGTGCAAAAGATATAAGATCAACTGTCTGATCTTTGCGATCTCTCTTAAGGTGTTTCTGACAAAGAGCCCAGACCTCCTGAACAGCAAATACGTGACTCGGTTTCTCTCGTGTCTGTTTGTAGATATGATGATAGTTGTTAAGAAATGTTTTGATGATATTTGAGTTAGTGACACTCTCGAGTTGAAGATCGGCATTCATCTTATACTTGAGAATCTCTGCACAGAAACGCAGAAGAGCATCGAAATGCGTCTGAAAAGTGATCTCTTTCTCTTCATTCTCAATCTCTTCAGGAGAAGCCTCTGATCCCACTCTCTCCTCTTTTGCATCTAGAGATGAGGCGCTAGGGATCACAATTGCGCCGGCTTCAAAAGCTGATAACTGAGTTTTGTTTCCTATAATTGAAGTAGAAGTTGAAGCAACCGTCGAGACAGCTGTTGTGCTTGATGCATTCTCCAGCAGTGGAGCTTTGCTCTCTGCTGTAGAATTCATTTTTAACAGAAGAGATTAAACTTTAAGCTGTAGAAATTTGTAAAAGTTTCTTCAGTTCAATAAAATGTCTTTAATATTCACAGTGAAAACGGATCTGCTGCTGGAGGGCTACGACAGATTTATATCAATCTATAGAAAGATTACTAAGATTCCCTTAGGAGGAACGAAGGCTATAAAACAATATAAAGATAGCACAATAGCGAATGTATTATCTGTTGATGTCACAGATAATATTAATAGATTGCCGCAGAGATTGACCATCACTAACTTCTGCAACTCGAGTTCGATTACAAGTTACGGATTCATTTGTCGAAGTTATTCCGAAGAGGATGAGGAGTACTACTATCTTATAATCAAAAGAAGAGAGAGCACTTCTTATATAGATCTTCTACAAGGGAGTTATCGTACAAGTCAGCTATTTCTGATTCTGAAAGATATAGGGGAGGAGGAGAGAAACAGATTGTGTAAATATAGTTTCGATGCATTATGGAGAGATTTCCGATTTGCTTCTTCCGAAACTCAAGAAGAGAAGAGTGTTAATTCTCGTTTTGGAAATTACGATCATGCAAAAGAGAGATTTATGCAGATTCAACCTCATCTTATCTCACTTTTTAATGAGATTGATTCAGAGGATCCAGAGGGGAGGGGAATGTACGGATTTCCAAAAGGGAGAGTGGATCATGTGGAGCCCAGCTCATCTGGTACAACAACAGCAACCGAAGGGGAGACCAGCCCATCTGGTAGCCCATCTGGTGCAGCACCAGCAACAGAGAACGAGAGAGAGTCGCCGCTCGACTGTGCGCTACGAGAATTTAGAGAGGAGACGAATGGTGTAGAACTCAAAGATTATCATATACTATATAAAGATCCAATCTGTGAGAAATTCGTCGGCACCAATAATAAGAATTATGCCAGTTACTATTTTCTAATAGAGGTTGATAATCAGTCTCCAATCAAACAGTTTCCAAAAGAGGAGACAGGCATAAGATTTGCTACAACAGGAGAAGTGGAGCATATTGAATGGATTCCATATTCCGAACTGAGCGAGATATTAAAAGAGGGGAGAATGGAATTGTGTAGATTCGCAAATGATTTAGAGGAGGGAATTGAAAGTTTTAACGAAGTCTGGAAGTCGCCAGTTGTAGAGACGGTGGACGATTTTGTGGAGATCTCTAAAGATCTCCCAAAATCGTAGATTCTCTGAATCTCCTATTTTGTAGCTCTCCCTTGGGAGCATACAAAAACGAAAGATCCTTCGGATCTCGATTTTGTGGCTCTCCCTATTATAGATGAACTTCCTAAAAACTGAACTGCCTTAATTTTCTATCTAGAACTAGAAAATGTGTTCTATTGCGAGTGTTCCACTCGAACAGGTGACGAAGATCTTCTCATATTTCGAACTTGTTAGGAGTGGTATAATTATTGATCTGAAACCACAGATACCTTCTCTTCAGACAAAAAGATATCCGAAGTTTGTCTATTCGAGTAATGCGAAAGAAAAATTTGCCGTATTCATGTTGAATACACTTTTTAGTGGATACGCTTCTCCAGAAGATCTGAATGCTAAATGGATGCAATATACAAATACTCAAGTTTCAGTAGATATGAATTTTATGAATACAGTATTCGGTTATATTCATTTGGAGATAAGTAAGATTGGAACAAGTGTCTATTTTAATCAGTGCATATACTCGGAACAGACACCAAGTATAGTTACAAAAGTGGCTATCAGCTCTCCAACAGCAAGTCTTCTCGGAGGTATCTATTTCTACTCAAATATCAGCGAGAACATTGATGATATTCTTCTGAATCTTCTTGCTCAGAAGGCTATTTTAGATCATTCTGCAGAAGGACCCTGCAGGACAATTAATCAATTGTTGCTCATCTTTCCTCTACATCAAGTCTCAATTACCTTAAACGTCTCTTCTTGGAGCTCTTTAAGATACTATAATCTTCTTCTCTCCAATACTCTCTCCTGTCTCACTGATGAGTATGTTCAGAGAGTGTGTGAGATAGATCCAGGAGATCTGCGTGTAGGAAGAAGATATGCAGTGAATCTTTTCGGAAATCCTTGTGGAATAATAGATCGACCGGAGATCGGTGGTCATCTAGCTCTCGATAGTACTTTCTCAGCTGATCGTCCTTTTCAAACTTTCATCGGGAATCCGCAGACGGTTGATACTCTTTCTGATTCCATTATACCACGACTACTGTCTAAACGACCGGAAGGTGCTCAATGGTTTGTACATGCTGCTTATCTGATCAATCTAGCGAATCCGAATTCAAATGGTGTCAATCGATTGATCTCTGAATTGAGAATAGCAAATGCGATTGGATCAAAAGGAGTCGTGTTTCATGTTGGCAAATATGTATCCTCTGATTATAACTCTGCTTTGCAGAATATGATAAATGGTATGAGAGCAGCACTTCAATATGCAACTGAAGCGACTCCTCTGATTATAGAGACTCCCTCTGGACAAGGTTCAGAGATGGGAGCCTCTCTTGAGGGATTCTGTGAAATTCTAAATCAATTTCCGAATGAGCTTGGAAGAACTCTGAAGGTCTGTGTTGATACTTGTCATGTGTTTGCACTCGGATATAATCCGGCCGATTTTATTCGAGAGATAGTGAGAATCTATCCTGATCGAAGAGTTATTGCTCTGGTTCATTTCAACGATTCACAGAATCCTCGTGGCTCTCGAGTAGATCGTCACGAGAGATGTGCGTTGGGATATATTGGAAAAGAGCGTATGTTAGACGCTTATGAATTTTGTAAATCTCAAAATATACCTATGATCATAGAATGAATTTTGTTCCAAAGAACAAAATTTGGTACCAAAATAATAAGAAGATATTATGATCCCCAGGCAAATCTATATGAATCAGGACCCATCATCGCAATCCCTTGAAAATAATATGAACGTCCATTATTAAATATAGGATTATGCGCATAATGACTAACTCTCAACATAAAATCTCTTGCGTCATCAACAGAAATAAGATGACCGGGTCTTCCAATAACAAATGTATCGTGCAAAGTTGGCAAATTTTGATTATGCCGGTTAATTCCAACATCTATGTAGACCGGGCCTGGAGTCCCTACCAGATGAAGAATAAAATCTGCTGTTTCAAAACCCATTTGACGAATCAAGAGAGACATTTCTGATGTTGTTTTATATAATCTTTTTTTTTTTTGATTTTTAATTGTTTTTGGTTGTTGTTTACGAAACAAAATTTAAATTAACCTCATATAAATGAATCGAGAGACTAATCTCGCGATAAACGCTGTTTCGATCATCTCTAAAGAGAATGAAAACTTACTCTATTCAAAATGGAATGAATTTATTGATTCTCTCGATGAATTATGGATTCGATCAGGAAAGAATATCTATAAATTCTTATTGCTTGTCTATTCAGAATATGTTTTTGATTCTCCGTATATAAGTTACTCCTCTGGCACAGACAGCTCTTTTATCTCTATTCTAAATAAAGAGCCGAGCAACTGTTTTGATTCGACTCTATTCTTAATATTAGCAGGAAGAAGATTTGATAATAGAGTAAATTTAGCTATAACAGAGACTCATTGTTGGATCGAGATGAAAATAGAAGAGGAAAGTTCTTCCGGAGTGGATACAACTCCGAAGCAACTGGAGACCACCTTTCGATTAGAGCATCCAGAGAACATTCATTTTAGAAGTCTGGAAGAGACTTCGGAGAAATTCGGAGAAGAGAAGAGATTCAACATTTATACAGTTCTCGAGGAGATAGTTATTCAATATATAGGAAATCTTATGACAAATGCAAATAATCTTCGAGAATCAAATAAACTCTCTTTCTCAGAGACTAAATTTCGTCTTCAGCAGTTGTATAATTTGATAGACGGTAAAGAAGATAAAATTAAAGGTGACAAGGTTCTTCTTGCAATTTCGAAGAAGTATCTATATGATTTAGAGATAAATAAGGCACTTGATCTATTTGAGAGAATGGACAAGAGGCGAGCAGGAGAAGAAGTGCTTGAGAATCTTGTATCTATTCTGATCAATTATCCATTCTGGAAGATGAAATTCGATAAGAGTTCAGTTATAAATAAAATTAGATTGATACGAGATTCAATCTTGAAGAGAGAAACAAATCAAGAGATAGAAAATCAGAATAAGAGATTAGAGGAGCTCTTCTCAATCCTCAATTCTGAATAGAATTAAATTCTCTTCAATAAAAGGGAATCAATATGGAATTAGATCAAGATTTACAATATCTTTCGAATATTCCTCCGAATTCACTCTGTTGTATCAAAACTAAAACATATACAAATCTTGGAAGTCTAACTTCTCTTCTGTTGAGAAAGTATTGGTATAGAGAGACCAAAGAAGATACAATTGCATATCTGAATACTGTATATCTAAATTGTTATGAGCAGTGTAAGACATTAAAGAGAAATACTGAAGCTCATAAGTTAAAACTTCAATTAGAACTGAGTTTAGTGGGACTACAGTATCTGAGGGATTCTTACAAAATTAAGTATGGCGTAGATGATTCGGTTATTTATTCAATAGATGAGAAGACAGAGCAATTTACAAAAATTATAGATAACCTATCTCGAAAAGTCGCTATTCATTGCTATTACTAGCTTTCTTTGACAGAAAGCGGAATTTTCAATAGAGAATCTAGCTTTCCGTAAAGGAAACTTGAAATTCTCAATAGAGAATCTAGCTTTCTTTGACAGAAAGTGGTATTTTGTTGATGTTCAACAAAATAGTTTTTTTGTTCCAGAAGAGTTAAGCTCCCTGGATTGAAAGTGATGCATGTGTGGTGACTTGAGAGGGTGTGATTTTTGTTTCTTTTTGTCTCCAGTAGAACGAATGCTCTCTGGGTTGAAGAGGTGTGTGGAAAAGCTCGATTCATCAGATTCAACGACCGTACTGTGGGAGAGCCGCCATCGAGCCGAAGCCTGATGTCGCCATCGTTGTGGGCATCGGCGGAATGCCGCCTGTTTGGAAGCCGCGGATCGGGCTCTGCTGAGTGGCGAGAGGAGCCATCTGCTGGCTGAACAGAGGAGCGGGAGACGCCTGACCAAGAGCAGTGCTGCGAGGCGATGTCGATGGAGCGAACTGTTGTGGGAATGCAACAGGGGCGGCAGCAACGAACTGACCGGCACCTTGAATCATACCAGTGCCGCGCTGAGCATCCTGAAGAGCACTCAACATCGGTTGAGCAAGCTCGCGATATTGCTGCGAGTGCGACACAACATTGGTGACATACGCACGGAACGCCTCATCAGCGTTCGGCTGGAAGATGATCGGAAGCTGAACCATGCCGCGTCCAGGGACATTGATCACCAGACGACGAGCCTGCGAGCGTGAAGCACCTGTGGCACTCGGCTGAGGTGCAGGTTGATTGCGAGCACCAATGTTTGTTGCCGGATTGAACTTGGTGACATTGATCACCTTGGCTGGTGTCATTCCAGAGAGAACCTCCGACATCGCCGCATTGAAGTCCGAGACACGGCGAGCACGATTGGCCTGAGGATCCTTCGAACCGCCACCACCACCTTTGCCCTTTGCCTTGCCTCCCTCCTTCTTTGCTGGTGCAGCCTTTGTGATGTGGCTGACAATCGCCGACCACTCACTCACGTGCATTGTCGGGCCCTTGCGAGCAGCTGTTCCAGAACCACGAGCGGGAGTGATGCTCGCAATCAGAGCAGCGTGTGCTGGATTGCGAGGATCGATCGAGTTGTTGTAAATGCTCGAGACATCGAGAGCCACTGTTGCAGAAGGTTGACCAAATGCACCACCGCTCATCTGGTTCAGAGCACCGACTTGAACAGCCAGCGGGCGACCAGCCTTCGAGAGAGCGTACTGAAGAACATTGTAGATGTGTTGCACTGTACCGGCAACACGGAGATCGGGATTGTAGACGAACGCAGCGCCTGATCCTGGCTGCGCACTGGCTCGCGAAGCATCCTTCATCGCGTACTTCTTTCCACCGCTCAGAGCGAGGAAGGTTCCTGGACGCTCCACACTCCAGAACTTCTGGACACCGCCGCCAGACTTCTTGTTCGCATCTGAGATGTACTTGGTGATGAGATCGACGGTCCATTCCTTGACCTTCGCTCCGGCTTTTCCAAATCCAGTTGATCCAGATGAAGATGACATCTAAACTTATTCGATTTACTTTTTGGAATATATAATAAAGATTTAAGAAAAAAATCAGTTTTAGTTACTTTTGTGAATTTTTCTGATTTTAAAAATTTCACTTAGAGCAGTAACTTATCTTAAAGTCCAATTTTAAGAAAACTATTGAAGAGCTCATGTTGAGTTTCTCTTGGAGAGATCAGACGACAAGATATTTTCTCTTGAAATTGTGAGATTATATTCTGAAATCTGATCGAAAATCTTCTCCTGAATCTCGTCCCTCGTCTAATTTAAATAAAATATTCTTATCGTATATTAAAATATATGGCGACCGAATTATGGAATATTTCAACCGGGACAGATGCCATCATTGGAGGAGTTCTTGCACTTATTCTATTGATTTTTCTGGTGAGAATACAGGACCACCTTCAGAAGGTCGAAGTTTGCCCTCCGGAGAAGTGACTACGGGGATACGTTGAAATTGGACCTCTTCAGGTTCTGAATAAAGTCTATTCGCAGAAGAACCCTGCGGAACTACTGGTGATTTAGCAGGTATCACAACTCTCTCACCTGACGGAGAATAACGAACAAATGTTCCTGGTTCAGATGGAGCGCTCACAGGTGAATATTCTTTACGCTCTTCTCCACCGAAGCGAACTGATCGTGTAGGTTTAAATCTCTCTTCAATAGGCCGAATGCCTTCTGGTAGATTTGTAATAGTGGGAACAATTTGTCCCGAAGCTACAGCTTCAGAATATGAGACTTCAGGTCTCTGTGCACCAAGATATGCTGTATTAAATTCAGAAGCAGTAGTATCTCTTATCAAAGATTCACGAGCTCTCGGATCTGTCTTATTCATTGAATACCACCAATCAGGATCTGTTCCGCTCGGTCGGTTATCTTCAGTGTAAGGAGGAGGACCGGCTACTCGTGTCAAAGATTCGCGAGCTCGTAGAGCCGCCCTCTCTCCTTCTGGAGAGAGCTCTCGCACCAGAGGAACCGGTGCAAGAATCGGAGGAGCAGCAGTCTCTTCAATCACTGTAGGAACAGGCGCAACAAGAACTGTCTCTGTGCGAGGAACACAGACATTCTCTCCATTTCTATCAATCACCTTGCATTTATCACAAGTCTGTTCAGTCGGTTCACATGTAGTTACCACATCTGTTACAGTCGCAGGGTCCCTCTGCGGGGAAGGAAGAACAGTTTGAACTATCTTCTCTTTTGCTGCTACCGCAACTTCTTTCACTTTCGCAGCTGTCTCTCTAGCAGTTGCGGCTATCGAAGTGGCTGCAGCCGCTGCAACTCTACTCACTGTGTTTCTTACTGTACTTGAATAGTACCATCGTGCGATGTTGTAGACCATATAGAGAAA
>Ga0206851_1246_pt1 | contig 11617 bp, 6 predicted proteins | sample Alteio_BWOrgCont_13_FD_152904 | JGI IMG/M metagenome (GOLD analysis project Ga0206851, IMG submission 152904) | Enriched cells from forest soil in Barre Woods Harvard Forest LTER site, Petersham, Massachusetts, United States -... | ecosystem: Environmental > Terrestrial > Soil > Temperate forest > O... | reverse complement strand
AATCCTTTCGCATGCAAATTTCAGGTCTTGGTCCTTGTTTCAAGATTGTTGGTTTGCACGGATGATGAACTGATCACAATGAAGAAAAGCCATACGCTATACCTTGTTCTTGTCACCCTGTCAGTTCTGATGTTTGCCTGCGGGCATGTTAACAACCCGAAATTCATTTCAGAAGGGATTATCGAATACAAAGCAGTGCCCGTTGATCCTAACAACGCCATGGCAGCCCTGGCCCCCTCGAAGATGCTCGTGAAATTCAAAGATAATTTTACCGAAGCCGAAATGACTGCTGGCATGGGCCTTTTTGCCACTTCCTTTATTTCAGACCCAGGCAAGAAACAGTTTATTCACCTGGTCAAGCTTATCAACCAGAAATTTGCCTTGGTAACGTCAGGCGATTCTATCAAGAAGGAAGTAGATGCAGACCCGAAACCCATCATTGAAAAGACAAACGAGACAAAGGTCATTGCAGGTTATTCTTGCAAACATGCAAAAATAACGTATGCCGACAAAAGCATCCCTGGTTTTGATATCTGGTACACCACCGAAATAAATATTCAAAACGGCAATTGGAGCAATCCGTTTCATGACATAGATGGCACATTGATGGAATATCAACTCAAACGCTACGGACTCGAGCTTCGTTTTACTTGCACCTCTGTTTCCAAGGCCAGTGTTGATGAAAGCTTGTTCGAGCTCCCTTCGGACTACAAGATCATCACCCGTAAGGAGATGGACAAGAAATTTGAAGGATTCTGATTCATTCTCTCATCCGTTAAAAATCAACCACCCAAACACTACACCCATGACCAGACTCCTCCGGTTCAGCTTGCTCAGTGCGTTGCTGATTCATCTTTCGGTATCTTCTTTTGCCCAAAAAGGCTTTGAAGGCACGATTGTATACAGCATTGATGTAAACGGTGAAGGCCTCCCTCCTGAAGCAAAACAAATGTTTGCCGGAAGCGAAATGATCATGAGCCTGAAAGGGACGCTGGCACGTACAGACCTGAACATGGGCGTTCAGAAAACCATTGGCATTTCGGATGCGAAAGCAAAAACAAGTTATACCCTGATGGATATCATGGGGCAAAAGTTCAAGATTGTAACAAAAACGGGGGATAAACAACCTACGGTAACCGTTAAAGAACTGACCGAAACAAAAGAGATAGCCGGTTACACCTGCAAAAAGGCAGAACTCACCATCGAAGGCCAGACCGACCCGGTGGTGGTATATTATACCGACCAAATCCTGAACAACGGATACAATTCACAGATCAAGGGAATAAAAGGCTACCCGCTTGAGTTTGAAGCAGCCCAAAGCGGAATGAAAATTTCGTATGCTGCAAAATCGGTAACGAAAGAAGCCGTTGATGATTCGAAATTCACTCCCGACAATACCGGTTATACAGAAACCACCCGGGAAGATATGATGAAAAACTTCGGGGGGAAATAACCGCTGGCCCTCCCGGCCCTAAGTCAGACCTCCTTTATTCCATAACAAAGCCAGCCCGGGTGGTAAACACAAAATCATTGTTGCTTATCGGGATGCTGCTTGCCGGTATCTTTCTTTCTGAGTCAGCATTGCTTTATGACCCCTATTCAGCGCTTCGGTATGCGTCTATCGCAACCGCCTTGCTCACCGGAATAGTTGCCTATGGTTTCACCGCGTCGGTAGCCCTTATCGCGGTTCCCGTTGCACTCCTGCTCCTGCTTCTCTTCCTGCAGATTTGTTCCGCATTGAATGTGCATGACAGCTCAGCCGTTTTCCCTGAACTTCAAAAAACAATGCTGTTATTGGGAGCCGTACTTTTCCTCCCGAACTGGTTCAAACAAAAGCCTGCATTGAAAGATGGGGTATTGAAATCGTTGCTGCTCGTTTGTCTGGTTTGGAATATTGTGGGAATGATGGATTACCATACCTACTCCATTGGATGGAAAATCCCCGAAAAAGGCAATTACCTGGTTGCATCCGTACTAGCCAATAAAAATTTATATGCCGCGGCACTGATGCTTACCATCCCCATTTGAGCCATTGCATTCTTTGCGTTCAGGGGAAGCTGGAGGCTGTTTGCCTTTGCAACCGCTTTTATCAATTTGTTGCTCGTTCTGAGTTTACAAACAAGATCGGTGTGGATAGCCGCTCTGTTGATTATCCTTACCGCATTTCTGGGTTTTCTCTGGTATGCCTTGCAATACCGTGAGCAGGCAATGCGCTTTCTGAACAAGTACCGATCCTGGATCTTTTCCGGAATTGCGTTGATCATACTCATCTCCTTCTTTGAGTGGAAAACAGGTATCTGGTCGACGATTGAAAACAAGGTCCACGAACTTGCATCGGCCCCTGCCGGAAACCTGCGTTCGAATTCTGTTTCGGAGCGTTATTTTCTGTGGAATTCCAGCATGGAGATAATCAAAGAACATCCCCTGCTGGGGAATGGGGCCGGAAACTGGAAAACAGAAATCAATAAGTTCGGAGTCACAAATACGGCTGCTGAGTTTGGCAATGTGAATTTTTTACAGCCTCATAATGATTTTCTCTGCATAGCCAGCGAAAGCGGAATCCCGGCCCTGATTGTCTATCTGTGTTTTTTTCTGTTCCTGTTCATCACCATCGGCCGGAAGATCAAACGCAGAGGGAGCCGGTACACAGAACAGGTCATGTTGTTTGCCGGGCTGTTGGGTTATCTGACCTATGCCTTTTTTGAATTTCCGAAAGACCGGCCGGAACATCTGGCCTTGCTGGGGATCTATCTCGGCTTTATCTTAATGGATGAAAAAAAAGAGGATCAAGGGGCTCTGCAAAAGTCGTCCAAACTTGTTTTCGGTATTGGAACATTGCTGCTTGTTGCAGTCCTGGGATTTAACAGTTATGATATTTATGCCGAATACAACCTCCTTAAGCTAAACAACGCCCGATTCAGAGAGGCATGGAACGAAGTGCTCCTGCGCTCCGATAAACTAAATCCAATGCTGATCGGGACCGACATGAACGGGGTTCCTGTTTCCTGGTATGCGGGTATCGCTCACTTTAATTTAGCCGATGTGGCCGGGGCGAAAGCCTGTTTTGAGAACGCATGCTTGTTGTCGCCGTACAATATCCATGTCCTTAATAACCTGGGTACCTGCTATGCCATTGTGGGTGATACTTCGAAAGCAGCCGCATTGTATAAACGTGCCTTGGCTGTTTCAGATGTTTTTGACGAGTGCCGGATCAATTATTGCCTGCTCCTTTTCAACGAAGGGCATTCAGAACAATGTCTCTGTCAATTGAAAAAAATAACAGACCTTGAAATCCTGGAAAAAAACCTGAATCTGGTGACGGCTGTCTTGGATCCTCAAAAGATTCACCCGTTTATGACCGGAGCGGAGGCTTACCGGTTTATTGCGGGTCAGAAACAGTTTCCGTCACGCTAATTCCAAGTGTATGCCCTATTGTTTGATATCAAGCCTGCACCTGGTTGCAATACTGAATCGGGAAACCTTTTTGAAACGAAATTCTTATTCAGACGCGGCTCCTGGAATTCTTGGTAGACCGCCGGAAGCGCTTCGTATATTTAGTAACACGATAGTTCAATAATTTAACTATATTTAATCAATCAAGAAAACAGACGAATCTCTCAACACGTTCTACATGAAAAGATTATTACTCTCATCCATACTTGTCCTGTTTCTGGGTATACAAGCCAGGGCCCAAAATACCAACATGGGGGGCGTCAGTCTGGTATCACTCTCTACAAACGGGAATTATTATGACGATGGAGGCTCCGCTTCCAATTATACTGTAGGTGTAAGCGGCACCAACGACCTTCGTTCTGCAACAGGATACAAAATAAGGATCACCATCAACAGTTGCGTGCTTTCATTAACCGATACCCTGCTGATCTATAACGGCTCGGGCATTACCTCTCCGCTGCTTGCCACACTAACCGGAACCTCCACCCCCGGAGTTGTATACACGGCTCAATATTCTGATTTATTTTTTTCGTTCAAAGCTCATGCTGCAACGGCTGCGGCAGGCTGGAATATTTCTTTTGTCATGCTCACCCCCACCATCTCCTGGAACTCGCCCGGCGTTGTGCTGGAGCGTGGGACAAGCCTGCAATACTCGATCAGCGGATCGAATACCACCTTTACCCGCGGCACGCCGCTGGCTTCTTCGCCCCGTGCCTATCTTGCCTTGACCCATGTTGATTCAATTGTAGGCACCGGTTTCACCGCCGTGAACGACTCCCTGCTTACCGTTACATTCTCACCGGCCTGCGACACCTTGAGTAACTGTTGTTATACGTTCGGGGTGTTGGCAAACGGACAAGGGACACTCACCGGTACGCCTTCCATAACGGTCAACGAAAACGTGCACGACACCATTCAGGGATCTGTGAAATACAGCGGGGGATTGATCAACCAGGGTTATGCAAAACTGTACTACTACCGAACGGATAAACACATGGCTTCGGCTGATTCTGTGCAGCTCGTTGCAGGAGCATACAAATTTGTTGGGGTAAGGTCGGGGATGTATCTGCTCTATGTGAAACCAGACACACTCTTGTATCCAGGCGTCAGTCCTACTTGTTTCGATAGCGTGACATCCTGGAAAACGGCCTCCTTGATCACGGCCTGCACACAGCTAACCACTGCAAATCTGAGGATGTGCCAAGACGGGTTACTCAATGGCCCGGGCAAACTCAGCGGGCAACTTGTTGAAGGAAGCAATTACCACGCCCCTGGCAATCCCATCAAAGGCATTGATGTAGGGCTCGATCATGACCCTTCCGGGGGCATCATCGCACACGCCACGACGAATGCAAATGGCATGTATTATTTTTCGAAGGTGCCACCGGGCAATTACGTGGTGAACATCAATATACCCGGTCTGCCTATGGACTCAACCTATCATATTGTGGTGACTGCAACCGATACGGTGTTCAAAAACCTTGACCTCAGCGCCGACTCGGCCAAGATCTATATTAAAACCGTCGTAACCGGCATTCAAGGAAATGCCATTTATGACAACCAGCTAAAAATTTATCCGAATCCTTTTTCAGGGAACAGCACCCTTGAACTCACCGTGGAAAACACCGGGCCGGTTACCTTGGAGCTATACAACAGCCTGGGCGAACTGCTGAAAACAATCGAACACAAAGACCTGCAGACAGGAACGTATTCCTATTCAATATCGGGTGATGAAACGAATCTGTGTGCAGGGATTTACATTATCAAACTGCGCTCATCCGGCAGTCAGCAGACCTACCGGATGGTAAAGCTTAAATAGGCTTTAACGTAACGCATAACCAGACCGGCCGGATATTCGGTTGTACTGACTAACTTATCAGAATGTATCATCTCTTCTATGCACGATACTAACTCCGGGACCAACAGTAGTCTATTCACTGCCCGGTGTCTGCTCTGGCTGTTTTTTCTCTTCTCTTCATGCAGCGTTTTTGGATTGAATTCAAAGACCGACAGCCTTGAAAAAGCGCTGCTTACCGCAACCGATTCTGTCAAAGTAAACGCCTTCATTGCCCTGGCCAATGAAGATCTGGGCAAGACACCCGAAACGGCCTCTGTCTTTGCTGAAAAAGCCCTGATCCTGAGCCGTAAAATAAACTTCGGTCGTGGTGAAGCGCTTGCACTGAATACCCTCGGCACCATCCGTGCACAGAAAGGCGACTATGCCTATGCCCTGGCCCAACTCATGTTGGCCTTGCACCTGACCGAACAAATTCATGAACCGGGGGTGGAAATAAAGGTGCTGAACAGTCTGGGCACGGTGCAGGTCAGCATGGGCAACTACGAAGCAGCGCTTGAATCATTTCTGCGATCTGAAAAACGCTGCAAGGAGCTGGGGGAGTTAAAATCCATACCGCTCAACAATATTGCAGCCGTTTATTATTTCCTGGGCAAGTACGAGAAAGCCCTCGGGGCATACCTTGGCGCGCTCGAAACCTATGAGAAAGCAGGGAACAAACGGGCCATGATCAACCCCCTGATGGGTGTAGGCAATGTGTATATGAACCAGAATAATCTTTCAAAATCACTCGAATATTACAGAAAAGCCTTGCAGATGGCCACCGAGGTGAACAGCAAACAAGGCATTGCCAAGTCTCTGAACAATATGGGCATGGTGTTCGAGTCGTCCCAACAAAAAGATTCGGCCTTGGTTTATTACATACGCTCCCTGCATATTAAGGAAGAAATAGGCGACAAGAACATCATCGCCAATTCGCTCTTGAACATTGGCAATATTTATCAGGAACAAAAAAAGACAGGAAAGGCCATGGAATATTACAACCGTTCCTATAACCTGTGTGCAGAGACCGGCAATAAAAATGGAATCGCTGAATCAGAGATCAATATCGGGCATTTATACAGTCTGATGAAACAACCCGAAGAGGCCGTTCAATGGATCAACAAAGGCCTGGAACTGGCCCTGCAGATCAAGCGTAAAGAAATCATCAAAGAGGCCTGGTATCAGTTGTCTGATGCATACTCCGTCAACGGGTCTTATCAGAAAGCGCTGGAAGCCTACAGAAACTATGTTTCCGAAAAAGACAGCCTGATGAATGAGGAGAACTCAAAAGGAATGGCTGAGGTGCAGACAAAATACGAAACCGCTAAAAAAGAAGAGAAGATAGAGCTGCTCACAAAGAACAAAGCCCTGGACGAGGCGGAACTGAACAAACAAAAACTTGTCCGTAATTTTTTTGTCGCCGGTTCCCTGTTCCTGCTCCTGGTGGCGTTCCTGCTGTATAACCGGTACCTGATCAAGCAAAAAGCCAACGCTAGCCTTGCAGCCCTCAACTCAGAGCTGGAGAAACTCTCGGCGGTGGTGCGCGAAACAGACAATGCCGTGATCATTACCGATGCGGCAGGCAACCTGGAATGGGTAAATCCCGGGTTCAGACAAATGACCGGTTATACGCTGGATGAATATAAGTCTACCCATGGCGGGAACCTGGATGAGATCAGCGGAAACCCCGAAATCAGGAACGTCATCCAAAAATCGGTGAGCGAAAACAAAGCCATCACCTACGAGGCCATCAATGTAAAAAAGAATGGGGAATCATTTTGGACCCAGAGTACCCTCACTCCGATTCTCGACGAAACGGGGCAGATCAAAAAGATCATTATCATCGATACCGACATCACCCAACGCAAGCATGCCGAGGATGAGGTAAAACGAAAAAACCAGGACATTACCGACAGCATCAACTACGCCAAACAAATTCAAACGGCCATCCTGCCTTCCCGCGATGTCATCCGGAAACACCTGCCCGATTCGTTTATCTTGTTTAAACCAAAGGATATCGTAAGCGGTGATTTTTATTTCTTTTCGGCAATCAATGATCACCAGGTATTGATTGCTGCGGTTGATTGTACCGGTCATGGAGTGCCCGGGGCTTTCATGAGCATGATCGGGAATAACCTGTTAACCGAAATTATTACAGGCAAGGGCATTACCGAACCAGATGAGATCCTGAACCAGCTCGATAAAGGCGTACGTCATGCACTTAAACAGAATGATGCCTCCACCGAATCGAAAGACGGGATGGATCTTGCGCTTTGCCTGCTCGACACAAAGACGCTTACGCTCGACTATGCCGGAGCAAACCGGCCTTTGTTCCTCCTGCGGAAACAGGAGTTGACAGAACTGAAACCCGACAAATCAGCTATCGGAGGGTTTCAATCTGATCAGAAACGCAAATTTACCCTCCAGCATATACAACTTCAAAAAGAGGACGCTTTGTACCTGTTTTCAGACGGCTATGTCGACCAGTTCGGCGGCCCTCTGGCCAAGAAGTTTATGGCCAAGCGATTCCGTCAACTGCTCGCCGATTGTCACTCCCAGCAAATGTCTGCTCAGCAAGAATTGATAGACCAGACGTTTTTAAGCTGGAAAGGGCAGAATGAGCAGGTTGACGATATCCTGGTGATTGGGATACGGGTATAGATTCAGGATTGACCAAGGGGCTGCCCTCCCGATCATTCTTATTCACATCGTTTGGTTAAAAACATTTCCCCGGCCAGTCTTCATGCCCGCTCTGCTTCACCTACTTTTGTTAGGTTCTGCCCCTGCCCTGTTTTTTTCGGGTTTTAACAGGTGTCAGCACCAGATGCCATGGCCAGGAAAGACACGACAATTCCTTCTCCCAAAAACACCCTTCGGGAACCGGCTATAAACACCGCTGTGGTTGAGGAAACCGAAAAAAAAGAGAAAGAGAAGACGGAACCTCAACCCAAGGAAAAAAACCGGGAGAAGAAAGCAAAAAATCCAGAACCCGTTGCTCCAAAAATTCCACGCAAGAACCCTTTTCGGCCTTTCATCGACTATATCACCACCGATGAACGGTTCCTGAAAGTATCCGGGGCCTTTTTACTTTTTATTGTTACCCCTTATCTGTTTACTGCATTCACCTCCTATCTCTTTACATACGAGCATGATTACAGCCTCGTTCAATACGGAAGCACCCTTCTTTTTCAGCAGAATACAGAGGTCAATAACCTGCTCGGAAGCCTGGGTGCTTTGATCGGACATGCATTCATCAACCGGAGTTTCGGGCTGATGTCCTACCTTTTTGTTTTTCTTTCTTTTGCAGGCGGATTACAAATCCTTTTCCAGATAAGTCTTGTGAATATGGGCAAGGCAATGAGGTATTCGGCTGTCTTGCTGGTGCTTGGTTCGGTATTGCTGGGCTATCTGATGCCCGATGTGCTCCTTGCCCCTGGCGGCGCTTTTGGCTATGAAGTCAGCGGTTGGCTCAACACCGCCCTGGGTAAGATTGGTACTGGTTTTCTTTTATTTTTTTCATTGCTTTGCTGGCTTATCGTATCCTTCAATATTTCCTTCCTGTGGTTTAAGAAAAAAAACAACGCCGATACTGCGATGCCGTTTGAGGCGGAATCGCCTGTTTCTGCAAACCGTTTGAAAGAAGAAATTATCGCAGGACCTGCACGTACGAATACCCTACAGGAAAAAGAGCCCGCAGACCCCAGACATGACATTGAACTGGTTGCGGCCGACCAGGCTGAGCATGATATTTTATGGGAAGACGAAGCTCCGGGTGATGAAATCCTTCCAACACCTGTCCTGGAAACGGCAGAGACCATTGTCATGGATGATAAATTCCAGGTAACCATCCAGAAATCGGAAGAGACACTCAGTCCGGAAGAGATTGCACAGATTGATGCTGTTAAGGAATTTGGTGAATACGACCCTACCCTCGAACTGGCTTCGTATCAGTTCCCCCCGATCGATCTGCTGGAAAGCTATGGCGGCAGCAAGGAGATATCGGTCAACACCGAAGAACTCACAGCCAACAAAGACCGGATCTTAAAAACGCTGGGCGATTATGGAATCGAAATAGACAAGATCAAAGCAACCGTTGGCCCTACCGTTACGCTCTATGAAATCATCCCCAAGGCAGGGGTCCGGATTGCAAAAATAAAAAACCTCGAAGACGATATCGCCCTGAGCCTTTCGGCCCTGGGTATCCGTATCATTGCTCCGATACCGGGTAAGGGAACCATCGGAATCGAAGTGCCAAACCTTACCCCCGAAATGGTGCCCATGCGTTCTATCCTGGCTTCCGAAAAGTTCCAGAACTCGAACATGGACCTGCCCGTTGCCCTTGGCAAGACTATTTCGAACGAAACCTTTATTACCGATCTGGCCAAGATGCCCCACCTGCTCATGGCAGGAGCAACGGGTCAGGGCAAATCGGTTGGCTTGAATGCCTTGCTTGTTTCCCTGCTCTACAAAAAGCACCCTTCACAGATCAAGTTTGTGCTGGTCGACCCGAAGAAGGTGGAGCTTACTCTTTTCAATAAAATAGAACGCCACTTTCTGGCCGCGTTGCCCGACAGCGCCGAACCCATCATCACCGATACCAAGAAGGTTGTACATACCCTCAACTCGCTTTGTATTGAGATGGATAACCGTTATGATCTGCTGAAAGAGGCTCAGGTGCGTAATATCAAGGAATACAATGCCAAGTTTATTCAACGCAAACTCAACCCGAACAACGGACATAAATTTCTGCCTTATATCGTGGTAGTGATCGATGAGTTTGCCGATCTGATTATGACTGCCGGGAAAGAAATAGAAACCCCTATCGCCCGTATCGCACAACTTGCAAGGGCCGTGGGCATACATCTTATCATCGCCACCCAGCGCCCTTCGGTAAACATTATTACCGGCACCATCAAGGCCAACTTCCCGGCCCGGATTGCATTCCGCGTAACCTCCAAGATCGACTCCCGCACCATCCTCGATTCGGGCGGGGCCGAACAGCTCATCGGCCGGGGCGATATGCTCCTGAGCACCGGAAACGATCTGATCCGTCTGCAATGCGCCTTTGTGGATACGCCCGAAGTAGAGCGTATCTGCGAGTTCATCGGTTCTCAACGTGCTTATCCCGATGTCTTCCGTTTGCCTGAATATGTAGATGAAAACGAAGAAGGTGGAAAATCAGATTTCGATGCCTCCGAGCGCGACTCCATGTTCGAGGATGCGGCCCGTATTGTTGTTACACACCAGCAGGGTTCGGCTTCCCTGCTACAGCGCAAACTAAAATTGGGTTATAACCGCGCCGGGCGTATTGTCGACCAGCTTGAGGCATCCGGGATCATCGGAAAGTTCGAGGGCAGCAAGGCCAGGGAAGTGCTCATCAAAGACCTGGCTTCGCTCGATCAGATGCTCAAAGGACAGGCGGAGGAATAGAAAATTTTGGATTTTTGGAAGTGGTATTTAGAAATTTCGAAACCGAAGTCCAACTAAATTATCAACTAAATTCAATATCTTTCATTAAATCCCAACTCGTACTTCCAAAATCCCAATTCTTTGTTAATTCCCAAATCATAAATCCCAAACCCCATGTTTTTTTAGGTACGACTTTTGCCTAACCTTGCTCAAGCGCCAATCCCGATTCAGAAATGTCTGTTATCTTTGACTTGCTAACCCTGAAATTCACCCTTTATGTTCAAGAATAACCTGCTTGCACTTACCCTCGTAGCCCTGATTTTGATGGCTACCACACTCTACGCCCAAAAAGAAGCCCTTGACCCCAAGGCCAAAGCCATACTCGATGAACTGAGCGCCAAGACAAAGGCCTATAAAACAATCAAGGCTACTTTTACCATCATTACCGAAAACAAGGATAAAAAGAAGGATACCCAGGATGGGAGCCTCCTCATCAAGGGCAAAAAATACAAAGCCAATTTAAAAGGACAGGAATATTACAACAACGGGGTCTTTATCTGGAACTACGTGGCCTCGGCCAAGGAAACCACCAAGGATTTCGTCCCGAAATCGGATGACAAATCAAAGACAAAAAAGGGCATAGACATCAGCAAGATGTTTACCATTTACGAAGAAGGATATAAATACCGTTTCGAGAAGGAAGAATTACAGGATGGCATCACCGTAGAAGTCATCGATCTCTATCCCCTCAACCCCGATCAGCAGGATTTTCATACCATCAAACTCATGATCGATAAGACAAAAAATCAAATCCATGCGGTCAAATTCATGAATAAAGACGGTTCTACACGCACCATCAACCTCAACTCCTTTGTAACCGATACCGAAATGGGCGACGAACTGTTTAATTATGAAGCC
>Ga0206851_1245_pt1 | contig 11736 bp, 9 predicted proteins | sample Alteio_BWOrgCont_13_FD_152904 | JGI IMG/M metagenome (GOLD analysis project Ga0206851, IMG submission 152904) | Enriched cells from forest soil in Barre Woods Harvard Forest LTER site, Petersham, Massachusetts, United States -... | ecosystem: Environmental > Terrestrial > Soil > Temperate forest > O... | reverse complement strand
ATGAGGGGAAGCAGTTTGGGAAGATCGTGGTTAAGATTTCCGCTTAGCCGTGAATTTTCCGTTGGGTTGGATGGAGGTCAGGCTCACGATCTTACCCTTGTCGTCGGTATCAAACCGCAGAGTAAAGCCGGTCAGGGTTTTGAAGGAGAAGCTATTTCCGCCGATGTAGGCCAGTTCGTATTCGGGCTGGCCGGGCACGAACAGATACAATTTATCCCCCTTGGTATAGACTTTGGAGACCACCGCTTCGCTGAAGGCATAGTCACCCACGTATTGCTGTAGCTGTGCGGCCGTGATGTTCGCCGTTTTTGGGGTGCGGGTGAAAATAATTGGTTTGTCGAGGGCTGCTTCGAGATTGACAGCCACGTTGGTAATGGTGCCGGCGGCATCCATGTTAAATTGGAGGCGGAGGTTTTCGCCCTCTGCATCGCTGGTGTCGATTCCTTCTTTAGGGTCTTTGTCGAAGGGCTGGAAAACATCATAATGATAATGCCTTAACCACCAGGTATGGAGGGGGAAACTGGCGAAGAGTGAGTCCTGCTGTGCAGTAATCTCAAAACTGCCATATCCGGGGTTGGTGTAGATCCCGGCATAGTCGTTGAGGTTATGAGTAGGAGGGGCGTTGGAAATGCGATCAGATTGCTTGGAGGCCAGGGCTTTTTTGGCGTCGGCCTTTGCTTTGTCGTTTATGCCTTTCAGGTAGGAGTCCCAATCTTTATAGGGCAGGTGCAGGAGCCGGTCGGCGATGAGGTTGCGTACGACGCCGGGTACCGCGGAACCATTTTGGTTGGTGAGTACGATGATACCAATGCTGTCGCTGGGGAAGAAGCAGGTGCTGGCCGAGAAGCCGTCGATATTGCCGCCATGCTCTACCCGATAGTGGCCGCGATAGGAGGACAGCGTCCAGCCGAATCCGTAGCTGGAGAAGTAGACGTCGGGGGCTTCTTTGGTGGGCAATCCGCCGCCTATAGCCATTTGGGCGGTAATGGCCTGGTCGACATAGTTGGCGGGGATGATCTCCTTGCCATGGAACTTCCCGCGGTGAATCCAGGTCTTCAGCCACTGCGACATGTCGAGAACATTGCTGTTGATGGCGCCCGCGGGCCCGAGGGCGCTGATGAGATAGTAGTCCAGTTTTTTGATGATACTGTCGTTCTTTAGCCCGTAGCCAAAGGCGGCATCCGGGGCTTTTGCCAGGTCGGTGACGGAAAAATCGGATTCGGTCATGCCGAGGGGTTGGAAAATGCGGTCCGTGACGTTCTGTTCCCAGGATTTCCCGGTCAGATGCTCCGCTACGACGCCCTGGGCGGCAAACATGAAGTTGTTGTACTGCCATTTTTCCCGGATGCCCGCTGTAGGTTCCATGTATTGAATTTTGAGGATCATGGAATCGCGGGTGCTGTTGCCGAACAGGTACCAGGACAGGTCATGGCGGGGCAGGCCGGTGCGGTGGCACATCATGTCACGGAGGGTGATCATGTCGTTCATCGCGGGGGTATAGAATTTGAGTTCTGGCAGGTAGTCACGGACGGGTTTATCCAGATCCAGCTTGCCGTCGTGCTCGAGCATGCCGATAAGGGAGGCGGTGAAAGCCTTGGTACAGGAGCCGATTGCAAACAGCGTGTGGGGGGTGACGGGGGCCTGCGTTTCGAGATTCTTGTAGCCGAATCCTTTGGCATAGATGACGGAGTCTTTGTCGACGACTGCTACGGCGAATCCCGCGGCATGCCAGTCTTTGAGGACGCGATCAAAGGCGGTGTCGAGGTTGGAGAAGGGGTCGGAATTGGCTGAATGGTGGCGCTGCGCCTGTGAAGCTGCAGGGAGAAACAGGGTCGCGAGGGCAAGCAGGCTCAGGATGGCGAGCAATCGTTTCATAATATGTTGGTTTGGTCTGTGATCGCGAGATCAGATTGATCGCGGGCCTAGCCTTTGATCGCGGCGATGCCGGGCAGCTCCTTTCCCTCGAAATATTCGAGCAGTGCCCCACCGCCGGTGGAGACATAGCTGACCTTGTCCGCATAGCCGAACTGATTGACTGCGGCAACGGAGTCACCACCGCCTACCAGGGAGAAGGCTCCCGCTGCCGTAGCTTCGGCGACCGCCTTGGCGATACCGCGGGTGCCATGCTGGAACTTCGCCATTTCAAATACCCCCATCGGACCGTTCCAGAGGATGGTCTTTGAATGATGGATAACATTGGTGAACTGTTCGCAGGCATTGATGCCGATATCGAGGCCCATCCAGCCGTCGGGAATGTTGTTGCTGGGTGCGGTCGAGTCATTGGCGTTCGCGTCGAACTTGTCGGCGATAATGGAGTCGGAAGGCAGGTGGATGCGCACGCCTTTGGCCTCAGCCTTGGCGAGCAGTTCCCTGGCCGTATCGAGGCGATCGTCCTCACAGAGGGAGTTGCCGATCTTTCCGCCGGTTGCTTTAAAGAAGGTGTAGGCCATCCCGCCGCCGATGATAATGTCGGTCGCGCGGTCGAGGAGGTTTTCGATGATGAGGATCTTATCGGAGACTTTGGCGCCGCCGATAATGGCGGTGAACGGGTTTTGGGCCTGGTGGAGGACCCGTTCGGCGCTGGCGACCTCGCTTTCCATGAGCAGGCCGAACATCCGTTTGTCTTTGGGGAAGAATTGGGCAATGACCGCGGTAGACGCGTGGGCGCGGTGGGCGGTGCCGAAGGCGTCATTGACATAGACGTCGCCAAGTTTTGCCAGCCTTTCGGCGAAGTCCTTATCGCCTTTTTCTTCCTGTTTGTAAAATCGCAGGTTCTCGAGCAGCACTGCCTGGCCCGGCTGCGCCTTGGCAATCGCCTTTTCGGCCGGTGAGCCGATGCAATCTTCGGCGAAGATGATAGGGGTTTTCAGCAGTTTCCGGAGGTGGGGCACGAGATGGTTCAGCGAATACTTTTCGGTGGGACCGTCTTTTGGGCGGCCAAGATGGCTCATCAGGATCGCTTTGCCACCGTCGGCGAGGATCTTTTTGATCGTAGGGATGGCGGCGCGGATGCGGGTATCGTCGGTGATGTTGTATTTGTCATCGAGCGGGACGTTGAAATCGACCCTGACGAGGGCCCTTTCGTTGGCGAAATTGTGCTGGCTGAACTGGCTCATAAGAATATTAAAATGAGGCGCCCGCCGAACGGCGGGCGCCTCGAGGTTTTATTTGGAGATCAGTTTGGCAAAGTAGTGCAGGCTACGGACCAACTGGCTGACATAGCTCATTTCGTTGTCATACCAGCTCACAGTCTTAACGAGCTGGGTGTCACCGTTGGTGATCACGCGGGTTTGGGTGGCGTCGTAGAGGGAGCCGTAGGTGATGCCGATGACATCGGTGCTGACAATTTCGTCTTCCGTATAGCCAAAGCTTTCGTTAGCGGCGGCCTTCATGGCAGCGTTGACTTCTTCGATGGAAGTCTTCTTATTGAGTACGGTGACGAGCTCGGTAAGGGAGCCGGTGATGACGGGGACGCGTTGAGCGCCGCCGTCGAGCTTGCCCTTTAGTTTGGGAAGGACGAGGCCGATGGCCTTGGCGGCGCCGGTGCTGTTGGGCACGATGTTGGCGGCTGCGGCGCGGGCGCGGCGGAGGTCCCCTTTAGGATGTGGTGCGTCCTGAGTGTTCTGGTCGTTGGTATAAGCGTGGATGGTCGTCATCAGGCCGGAGACGATGCCGAATTTGTCTTCGAGGACCTGGGCCATCGGGGCCAGACAGTTGGTGGTACAGGATGCGCAGCTGATAATGGTCTCGCTGCCGTCGAGGATATGGTGATTGACATTGAAAACGATGGTTTTGAGATCGCCGGTTGCCGGAGCGGAGATAACGACGCGTTTTGCGCCGGCTTTGATGTGGGCCTCGGCCTTTTCCTTATCAGTGAAGAAGCCGGTGCATTCGAGGACGACGTCGACGTGGTGTTCTTTCCAGGGAATCTCGGCGGGATTCTTATGAGCGTATATTAATACCTCCTTGCCATTGACGACAATGGAGTTCTCGGTTGCTTTTACTTCTTCGTCGAAGCGGCCCTGTGCGCTGTCGTATTTCAGGAGGTGAGCCAATACTTTGGGGCTGGTCAAGTCATTAATTGCCACTACGTCTATTCCTTCCATCCCGTGAATCTGGCGATAAGCCAAACGTCCGATCCGGCCGAAACCATTGATAGCAACTTTTACAGTGCTCATAACGATGTTTGTGTTTGAATTTTAAAAATTGGGCCGAAGTTACAATTTTGGAGGTTATCCCCATTGTAAATTTTTGGATATCAATTGAAAAGACCTTATAATTTTCTTAAGGCCAGCGGCTTGACGGGGCGGGATTTGGGTTGGAGATCATATGTTGACTGGATGCTATGCGTGAGAGGGGCCGCGGCGCAGTGGCGTGGTGAGCGGCTTTGCGACGGCTCGAGATTGAGGAGAGGTTGGAGGGCCGGAAGGAGGTGTCGTCTCCGGGGGAAATTTGATTTGCATAGACAAATACAAAGAGGCCCGGAGTGGGACAATCACCCAGGGAAGGGTTCAAAAAATTTGGCTGGTTTTGCGAGACCCTATATCTTTGCACTCCTTTCGCGAAAACCGGTAAAACGGTCGAGTTTGAACGCCGCGTTGGTCAATCGGTTAAGACGCCTCCCTTTCACGGAGGAATGAGGGGTTCGACTCCCCTACGCGGTACACATCAATATTATATGCCGGAACAGCAAAATTCCGGCTTCTTTCTTTCTGATAATTAACGGGTTAGGGTGTTCGAAGTTAATATGATTTGAGTTCTTTACGGCAATGCCGCCCTGCCTTCCTAATGAATTCATAGTTAGTTAATTGCAAGCGTGCAAGTTGGTGTTCGATTCCTCGACGTTCATTGAGATTAAAAATATTCATCAAATAGACAAAAAAGACCTGCGATCAACCGTTGCTACTTCTTGGCCGATGATTGCTTCTTAACTTCATTATCAGTGGGCTTTTCCGGTAGTTTTTTTAATTCGTCTGCAACCATTCTTGCCCTAAGCTTTGTCATCATTCTTTGATATTCCTCCTCTGTTTGATTCACAAGAAGATTTACAATAAGCGATGCGATGAATTGCATAGCATCATCTTCCTTCTCTTGCTTGTGTCGCGCCCACATTTCCTCCTTAGTTTCTTCCTTCTCAGCCAATCTCTCTTTCTTTTTTCTAGGCATATTCAGTTTGTTTTGATTGCAGATGATAAAATAATGTCTATTCCGGTTGAGCTGCTAAACCGAAAATTAAATCAGATTAAGTCAATCACTTAGTTATAGCTGATTGCGCCAGAGATACAGAATCGCCAACTTAGCTATTCTAAGTAGTCTTTTTGAAAAAACCATCGAAACTAGACAACTATGTGATCAAGAAAGTCCGGGAAAGGCGGAAAGCACGTGGCCTTTCTCAGGCAGATTTGTCTTTCGAACTCAACGTATCCATTGGTTTCATTGGCCAGGTGGAAAGTCCAAACTATCCAGCACACTATAATTTTCGGCATCTAAATGAGATTGCAAAAATCCTCGACTGCTCATTATATGACTTATTACCCAAAAGTCCCTTATAACAAAGTTTTTTGATGCTGACAACTAACCACAATTTAAAGACACTGCGTTATACTAAGTAAAAGTTAGATGGATTTCTTTTGAACCTTAAGAATTTAACTACAACTATTTCATTCAAATTCTCCCCAAGCACAGTATTGCCAGCCAAGTGTGGGCAGTGTTTTTGATATCTTTGCACGTGAATCATTACCTTTGATCTGTAAATCAAAATAGACCTGCATCCCCTTCTTCTGGACCGAATTCATCGGTTTTTCAACTTGCCAGCGGGACGTTAGCCCAACTGGACCCTAGCCATCAAAGCTTATTTAACTGCCTTCAATAAGTACAGCACCCGGTTCGCCGGTACAGGAACACCCTATCGGGTAATGGCAAAGTCATTCTCCCAAAATCAAAAATTGACTTGTAGTAATATGCCCTGCGCGAGCGGCGGGGGTTTATAGCCGGTGCTCATAGAACTCGATCCCATACCTCCGGCATAGGTCAGCGGCAACCCTGTCGATATTCCACGCAACAACCACGGCTCTGACACTCAGATCGTCCAGCGGACGGCCGAGTTCGGCACATCTTAATGCACGGTATTTAATAGCTTGATGGACCCCTGGGACAACAATATCCAATTCAATCTCCACAACCGTATTCGTGCCCCCATCAACAGGTTCGAAAAGAATATCTACCAAATCCCCGGATATATATGGATGTTCAATTTTCGCCCGAACAAAACGCCTTTCTAACCCAATGATTTCCGGATGAGAAGCGATATAATTTTTCAGATTCCTATGATTGGCGCTTTCCCCTCCTTTGCCGTATTTTCTTTTCAGCAGGGTCCGCATTACTGCTTCGGCTGCCAGATACCCATTCACTACCGGTCTGGTTTCGGCATACGCACGAAAGTCACTACGAAGTAGATCAAGTATCATAGATCTCGATGCGCCGCTTTGAACAACCGCCGCCAGATCATGCAAAAAAGCCGCTGTTTGATCGTCTTCCAAATACCTGAACCGGCCCTGGCGCCAATCAGGTTGCGTTCCTTTCTGATTCCGATGATATTCCCAAAAATTCAACTCATCCGCTTCATCACGGAGCAATCTAAGTCGATAAGTATTGTCCGCAAATACTACTTTTTCGTCAATGCAACGATCAATTTTAAAAAAACCAACTATTTTTCGATCTCGCTCCTTTTGCCCGGCAAAGATCGTCGTCAATACCGCGACCTTCCCTTCTACAGGCTGGCGCAGATAGAACGGCTCCCGCGTCTCAAAATTCTCGCCTGCATTCCACTCCCATTTCGTAAACAAAAAGCTCTCGTTACATGGCTCGTTGGAAAGCGCCCCCGAAAAGTCCCGGTCATAAAATATGCGGCAGGAACATCGCGGCTGGCTGCACCAACGACCATCACCTTTTCGAACATTATAGGCGATGTTCCCGATCGTGCAAGGTCCCGCAAATCCAACATAAGTTCCTTCATTACCATTATTGTAGAGTAGATTACAAGCGATGTTTGGCATGTTTCAGGCGGAATTTAATGATTGTCTACAAATTGAGGGTCAGCCGTAGACTTCCGTGTTAATGGCATCGATCAACGCTTGATGTTCTGGATTTTCCTGGACATAGACAGTCTCCCTTGTCAATCCATCCGCTGCCAGTTCTTCCCGGATCACCTTCTTTCGGGCCGCAGGTATCCGGAACCGGAAAAGATATCTCGCAATTCCCTGCTGCCTATTCAATGGAATGTTACACTCGTTCGAGGCCGAAATATAAAAGCGCCCTCCTTGTTTGAACATCCTAGTCTCAAAAAGCCGTTTTCCCAAATTATCCAAGCAAATGGACACGTTAATCATAGCTCCGCTTCTAAGATCAGCTGGATCCTGATCATAAAAGGTATCCTTGATAGGAAGCGTATTGTGGCTCAATAGTTCGCCGGTAGGGATCATGTACACCCAAAGCTGACCATCTGCGGCATTTAGGGCACCATCCATGCTTTCTTCCACAGCAAAATATACAGATTTGTCTATGCGTGCTGTCCAATCGACAAGCGTCGTCTTAACGCCCGCATGTTGCGCTTGAAATAAAATATCCCAATCTTTACCATATCTCTGCCGATAAAATAAATCTCGAAGAGCGTCAGGCCCAAAATTCTCCGTTACGATCCGTTCAAACATCAAAGCCGCTCTTTTCTCAAGCTCTTTTCCCTCCCTTGCACCTATTCCTCTCTTTCTGAATACGCCAGGTGTAATATCCCACCCAAAATACTGCTCACTCCTATAATGTGCCATAGTTTCGATGCCGCTTTGACAATAAAAATCCCACCTGTACTGAACAAATTTCCGATGCAAATCATCTATCTCCTGCAAGGAATTAACTTTCTGGGGCAGGCCCATGATCTCAACAACATTTCTATCGTAAATTTCCATGGCAAAACAATATTTAACGATTGGACCGCACGGATCATATCAAATTCTTTAGTGCATCCATTACTGCGCTTAATTTAGCAGCAACAGCCGTCACATTCCGGTCCCGCCTGTCTATTGCGGAAAATTCCGCAAAAGGAATAAAAACCGTTGCTTCGAAGCCAAATGAACAGGTAAAATAGGACCGGTCGCTTTCTATAAAATTCTCTTCCCACTGACATTTTCCCTTCCAATCAAATGCGGTCGGAAAATATTGATCCAGGAAGGTTTCGAATCCGGCCCATTTTTCCCTAAACCATTGTCCTGACATTTCATGAAAATTCTCCGAAGTATGCAGCAAGGGCCCGACCAAGTCCTCTCCATAAAACGTCAATCCGCAGACATAGCGGTTGAAATGGGTAAATTTAATATTGTAGGCGATTTCCAGATCATAATTTTTCCCCTCTATAGCTAAATGCTCTTTTTCCAGCCAATCCATAGGCTTATTGTAGATATAGTACCCTTGCCCTTTTGTATTTCCCGGCCAAATGTAAAATGCCAGGCATTCCTTAATGACCTCATTGTAGGCTTGAAATTCCGGCTGCACCTCGTTAGCCCAACCGCAAGGCACCGAAATAGCCAGCCTGTCCGAATAACCCAGGAGTTCATAACGCGACTGCGAAATACACTGTCTTAGGCGCTTCATCAACTGGAAATATTCCGGCGAACTATGATCGGCAGAAAAATTCAAGACTCCAAAAGGCTTTGACGGGAACCATTCCGGATAACGCCGCTCGCTTAAACTCAGGAAATCCTCAACAAAAATGCTTTGCCGATTTAGCAATTTTTGTAATGTCGAAACTTTTTCCATAATGGCGATCACTTCCGGCCAAGAATTGCTTATCGGCAATATTTCCGGTTTAGAAGCAGACTGGATAAATGGATAGACCTGATTGTACAATTGTGCCTTGCAATCTGCGGCATTTCTCTTCACCTCAATTACCAACGCAATATCCTTGATAAGAATCCAGACATCCGTGATATGCCGATCTTGATTCTCAAAAAGCTTTTGTTGCCAAAAGTCAGCCATATCCATTGTCTCCGTCGTCATGGCGATAGCATAGACTTTTCTTATGCCTTCGATGTTGATGGCGGACATTTCCTGCTGGATATCGACACAATAGCCCGAGTCCTTCGAAAAGACGCTGAAAAGGTAGTCGTAATCATCCTGTGATATGATAGATTGAATGTAATGGCTGAAAAATAAGAGATCATTATTCAGGCAAATTGCGAATGCCCGACTCAAATTATTTTCAATAAACTGTTGTTGCCCTGCATCGCTAAAGAATCTGAAAAAGTTTAAGTGTGAATTCATAATATTTTTACCGCAGTGCTCTTTAATGCTTAGACCCATATAAATTTATGATGGAAATATCTCAGTGGCATTTCTGGCCGTCACAACATCAGACAAAAAGTCCCAACACGGATATCTCAATAAGACTTCCAAAGATATTTCTAACAATTGCTTTATAGCACCGTTAAAACACCCATTTTAAAAAAAATTGCCCCTAAACTTACAGTTTCACTTTGTTTATTCTAAAAAAGGGCTAAATATTGCTGCTAATTTCAAGAAATGACTCAAATCAATATAGAAGTCCCGCATTTTATGACCAAAGATGCCGCAATAGGGGTAATAAAGCGGGCTCTCGATAAAGAACTTCTTAACTATCAAAAGCACATCACAAACCTAAGGCAAACCTGGACATCCGATGCTGGGAAAATATATTTTGAATACAATAGACTCAAATGCACGGTGGATATATATTGCTCTAATGTCCAAGTCGCCTTAAACGCATCCCTTCCATTCGCACTTATTATATTTAAAAGGAAGATAGAAGATGCAGTCAGAAGCCGCCTCGTCAATTTATTCTCTTCACACTAGTAAATTTTATTGCAAATGGCAATTACACTTTTGCATTTGTCTGACATTCATTTCAAACACTATATTAACGATACAGCTGTTTTCGACCTCGACAACGATGTCCGAAGCTCGCTTGAGCGTGATTTGACCAGTCTAATTCCACAGCATGGAAAAATCGACGCGGTGCTAATCGGTGGCGATATCGCCTTCTCAGGCACTCCAGAAGAATATGCAGTTGCAGACCAATGGATCGCGAAAATATGCAGCATTGTTCATTGCGATAAAGAATACGTCTTCCCAGTTCCAGGCAATCACGATATTCATCGATCGAGTATTTCGGAGATTGTATCCGAAATCCAGCAAAAAGTCAAAACACTTACAAAAAGAAACGATATTGATACAACGCTTGAAAAATACCTAAAAGACAGCAGAATGATGGCAACTATTATTGCTCCATTAACTAATTACGACAGCTTTGCCCAAAAGTATGGCGGCTCACTTTCTGAGAATCGCTCACTTTACTGGGAAAAGGAACTTAACGACGGCCAAAACCTGATTGTCAAAATTAAAGGTATAAATTCAGCGCTCTTTTCAAATAACCATGACCACCCAACGACCAGTCCCCTGATAATCGGAACCGCCCAATGTACTATTGGGCCTGAAGAAAACAAACTGAATGTAATTCTTTGTCACCATCCTCCATCATGGTTAGCGGATGGCGCCCAAATTCAACATGACATGTGCGAACGAGCCAGTCTGCTCCTGTTTGGTCACGTCCATACGTTAGAAATCCAAAGAATAGACGATACGATTATGGTATCTGCAGGGGCACTCCAGCCGGAACGCAATGACCTAAATTGGATTCCATCTTATAATATAATTAATTTATCTTTGCCTTCTTCAGCGGCTGCACACCATGTATCTATAACAATTTGGAAAAGGGTTTGGGATCGTCAACAGATGCGGTTCGTATCTGGCAGTTCAGGGCAACCATCTCCATCTGTCAGTTATACGGTTCCGTTAAAATACCCCGACCAGTTACCTGTAGAAATGATTGCTGCCGGCGATACTTTAATTCAGGAAGCAATGGCAGAAACACCAGAAATCGTCAGAACCAATAGCCCTGATCCAATGCGAGCCTTGGCTTTTCGATTTTTGGCACTTCCGTACCACATTAAAGTAAGAATAGCGGCCAATCTAAATCTTATCCAAGAATCTGACCGCGACTTATCTGACGGCGAACGAAACATTGCTTACTTTGAACGAGTCCGCACAGCGGGTAAGTCCAAAGACCTCTGGGACCAAATAAATGCTGAAACCGGTGAAAGCGACCCAAATCCATTTTAACCTCTTAAACTTTACAACATGGACGATATCTTAATTAAGTTGTACAGGCGCATGAATATTAATCCGCCAGGTGCAGAAATAATAACTGCAAGAACAAATACACTAAAAACTATAATCAAAGGGGACAAAGACGAGATGCTGGAATATATCCGGCGTTTTTTGAATAAGCCTACACTATCATCCACTTCAAACGCGAAGCTTATATCCCAATTGACCACCGATGACCGATACTTCGACGAATCAAATACATTAGAATTACAGCTATTAGCCGGCGCGGCAGTTTTCTTTTATATACAAGATAAAGGTTCAGATTGGGTCGATATTGCGCTTGCACTCATTTCTGGTACATTCGGAATTGATCGTCAGCCTACCCAAGATTCCGAGATCGTCAACTTTGCACAAAGTGAACTAGTCTCCGAGAGTTTACGAATTCGCCCAGGTACCGATAAAATCCCTCTCCTTAAGTTAAATGATTTCGCTACCGAAGAAGATATAACCAACGCTGAAATCAAATTAGCTCTTCGCAACATA
>Ga0206851_1244_pt1 | contig 11779 bp, 13 predicted proteins | sample Alteio_BWOrgCont_13_FD_152904 | JGI IMG/M metagenome (GOLD analysis project Ga0206851, IMG submission 152904) | Enriched cells from forest soil in Barre Woods Harvard Forest LTER site, Petersham, Massachusetts, United States -... | ecosystem: Environmental > Terrestrial > Soil > Temperate forest >... | reverse complement strand
CCGCAACTTATTACGGAACCGCCGGTGAAGAATTTCTGAAATGCTTGGCCGCCGATAAAGACGGAGCGGTAAAGTCGGTTAAAGCATATAAGGAATCCTTCAAAAATGGCAATAAGCAGGAAGGCGATAGCCCGCAAATCGGACGAGTATTATCGAGTTTTGCATTGGTGGCTGCGGCAGGCCAACTTGCCGCCGATTATGGCATCCTGCCATTTTCCCATAAGGAAATTGTTGATTCCGTAAGCCAGTGCTTCAACGACTGGAAGGGTGATAAGGGCCAAAAGCACATCAATGACGGTGAAAAGGCGATAATACTGCTGCGGCAATTCCTTGAGGCCAATCAGCATAAGCTGCCAGCCTGGAAAAGCGGTGCTGTTGATAGCAAGAAAGATAATAAAATTGGCTATATACGAAACGTATGCGGAGTGATTAATTATTTGATCTTCCCCGAATACCTTGAAGATATAGTTTGGCAAGGGCTGGATTTAAAAATAGTCAAAAAGGCCATACCGGAAAGCGGTTTCTTTAAGCGCGATAAAGAAAATAATTATAAAATCTCGCAATGGCTAACCATCGATAATGACCGCCGGTGCAAGCGGCTTTATATCGTAAAATATAAAATTATGGATCTACCGCTCGACCCTAATTACGATGCAATTCGTGAGCATTTTACTGTGCAAGGTGATGATGATGTTGAACCAAGCAATTAACGGTTGTAACGCTGTAATATCTGTAAAAGCCAGGAAATCCGGCGTATTACGGCTATTACAGCTTTACATGACATAATGGGGCATTCACGTTACCGGCATAAATTCCAGGCCCGGGCATTTTGATTTTGGTTCATCCGATCTTTTAATATCCAGTTTCGGGCTGGTTCTAAGCAATGCGTTTTTTACTTTCCATTGACCAAAAACCAACCTGTAACATAGGTACTAATAATATATTTAGAGGAGGCCATACAGAATGGTTTTGATGAACAGCAATAAAGGCGCCCGGAAAAAAAGCCGGGTCAAAAACAATAACTTGAATCCAACTAACAGGAAGGCGGGAATAATCCCTTCCTACTTAACTTCCGATTTTAAATCGGATTTTGCGAAGGCGATAGATTTACATTGCAGCGATCTAAGTCACATGAGCAGGAAATTACTGAAAGAGGCGCTGGATAATCCGGCAAATACCTTTTTTGAAAGGATGGTCGATAACGGGCTGGTGGGAGATAACTACTATATCGGCCTTTCGGATAGGTACGAAGGGGAAAGGAACGAAGATCATTTACGAGCACTGATGAATAACAGGCGATACAATGAGTACCAGGAATATACCGCCTTCTTTTCTAATCCGTTAAAATTCATCAATGAGGAAAAAGGCGAAATATTACCAAGTGACAGGCTTATCAATACCGGATTATATTATCATTCCTTTGAAACCGATGAAACAGAGCTAAACGAACAACTGAATTGGCTTTATGGTGGTCACGATCAACTTAGCTGTGTAATGGGTAAAATATACTGCCGCCTAGCCAAATATAAGGAGTTCCGAGGTATTTGCGTAAATTACAGCGGCAATAAATCCCTTCACATTCATACCATATGGGATTTGAAACATTTAAATCCAAACCGATTTAAGGAGGAGCCAACATCTAGAATTCCAGTTAATGAAGTGCCGGATGAATTGCTATGGGGCGTATTACCGTGTCACTGGAATATCCTGAATAGAATCATCACCAACATTATTAAAAAGAGAACCGGCAAGTCGGTTATATTCGATATTAAAATGAAATCACCTACACAATATAGGAGAATGCCGGGTGGAATAAGGTATGCCGATAAAGATGAAAGATTTCCGCAATTCACTATAGTACCACAATTGGAGTTATGGTCGAGATATAGAAATAGGCCGCAGAAGGATAAAAGCTCAAGTTATCTGCACAAGCCGGAACATTTCTTCGGTAAATTAAACGACAAGAAAAAATCATCCCATAAAGCCCCTAAGCAATTATCATCGGGTCAGCCTAAGGAAATGGAGGAATTTATCGAATGCGTCAAACTTATAACCAGAGCTTGCTTCGGTAATTATCCCGAACCGATGAGTGCCAGTTTTGATAAAAAAGAAAATATCGTAATAAATTTCAGGAATAGCGATTACGACTATAATGCATCATCGGTTATGGTCGGTGATTGCGATGCGATAGAGATACGCGGCACCAAGCATGATTTAGAGAATAAGGTATATTCCCTGCCGTTTTCAGCCAATGACCTCTGGCGGAAATTCAAGGACGTATATTTGGGTAGTATATCTTCCCCTGCGAAATTGCAAAATATTATCAATATGGCAAGGAACAGGCAGGATGATTTCATAATAAATGGAAAAGTAATCCTTAAGAAAAATGAGCTTGATCTTACTCAAGTTGCTAATATCGGAATATTCCAGGAACGGCTACTGCCGGAACTTTTCACTCGTGATCATATATCTATTGTTTTAGCACCGGAAGGTTCCAGGAAAACCACTTCGCTCTTTCGGCAAATTCCATATATGGAAAACTTGAAGCGCGGATATATTATGGTTGCCAGCGCATCTTATAATCAGGCGGAAGCTCACCGCAAAACCTTCAATAAAATGGCAAAACGGGATCCCAGGCTAAAGGGATATTATGGCGTGATATTACCAAGCCTCTCTCACCTTTATGAAAAATTCAGTGCAACAGGCCAATATAAAGACCCCGGAACCATTTACGCTTGCGGCTACAGCACTCTCCTTGAAGCTATCTATGACAGCGAACCGGATACGGCACAAAAATTGGAGAATAGAAAAGGCAGGTTCTGGCAGAAATTCCCCAATAAGATTCCGGTTTTCTTTACCGTCCATGATGTTATTCAAACCTGGCAAAACGCTATGGGTACCCGCACTTGGGCTGCCCGTGATTTCGCGGAGAAATTCAAACAGAGAAAACAGAATAAAAATTGGCGCAAGAAACTGCGTAAGCCGAAAATCTCCCACGTCATTTATGACGAGCTAAAAAGAATCGATTTGCGTACCCATGCTTCGGAAGAAGAAATAACTTTCGTCAATAAAGTGCTGAATCAGGCTGGAACCAAGTGGAGTAATAGGCTGTTACATAGTTTGTATCTAAGGAATAAAAAAGATGCTCCTGGAAGCATTGGCGGATTTGATGATCTTCTCAGTATCGTTAGGGTAAAATATACCGCAGCAAATCTGGTTAAAGTCAATAGCAGCATAGAACAGCTAGGGTTTAATAACTCCAACGAATCGCCGTATGTCTTTAACGACAAGCCGGTATATGTGAAGGAAACCTCATGGTGGGATAAAAAACTTCACTACCAGCTTATCATCTTAACCACAGAGAGAAGCCTGTTTGAAATATTAAATTCCATAAATGAAAAGGCCAATAGGCAATCCGGCATAAAGCCATTCGCGCTATATGACCTTGATTCCATCATTCCGCTACCGAAGGGTACTTTGGATACCGAACTCAAGACTGATAATAGGATAGCCTGTAACGGCAAAAAGATTAAGGATTTTGCCAAAGATTTCTTCCGGCAAAACCCAAAGGATTGGAGCCTAATTTCCAATGGATGCATGGATGAAAAAACAAAAAAGCCAATTCATCACAATATCGAAACCCACGCATCGGCCAGGGGTAAGAATATCTTTATCGGCAGAAATGTCGCCTCAACATATACTTACCCATGTCCTGACTATTATGCGGAGCTTCTTGCCGATGGTATTTATTTCAATATCAAGGATGCGGTAAAGAAAGGTATTCTCGACGAATTCAATCAAAGTGTTGGTAGGAATTTAGGGTTTAGACACCATCAGCATTGCCATAGCCGCGTCTATATGTCTGGAAAATTCGCAGGGGATTCACTGGCCCTCCTATTTTTCCTGAGGAAACATTCGCGGTATGCAATAAGGTGAAATAGATTCCGGCTATTATCTCACCTCTCCTATTTTTCCAGGTAATTCAGGTTATTTTGGTAATGGCGGCTGGAAATACTTAGTTTTCCTTGATAATTTCCATACCTACATCTCATTACCCTTTTTATCTTTAAGGTATGGCAGGGTAATGAAATAGCCGTATGCGTTAAAATTTCCGCTAGCCGTTCATAGAATTCTATGTTATATTCTATGAAGAGGTATTTTATATGGTTGATCTAGCGCAAATCCATCCCGTCACTGACTTCGTGCGGAATTACAAATCGTTCTTAAAGCGAATCAAGAAAACGGGAAAGCCAGAAGTGCTTACGGTAAATGGCAAGCCGGAATATGTCATTCTCGATGCTGACAGCTATCAGGTAATCGCCGATGCGTTGGAACGCACAAGATTTATCCAGGCAGTAAATGAAGGAATCGCCGATATGAAAGCCGGACGCGGTAAGCCTTCTGTCGCCGCCTTCAAACAAATCAGGACTGATGCCGGATTATAAAATCATTATCCAGGATGCCGCTATCGCTGATGCGAAACAATATGCGGCTTATATCCTGGAGCAAAGCAAGAACAGGGAAGTCGCCGCTCGGTGGGTTGATGAACTGGAAGAAGTGATCGGCACCCTAGCCAAAATGCCGAAACGCTATAAAATCATCCAGGAACAGGAAGAGTTTGCAATCGAATTGCGCCAAGTATTGCACTATTCACATCGTGTTGTGTATCACATCAATGAAAAACTGCGGGCTGTCCACGTCCTCAGGGTTTATCACAGCGCAAAAAAGCCAATCCTGCCCGACAATCTCCCATTAATCAAAAAGTAGTTCGGCAGCCTCATCCCCTATTGTCATAGGCCATTATTCTAATTATGGCTGAGTTTGGGCTATGTTTTGGGAAAAATGGCTCCTTGATAGCCAATATGATGCAGTTTCTATTGTTTCAGGGCTTAAATCGTACCGGGAGGATATTTTGGCTATGGTTTAAGCTGCTATCGTCATAGCTCTTAGCCATTCCTCCAATTTCCGGCTGGCCATAACATCGTCAAAATTATAGGTTAGGATGTTGAGCTTCAATCTTTCCTTATCGTCAGGCCGGACAGCGGCAAGGTATTTCAGGAATTGCACGATTGACCACTGGGATCCCGAATCTTCATCAGCCCATTGGAAATTTACCAGCTTGGGATGTTTGCAGATGGATTTTAGGCCGTAGCTGGCTAATGGAAGCACCAGGGAATCAGTCACTAGCTTGAATAAATCGAATAAAGGGCTGTCATCACCAAGCAGCCATGATACTGTAGGATGTACCACCATTTCATATCTTTCGGCATAAGCCTTTATCTTCTGCCTTTCATAATTCGAGAAATGGGCGATTATGAGATTGGGATATAAGTTTTTATATTCTTCGATTTTTGCCAAGAATAAATCCCAGCCCTTTCGATCATCTGCTTCGGAATCCGTCCAGACATAATCGAAAATATTTCCAGGTTTTAAGAACCCCCACAGATAAACGTGTTCTTCGCCGGAGTCGGTAATCGGATTGGTTTCAACATCGAAATGAATCCAGGTGCCATCCGGTATATCAATAGATTTCAACGGATAGATATTGCCATCAAGATAAGATTTTGCCTGATAAACGGCGCGTTGTTTCTTCTCACGGCCTTTGAGATAAGGAATATCAGGAATATTATCAGGATTGACGTTAGCCAACTTCTCTATCGTATCAATGCCATGAATTTCCAATCCCGGTGCCATCCGTGAATCAATTCCATATAGCAGGGTAAGTTCCCGCTGTTCCTCGAATCGCGGTTTACATAGTTCATTATAGCCACAGGCGTTACATTTACTCTCGCTATATCGCACTAAGGGGCGAATTGAGCCAGCCAGAATATTTTTCATGCTGGTTAAATATTTGCTGGCCTCCCTATTTGCTTCATCGCCAATTTCGGTTACTTCGCCATTTCCCAAATAAACCAGGGAGGGCAGGCTGCTATTCAGCAATATTCGATAAACTCCAAACTGGATTTGAATTTCAGCTTTTTCCTCGTTCCTTGATAGCTTAGCATCTGCTGCCTGATATTCTCCCGATTCATGCCGGATAAGAAAATCCGGCCTTCCTACCACTCCATTCTTTGAAATCCTGCCCTGGTAAATGATTTGAACACCGGCACCCATTAATTCTTTCGTATGTTCTTCCGATACTGCCTCGACAAGCTGGTATTGATTTTCCAATTTGCGCTTGATGTTCCATTCCAGGAAATTGCCGCGATCTATTAAAATCTGGTCGAATTCATTTATCAGGAAAAGTTCAAACCCTGCCGGTGGATTATTATCGAACCAGACTCTACGCTGGCAATGCAGCCAACTCCTCGCATCGCTGGCCCTAATCATCTTCATACCGCCATGACCTCCACATTATAGGAATCCGAGGATTTTATTCTCTGAGTGTCGAAAATTCTAGGGATAAATTGTTGGCGGATGAACCTGAACTTATCAGGTAATACCAGTAATCTTTCTTATATTAATGGCACTTTTTTAATTGCCGTTTGATTAACCAGGCATTGAAAGGAAGCGCCGCTATATAACCAGCCGGAACTGCTGCTGCCAATGCTTCCCAAAATAACGGATTGACAATTGAACCACTGCGCACACCGCCTAAATGGTAATCTACCGCGTTCATAACCAATTCCATAACGCCGATTGAAACCGCTTCGCCAATGAAGATTGCTTTGAAGGCCGATGAAAAATTAAGTTTGGTGCGCTTCATTAAAGGAAAAATCGCCAGCGTAAAACCGCTGATATAAGCAAGTATGGTGCTAAATACCATCATCGCATAGGGGGAGATTCCCATGGAAACGCCTATAGCCAGACCAAGAAATTCACCAATGATGCATCCAGTTAAGCAATGTAGGGTGGCGTGTGCAGCAGCGCCAAAAGACGATTTACCATGTTCGCCATGTCCCTTGTGGGTTCTGGCAGCGCAGCAATTATGAGTATTATGTTTCATTCTTCAAACCGCTTAAATATCTCTTTCAATTTTTCGATCTCGCGCTTCCGATCTTTGGCTTGCCCTGCTTCAAAAGCATTAGTAACGCATGAACCGAGATAAGTTTCCAATATATTTCCTTCAACCGATTTAATAGCGGCTCTGGCTCCGCGAAGCAGGGTTAATATATCAGGGCAATAGCGTCGTTCTTCGATCATGCGTTTTGCACCTTCCAGTTGCCCGATAGCACGGTTTAAGCGGCCTAACTCGTTCCCATGATAAGGATATTCACAGCAATCGGAATCGGCAGGTTTTTTAGTCTTTTTTGTCATAATGATTACCTATAAATGTGGTGCGATAAACGAAAAGAAAAATCCGGAGGCATACATAGCCAGGGAGAATAAAAATACCAAAAAACCTATTCGCCGGGTTCTGCCGCAGGTTTTCGCCATTGCGGGGTCGGCAGGGCAAGGGGCGTTTCGGCTCATATAGCGGGAAACCCCGGAAATGGTTAACATAACACCAGCAAAAATAAAAAGCGGGATTTTATGAGCCGATAGCCAGATCAGTTGCGGCACCGCGCTAACTAACCCGATTAAAGCAGCCCCCGCGCCAAGGGTTACAAATAACGCCGGGAGAGCGCAACAAATAAGGGTGCTGAAAGAGCCGAATAATGCCAGAGTGTGAAAAACCTTTTTCATTATTTCCCCCTGGCAATATTTGTTACTTGATAACCGGCATCATTTATTAGCTTGGTTATCGTTCCATCGTCCAGCTTTTGATCTGGCTTAGTGTTGATAGTTACCAGCTTATTATCAAGATCAACATTTACCTGATCTACCGCCGATTGCTTCTTAAAAGTCTTTTCAATTCCGGTAGCACAGAAAGCGCAAACCAGGCCATTTACCGAAACTTTTATGGTATCTGCAAAAGCAGCGCTGCTTGCCATCGTAATTATCATTGCCGTGATTATTATTATTTTTTTCATATATCCTCCTAAAACTGTAATTCCCAATTGAACATTAAAGTATTCGCGCTGCTGTAACCCGCCTCTAGGAGCGAAGTTTTATAAAAGAATCGTACAATAGGGGTTACCACTACCTTGTCGTTTTTATTAGGGTGGTCATCCACTTGCAGCATGAACCAGGTGGCAACATCGTTATAATTCGCCGCATAGGGAGCAAATCCTACTCTGGCTCTCTGCCAAATCGAGCTTTCTATGCTATCGGCATACATGGCCTTGATTTCATAGGAAGTAAAAATACGGCGGGTTTCGTAATCGGCTAAAAAATCTGTCCAGGCCATGCCACGATTTCTACTTCCATCTATCGCTACTCCGGCACCTGTGGAATTAAAAATATTTACTTGCCCGTCAGGAAGATTCCAGCGCTTTATTAAACTATTAAATTCCGGGCCGTGTTCTGAAAACCGCTTACCGTTCTCTTCCTCTTTAGAGTACCAGCCGATAGCATAATTGGGGGTAATGGTATAATCAGCCGTTATAGTATGGCCGGTTTCATCGTTCTCTTGCATTACCATTATGCCATCTACATAAGAGATCGGCTTAGCTTCTGCTATAGTGGAAGTAGTTAATATCAAGGCCGGAATAGCCAATTTAAGACAGCGCATATATACCCCTTATGGATATAAGAATATACCCCTATGGGCTATATGTCAATCGCTCACTTCTATATATTTGACATATCCTCCCCAGGAGGATATAAATGATCATGTCCGTACATAGTTCACACCCCAACATAATTAAGCGCCTTAAAAGGGCTGGTGGTCACTTACAAAGCGTTATTGCAATGCTGGAAGAAGATCGTGGCTGCCTAGATATAACGCAACAGCTTCATGCGGTAGAAAGCGCAATCTCCAATGCCAAAAAAACCTTAATACGCGATCATATAGATCATTGCTTGGAAGATGCGGTTAATAAATCCAAACCCAAAGATACAATAAAAGAATTTCAGGAAATCACCAAATATTTATAGGAAGAATTATGCCCGATATTGCGAGTTTATTACAACAAGGCGTTACTAATTATTGGCTGTTCATACCCGCAGCTATCTTGCTCGGGGGCTTGCATGGATTAGAGCCAGGACATTCCAAAACTATGATGGCAGCTTTTATTATTGCCATTCGTGGCACAGTCACCCAGGCTGTGCTGCTTGGCCTTTCTGCTACTATTTCTCATACCGCCATTGTTTGGGTTATAGCTATCGCCGGATTACATTTTGGAAAAGAATGGAATATGGAGGCTAACGAGCCATATTTTCAAATTGCTTCGGCGGTTTTGATTTTAACAGTGGCATTTTGGATGATAATTCGTACATACCGGCATCAACATAATTATAACCATAGCCATTCGCATGGAGAAGAAAGCAAGATTATTGATACCGGACATGGCCTAATAAAGCTTGAGATTTTTGAGGAAGGGATGCCGCCACATTTCAGGTTATACTCTAAATCGAAGAATGCTTTGTCTCATTATAAAACAGAGCAGATTGCAATTAGAACCGAAAGGGCGGATGGAACCACCCAAATATTTACCTTCATTCAGCGTGAAGATTTTATGGAATCCATAAATGAAATTCCTGAACCGCATGAATTTGTTGCACGACTAGAATTAGGGCATGGCGGACATAGCCATGATTTCGATGTAGAGTTTGTAGAACATAATCATGGCCACCATGCAATCCCGGAATATGAAGGGCTGGACGTAACCGCACCGGGCTATCAAGACCCACATGAATTAGCCCATGCCGACGATATTCGCCGCCGTTTTTCTAATAAAGAAGTTACTACTGGTCAGATAATTTTATTTGGCCTTACTGGAGGGCTAATCCCTTGCCCTGCTACCATCACCATATTGCTTATATGTTTACAGCTTAAAAAGGTTGTCCTGGGCGCTATCCTGGTTCTCTGTTTTAGCATCGGCCTTGCCCTGACTATGGTCGCCACCGGAACAATCGCGGCATTAAGCGTAAAGCACGTTTCCAAACGTTGGTCAGGCTTTGGCGAGTTCACCAGGAAAGCCCCTTATATGTCGGGAATCTTGATAATATTGGTTGGGCTATATATCGGCTATCAGGGCTTGCATAGTTTGAATCCATAATCATATATGCAGATTTATCGATACGGCCAAAAACCTATCATTCTCTTTCCTTCAAGAGCGTATTGCCTTATACAGCGATTCTCGGAAGATATAGGCTTCATAGTATAAAAAAGAGACGAAGACATTTCTGCCCTCGTCTCTTCAAGTAGAACTTCACTAATTATTTACGGAGTCTTAATTCGAGAAATTTTGGTGCCTTCTAAGCTAAGACTTGCCATCAAACCTTGCTGGTCGAAGATGAATGCATAGGCATCCTTCTGCAGGCTCGTCGAGGAGAGATTCTTGGCGACGCCTTCATTTACGACGACTATAGTCGGCCCGGTGCCGATTTCCCAGCCATGCGTTTCGTGAACATATTTCACCGCTTTATCGGTCATCAGGAAAACTACATATCCGTATGATTGAGCGCCAGCCTGCCAGCCAAAGGATGCGGTAATGGAATTATAATATCCGTCAACGCTCGAACCTTTTTCCAAAACGCCCTCGCCGTAAGCTCCGCCGAAAACAAGACCGGCTTTTACGATATTAGGAAAAATCAATACCGCCTTTGCTTTCTTTGCAAGATCTGCGGCATTAGGATTGGTTTTAAGGAGAGCGGCCAGCGCCTGATCAGCATCGGTGTTCAATTCCTCTTTTGTCGCCGTCGCATTAGCACCGCTTGATATTGCGGCAAGGCTCACAAAAACAAGCATTAGAAGAATGCGTCGTATATTTATATTTAACATGGAACTCGTATTATCAAATTCTTCCTCCATCTCTCAAAGGAAGAGCAGCGAAAACGCTTTCTCGAACGTATCGATGACCCGAAAAAAAACTGGAAATTCAGCCTAGCGGATATCGAGGAACGAAAATTCTGGAAGCACTACATGAAAGCCTATGAGGAATGTCTCAGCACAACAAGCACAAGCGCCTCCCCCTGGTATGTCGTTCCCGCCGATGATAAAGAAAACGCGCGGCTGATTGTTTCTCGGATTGTCCTCGATACGCTTGAAGCACTTAAAATGACTTACCCAAAAACGAGCAAAGAACACAGGCGCGAATTGCTCTCCATCCGCAAGCATCTTACAAAATGAAAACTCGAACTCCGCTGGCGCGAATGATCGTTTCTGCTTACATAAAAAGACATGATGCATAGATGTTAACCGCATAGCTTCATTACACAGAAGGACTCATTGTACCTCTCTACTCCACGCGCAGTCCGCAGGCTGATTATTAACAACAAGGAAATATCTATATGGCAGACAATAAAGACAATGCCGTGGTTGCCATCTATAGCAGCCATGATGGTGCCGAACGCGCAGTAAAAAAGCTTGCCGATGGCAACATACCAATGAAAGAAATCAGCGTTATCGGCAGGGGATATCATACTGATGAAAAAGTTATTGGTTTTTATAACACCGGTGAACGTATGAAGTTCTGGGGTAAATATGGAGCATTCTGGGGAGCTTTATGGGGAATCTTAGCTGGAGGATTATTTATGACGGTTCCAGTTATCGGGTCAGTCGTAGTGCTCGGCCATTTTGCCGCGATGGTGTTGGCTGGTATTGAGGGAGCGGTCGTAATCGGAGGCGCAAGTGCCTTGGGAGCTGCACTTTATAGTATCGGCATTCCCAAAGACACCGCTCTACAATATGAGGAAGCCATTAAGGCCGATGGATTCCTGATTCTGGTACAAGGCACTGCGGAAGAAACAGAGCGCGCTCGCGCAATATTAAAAACAAGCGATGCCAAACAGG
>Ga0206851_1243_pt1 | contig 11896 bp, 11 predicted proteins | sample Alteio_BWOrgCont_13_FD_152904 | JGI IMG/M metagenome (GOLD analysis project Ga0206851, IMG submission 152904) | Enriched cells from forest soil in Barre Woods Harvard Forest LTER site, Petersham, Massachusetts, United States -... | ecosystem: Environmental > Terrestrial > Soil > Temperate forest >... | reverse complement strand
GGTTGAGCTTTTCGTATCAGCCCGGGGAAGCGTGGTATGTCCCCTGCCCCGCGGATCAGGCCGAGGTGGAGAAGATACTGGAGGCGTTCCGGCCGCTGTGGGATTCCGAGGCAATTACGTGGATCGGTCAGAACCTGAAATTCGATTGGCTGATGCTGAAGTGGTATGGCATCGAGCCGCGGGGGCCGATCTTCGACACGATGCTGGCGCATTATGTGATCGAGCCGGAGGGTAAGCGGAATATGGATCTGCTCAGTGCGCAGTTCCTGAGTTATGAGCCGGTGCATATCGAGGAGCTGATCGGTAAAAAGGGGAAAGGGCAGGGCAATATGCGCGACGTAGCGCTGGAAAAGATAAAAGACTATGCGGCGGAGGATGCGGACATCACGTTGCAGCTCAAGCAGGCGTTTTTTCCGCAGCTGCAGAAGAAGGCAGTGGAAAAGGTCTTCTATGAGGTCGAGAACCCGCTTGTACGCGTCTTGACCGATATGGAGTTCGAAGGTATCCGGGTGGATATGGAATTTCTCCGGGAATACTCCAAGGAGCTGGAAAGGGACGCCCGGCAGGCGGAGGAGCGGGTCTATCAGCAGGCGGGGGAGCGGTTCAACCTGTCTTCCCCGAAGCAGCTGGGTGAGATCCTTTTCGAGAGGATGCAGCTGGACCCGAAGGCGAAAAAGACAAAGACGGGTCAATATGCGACGGGTGAGGATGTTCTGCTGAAGCTGGCCGCACGGCATCAGATCGTGGATGATATCCTGGCGTTCCGGGAGCTGACCAAGCTCCGATCAACCTATGTGGATGCGTTGCCGGAGATGATCAACCGAAAGACCGGCCGGGTGCATACGAGCTATGCGCAGTCCGTTGCGGTGACGGGCCGGTTGAGCTCGAACAATCCCAATCTGCAGAACATCCCGATCCGGACGGAGCGGGGCCGGGAGATCCGAAAGGCTTTTATTCCGCGGAATGAGGAGTATCTGCTGGTTTCGGCTGACTATTCGCAGATCGAGCTCCGGATTGTTGCGGCGATCAGCGGCGATCCGAACATGTGTGCGGCTTTCCGGGAGGGGAAGGATATCCACACGGCGACCGCGGCGAAGGTTTTCGGTGTAGAGGAAAAGGATGTGACCAAGGAAATGAGGTACAAAGCCAAGAGTGTCAATTTCGGTATCATCTATGGCCAGGGCGCGTTTGGGCTGGCGGACAATCTAGGGATCAGCCGGACGGAAGCTAAAGAAATCATCGACAACTATAAGAAGCAGTTTGCGGGAATCCAGCGTTATATGGATTCCACTATCAATTTTGCCCGGGAGCATGGTTATGTGGAGACGTTGATGGGCCGGAAGCGGTGGCTGAAGGACATCAATTCCGCGAATTTCACGATCCGGGGTTTTGCGGAAAGGAACGCCATCAATTCTCCTATCCAGGGATCGGCTGCCGATATGATCAAGCTGGCGATGATCAAGGTACATGAGGAATTCCGGCGCCAGAAATTGCGCTCAAAAATGCTGTTGCAGGTCCATGACGAATTGGTCTTCGACGCCCATAAGGATGAGATAGATATAATTAAACCTATAATAATGCGTTGTATGCAGACAGCGCTGCCCCTACCGGAGGATGTCCCGGCTACGGCGGAGATCGGGTCCGGAATCAATTGGCTGGAAGCGCATTAGGCCGGGGATTGGGCGGTGAAGAGGAAGAGAATCTGTTATTAACATCTCATTTGTTAAATGTGGTCAAACTTTACAGTCCCGGGGCAGTCCTATATGCAGATTTTGGGCCACCTTCTTTTTGGGCCCAAAAATTGTCCTAAAAACCTTGTAAACGAATAAAAAACAAAATATGAGAAGCACGAAGATCGTTCTCTCTATGCTATTGGCTGTCAGCTTTTTATCCGCCCCGGCATTTGCTCAGCAGGCTCCTTCGGGGCCGCCGCCGCAAGCGGAGCAGCCGCAGGATTGGCCCAGGAGTTTCACTATGGATGACGGTACGGTGGTAAAGATATATCAGCCGCAGCCGGAATCTTTCTCCAATAATGTGTTGAAATCCCGCTGGGCGATCTCGGTCCTCCAGCCGGGCAAAACGGACCCGGTCTTCGGGACTTTCTGGTCGGTAGCAAATGTAGAGACGGACAGGGATGCCCGGCGGGTGGTGATCCAATCGGCGAAGGTACCGAACGTGAAGTTCCCCGGTCAGCCGGATGAAAATTTTATCAACAGCATGAAGACGGCGTTGGAAACGAACCTGCCGACGACGGCGGGCGATCTTTCGCTCGACGAGGTACTTGCTTCTTTGGATCAGGACCTCGAACAACAAAAGCTATCAAAAAACCTTAATACGAATGCGCCGCGGATCGTTTATGCCGACCATCCTTCGCTGTTGGTAATGATCGATGGCCAACCCAAGCTCCAAACGAATAAGGATTGGGGTCTGGATGTCGTAGTGAATACGCCGTTCACGATCGTCAAGGCCCATGACAATCAGTTCTACCTGTATGGCAGCAAGCACTGGTATACAGCGCAGGAAGCAACGGGCCCTTATTCACAGGCGGGCAATGTTCCGTCGGAGCTGCAACAGGTTCAGAGTGCGGTTGACAATGCGAACAGCTCCAGTCCGGGGTATACCGATTCTGCGGCCGAGGCCCAGGACAATGTGGTCTCGGATATCGTCGTGTCCACCAGTCCGGCGGAGCTGATCCAGACGAGCGGTCAGCCGGCATGGACGCCGATCCAGGGGACGAGCCTTTCGTATGCCGGCAATTCCTCCAATGATATTTTCCAGGACCAGAGCGGCAAGTACTATGTGCTGATCTCCGGACGCTGGTATACTTCGAGCGCGCTGACCGGCGGCTGGCACTATGTAGCGGCCAATGCGCTGCCGGGTGATTTTGCGAAGATCCCGCAAGGGTCGCCAAAGGATAATGTCCTGGCCAGCGTCGCGGGAACCGATGAGGCACGTGAGGCGATCATGGATGCGCAGATCCCGCAGACCGCGAAGGTCGACCGGAGTACGGCAACCACTTCCGTGAACTATGACGGTGATCCGCAATTCGCGCCCTTACAGGGGACGGATATGCAATATGCCACAAACACCGGGTCTTCGGTACTCCAGGAGAATGGGGTTTATTACAGCGTGGACAATGGCGTTTGGTTCCAGGCTCCCAGTCCGAACGGGCCATGGACGGTGGCAACGGACAGACCTGCTCAAGTCGACCAGATCCCGCCCACGTCTCCGGATTACAATTTGAAATATGTCTATGTCTATGACGTAACGCCCGACTATGTGTATATGGGTTATACCCCGGGTTATCTGAATGCTTATATCTATGGGCCGACGGTCGTCTACGGAACCGGGTTCTACTACAATCCCTGGTTCAACGGATTCTACTATCCGCGGCCCTGGTCCTGGGGTTTTGGATTCGGTTACAATCCGTATGTTGGCTGGTCGCTCGGTTTCGGCTATGGCTTTGGCTGGTTCCACGGCGGCTGGGGCATGGGCTGGCACGGTGGTTGGGGCGGCTGGCGCGGCGGCTGGTGGGGCCCGGCGGCTTATCATCCCGCTTATGCGTGGAACAGGTACCGTTCGACGGGTTTCTATGGTCCGGGGTTTGCCCGCAACCGGAATACCTTTATCAACAGCTATCACACGAATATCTATGCGAGCCGACCGGGAGTGATCACGCGTGATAATCATAATTTCGCTCAACGGAACTTTTCCAGACCGGGGGGAACGATCGGCACCGGCGGGCGCCCTGGCGCACCGGTCAATGGCGGCCGGCCGGGAGCGACCAACAATGTCTTCAGTGACCGCGCCGGGAATGTTTATCAGCATAATGCGGCGAACAATCAATGGCAACAGCGCTCGAACAATTCATGGCGTCCGGTGCAGGGCAATGCGCAAGTCCGGCAAAATCTGAACCGGCAGCAGACGATGCGCGATCGCGGTCAGGTGAGGACCCAGAACTTCAACCAGGCGCGGGGGGCAAGCCGACCGAGCGGCGGTGGTTCGAGACCGTCTGGCGGCGGTGGAAGCCGCGGCGGGAAGCATTGATATGACGCCGACCATATATTATTGTTACGATGCTTATTGCGGGTGGTGTTACGGGTTTAGTCCTGTCATCACCCGCATTTTTGGTGAATACCGGTCCGTTCTCGCCTTCGAGGTGCTGTCCGGCGGGATGATATTGCCGAGGGAACCGCAGCCCATCGGGGTGACGGCGGGGTATATTCAGGAAGCTTATAAAACGGTGGAAGAACGCACAGGTATCCGATTTGGCGAGGATTGGAAATGGCATATCTTTCATCCGGAGGACAGTGACTGGTATCCCAGTTCGGAGAAACCAGCGATCGCGATGTGTGTTTTCAGGGAATATCATCCTGATCTGTGCGTCCCTTTCAGCGCGGAGTTGCAGTATGCGCTGCATTTTGAGGGGCGGGACCTCACCGACGATGAGGCTTACCGGCATTTGCTCGAAAAATACAAGATCCCCGAAGCGGAATTCTATCAAAAGCTAAGGGACCCTGCATATAAAGCGAAGGCGTATGAAGAATTCGCCCTGGTGCAGCAATTGAATGTCACGGGGTTTCCCACCGTATTTCTACAGGTCAGCGATAAGAGATTCTACTTGTTGAGCCGAGGCTATACGGACTATTCGACCTTCAAGAATACATTGGATGAGACGCTTCTGATAACCGAGCGGCGCGAAGGTCCAAGCAGCCCCGACGAAGGTCTGTCGCAGTGAAAATAATTGTCTCCAAAATGGGCGATTAACATTAACTTGCATGTCCCCAAATGGGGTATTTTAGAAATATGGAATACAACAAGATCATTGCCGTGACCGGGTTGCCGGGACTTTACGAATTGGTGAGCAGTAAATCCGACGGTGCTATCGTTCGTTCGCTGGATGACAAGACGACGAGATTCGTCTCCAGCCGCATTCACAATTTTTCGCATCTGGAAAGTATTGAAGTTTATACGGTGCGTGACAATGTCAACCTGGTAGATATTTTGAAGGCGATGGAAGCAAGCGCTAATAAGCTGCCGGATGAAAAGGACGCGGCCGACCTAAAGAATTATTTTACGAAAGTATATCCGGATCTGGACTTTAGCCGGGTGTACAGCAGCGATCTGAAGAAAATGGTGAAATGGTTCGCCGTACTGAAATCGAACAATATCGAGATCAAATTATCCGAGCCGGAGGAAGAGGAAGTGGAACCGCCGGTCGAACCGGTAGCACCGGCTGCCGATAAGAAAGCTAAGGCGGAGGCACCGGCGAAAAAGAAAGAAGAAAAGGTGAAGGCGGCGGAAAAGACTGTAACGGAGAAGGCGGAGAAGCCGGCTGCAGGCAAGAAGGTGGCTGCTGAAGCGCCGGCGAAGAAGGCTGCGGCGAGTGCCAGGAGCGAATCAACGAGCGGCAAGAGTGAACCGAAAGGCAAGACAGGAAAAACGGAAAAAACAAAAACAGCGGCATCGTCGAAAAGCGATAAACCGAAGAAACCGGCCAAAAAGAAATAATCATGATGACAGCGACGGCAGATCTGAAAAAGCCGGTTCGGCATTTTTTGCCGGCAGATTATGTGCTGACGGACTGGAACACTCTCCAACCTTATTTCCTGGACCTGGACCGGCGCCCGCTGGAGACCCGCGAGGCACTGGAGAAGTGGTTGCTGGACATGAGCGAGCTGGAAGCCGTGGTGAGTGAGGACGCTTGCTGGCGACAAATCAGGATGACTTGTGATACGGCGAATAAGGACCTGGAGGAGTCGTTCAATTATTTTTTTACGGAGATCCAGCCCAGGATCCAGCCTTATGCTGACCGGCTTAACAGAAGGTTGGTAGAGAACCCTCGAACACAAAGTCTGGATCAAAAGGAGTATTTCACCTATCTGCGTGCGGTCAGGAAGCGGATTGAGCTGTTCCGGGAAGCGAATATTCCGTTGTATGCCGAGCAAAGTGTGCTGGCGCAGCAGTTTGGGGTCGTTTCGGGGAAGATGACGGTAGAAGTGGACGGCAGGGAGTATACGCTGCAGCAGGCCAGTAAATTCCTGGAAAGCCCGGACAGGGCATTGCGGGAAAGCGTTTACCGGAAAGTCCAGGAGCGGCGCTTGCAGGACAAGGAGCCATTAAACGATCTTTATTCCAAACTGATCGGGATCCGCCACCAGCAGGCGCTGAATGCGGGGTTCGCCAATTACCGGGACTTCAAGTTTGAGGAGCTGGGGCGTTTCGATTATACCAAAGAGGATTGCTTCCGCTTCCATGAGGCGGTCAAGGAATATGTCGTTCCGCTGGTCAATAAGATCAACGAAAAAAAGAAAAAGAAGCTGGGGCTGGAAACGCTCCGGCCCTGGGATGTGGAAGCCGAGCCGGAAGGGATAAAACCGCTCCGGCCCTTTACGAACGGCGATGATCTGCTGACAAAAACGATCGCCTGTTTTAACCGGCTGAATCCCTTTTTCGGGGATTGTCTTCGTACTATGTTGAAAATGGGCCGATTCGATCTCGAAAGCCGAAAGGGGAAAGCGCCGGGCGGATATAATTGTCCGTTAGCTGAGACCGGGGCTCCGTTTATTTTTATGAATGCGTCCGGGCAGATGGGCGATCTGACCACAATGGTACATGAAGGCGGCCACGCCATTCACTCTTTCCTGGCACATCCACTGAAACTTAGTGCCTTCAAAGAGTATCCGATGGAAATCGCCGAAGTGGCCAGCATGTCCATGGAGCTATTCACGATGGACAACTGGGATTTATTTTTTACAGATAAAAACGATTTAGCAAGAGCGCGTGAACATCAACTGGAAAGAGTGATCACTATATTTCCCTGGATCGCTACTATTGACAAATTTCAACATTGGGTATACGAAAACCCTCAGCATAGCTTGGAGGAAAGGAAGCAAAAATGGACGGAGATACTGGAGGAGTTCTCTTCGCATTCCGTTGACTGGACCGGGCTACAGGAGTTTCGGGAATTTGGATGGCAGAAGCAATTGCATCTTTTTGAGGTACCGTTTTATTATATTGAATATGGAATTGCGCAGTTAGGAGCCCTCGGGCTTTGGATGCAGTATAAGCGCAATAAAGAAAGCGCCTTACAGAACTATATCCAGGCACTCAGTCTTGGCGGGACCCGTACCCTGCCGGAATTGTATGCTGCCGCGGGGTTAAAATTTGATTTCGCTAAAGACCAGATAAAATTATTGATGGATTTTGTCGGAGAAGAAATGGAAAAGTAATCATTCCGCTTGTTCGTATGCTTTTTTCCGGCTATATTTGTGACGAATCATCAGACGGATAGCCGTCTTCGATATAAAGAAGCTACTAATCAGAGCCTTAACCAAAAGTCCCGGTGTTTCTACATCGGGGCTTTCTTTTTGTTCGCGGAGAACGGTAGCCGCGTTGTGGGAGTCAGTGTGTCGCGCAGCTCTTGCAGACGCCGCTCACGAGCATTGCTACCTGCTGCACTACGTAGCCGCGCGGCAGCCGGATGGCGGGGACGACGACATCCTCAAGGCATACGGTATTCCCGCAGGTGTTGCAGATAAAGTGCACATGATCATCCCGGTGGTGTCCTCCGGAGCAATTATCTTTACATAACGCGTAACGTATAGAATTATCCGAAGTCGGTATACTGTGGATCAGGCCCTTTTCGAGGAAGGCCTGCAGGGTGCGGTAGACGGTAACGCGGTCGAATTTCCCGTCCGCTTTTGTTTCAATATCGCTGTGTGACAATGCACCGTCCTGCTGCAAGAACAATTCGAGTATCTTCCGGCGTCCACCGGTGACGCTCAACTGACTTCTGCGCAGCAGCTCATCTACTTTCTTTTCCATGATCATCAGGATTTGTTTCAAGGGTTATTGTTGAAAAGCGAGTTCGCGAATCGCGGCGCAGCCGGATTTTCCTTAAGCAATACCGTAATATCCTTCTCCAGCTCCTGCAGCTCATCTTTCTTCAGTCCGTCGTAGATCTTTCTGACGCGGCCATTCTTATCGACCAACGCGAAAAACTGAGTATGTATGAACTGTTCGTTAATGTTCAGCGCGTTGTTCTTGGGGTCGTCCAATAAATACCCGCTTCTGGCGAGATGGTAGAGGCTGTCTTTCCGCCCGGTAAGGAACCACCATTTTTGGGGGTCAGCGCCGAGTGAATCCGCGTAGTGTTTCATCCGCTCCACGCTGTCGGTCTCCGGATCGACGGTATAGGAGAGGATGCGGAAATCGGGTTCGCCGGCATAGTCGTGCGCCAGCGTCTTCATGTTGGTATTCAGCTTCGGACAGATCCCCTTGCAGGTAGTAAAGAAATACTCGGCGACATAGACTTTTCCGGTCAGATCCTTATCCGTGATAGTCTTCCCTTCCTGGTTGTCGAATGCAAAAGGCGGGACATAACTAAGTACGGGCAGCCCGGGCCTCCCGAATCCCGGGACCAGCTTTGTCAAGGCGAAGTAGAAGCCGACGAAGAGCAGGATAAAAAACCCGACTAAAAAACCTATTATTTTCTTGTTCATATGGACAACAAAGGTAGGATGGAAAGATGAATATTATTTTGCAACATTGTTGCAATTATCCTATATTTGTCGTCCGATGCGCAAACGACGTCAAATTAACTGGGATGGGATCGGCATTTTTACTTCGGTCCTTTGTGCGATCCATTGTACTATAGTGCCGCTGGCTGCCGGTCTGCTGCCGCTGATTGGCCTGAGTTTTCTCAAGCAGCCGCTTTTCGAGTACGGGATGATCGGTCTGGCTTTTGGGATCGGGACCTGGGCGTTGTGGCATGGGTTTGCGCATCATCACCGGCGGCTGACGCCCTGGCTGTTGTTTGCGGCTGGAATGGCGGTATTGATTGTCAAAGAGGTATGGAGCGCCTACGAACTCTATTTTCTCCCTTTTGCGGTGGTGCTGATCCTGTCGGCCCATATTCTGAACTACCGGCTGACGATGAGGGTAAAGGCGGAGCATCGGGCGGTTTTTTCCAAATTCGGGATCGGGCCTGACGGGGATTCGCTATCTTTGTGATTGTAAAATAGTTTGAGTAGGCTGACGCCGCCTCAAACGGAAGAGGATTTTAAATGTCATTAAAATGATCAGAACAGGAAACCCGATTATCAGTATTTATACGGAAATGACCCCCAATCCGGAGACGATGAAATTTGTGGCCAACAAGCTGCTGTATCCCGGAAAGAGCATTGATTTTCCCGATACCGAAGCTGCCAGACCGTCTCCGCTGGCGATCGAGCTGTTTGGTTTTCCGTTTATCAAGAGTGTGTTTATCGCCAGTAATTTCGTTACGCTCACGAAGACCCCCGATACGGATTGGGACGATGTGATCCCTGCGATCCGTCAGTTCCTGAAGGAATACCTGGAGGAGAATAAGCCGGTGATCAACGAAGAGGAGGTTGTCCTGGTCAAGTCGGAGGGGAATCATATCGATGCGGATGATGATGATGTAGTCAAGCGGATCAAGGAATTGCTGGAAAACTATGTCAAGCCGGCCGTCGAAATGGATGGCGGCGCGATCCAGTTCAAAAGCTACAATGAGGGGACGGTCAACCTCATGCTTCAGGGTTCCTGTTCCGGGTGTCCTTCTTCCATGATCACGCTCAAGGCCGGCATCGAAGGAATGATGAAGCGGATGATCCCTGAGGTAAAAGAGGTGGTGGCGGAGTCGGAATAATCCACGAATTACCGCGGCGCGGTCCGTGAGTCGAATCCATTTGCACGTGACATTAACGGAATTTTGGTCCCAGTTTGTCGCTGATCTCAGACAGACTTCCCTGCTTGAATTTGTTGCCGTGGTCAGCGGCATTGTAAGCGTTTGGCTCAGCCGGATCGAGAATATCTGGGTCTATCCTACCGGGCTCGCGAATACTATAATCTACATCTATCTTTCCTTCAAGTCATCCCTGATCGGTGAAGCCAGTGTCAACTTCTATTACACGGTCGTCAGCATTTATGGCTGGGTATTGTGGGCAAGGAAGAATGAACAGCGGCAGCATATCCTGCAGATCACGAAGTCGTCGGGTCGGGAGTGGGTACAGGAGTTGGCCTTCTTTGGCTTTTTCTACGCAGTGGTGTATTTCGCGCTGACCTATTTGAAGAAAGGGTTTGCGCCGCTGGCTATTCCGTGGGCGGATGCTTTTGCTTCGGCGACGGCTTATACCGGGATGTGGCTGATGGCAAAGAAGAAGGTGGAGAGCTGGCATTTTTGGATCGCGACGAATATAGCCTCTATCCCATTGTATTTTGTCAAACACTATGCGTTCACCAGCGTGTATTACCTGATCCTGCTGATCATGGCGGTGTCGGGTCTGATGGAGTGGACCAGGCGGGCAAAAAAGGTAACCTATGCCGCTTAGAAAAATCGTTATTATCGGACCGGAGTCAACCGGCAAGTCGACGTTGTGCGAAAGTCTGGCAGCACATTATCATACCGAATGGGTGCGCGAGTATGCGCGGGAGTATCTGGAGGATCATGGGATGGAATACAGTTATGAAACCCTGGCGGTGATCGCGCGGGGGCAGCTGGCGTTGGAGGATAAGGGGATGGAGAGGGCGAAGAGAAGGCGAGGCAAAGCGGTCGGCGGAGATGGCTTGTTATTCATCGACACTGATCTGTATGTCATGAAGGTCTGGAGCGAGTATGTGTTCGGCCGGTGCGAGGCCTGGATATTGGATGAGATCGTCCGCCGGAAATATGATGCCTATCTCTTGTGCAACACAGATCTGCCCTGGGCGAATGATCCGCTGCGGGAATATCCCGATCCGGGTATCAGGGAGCGGTTGTATCATATTTACAAAGATTTGCTGGTCAATCAATCTGCACCGTGGGCGGAGGTCGGGGGAGTAGGCGATCAGCGGTTGGAGGGGGCGATTGGCGCGGTGGAGCGGCTACTGTAATAATTTTTGAATATCGGGGTCTTCCCCGAGGTGGCTCATCTGGCCGAGCGCCCAGGCGGACCGGTTGGCAACATGAGCCGACAGCGGCTTGACGGTAAATACTTTTGGATTGGGCAGGCAAGCGGCGATCCGGGCGGCTTCGAGCGGGGTCAGGTCTTTGGCAGGTATGTGGTAGTACGTTCGGGCGGCGGCCTCGATGCCATAGATGCCTTTTCCCATTTCGGCGACGTTGAGGTACATTTCCAGGATCCTTTTTTTTCCCCAGACCAGTTCGATCATAAAGGTGAAGTAGACTTCCAGACCTTTACGGAACCAGCTGCGGCCCTGCCACAGAAAAACGTTCTTGGCCACCTGTTGGCTGATCGTGCTCGCGCCGTGGAGGGATTTGCTTTTCTGGTTATGTTTCATGGCCTTCTCGATATTCTTAAAGTCAAATCCGTCGTGGTCGGGGAAAAGCTGGTCTTCGGTGCTGATCACGGCCAACTTAGCGTTTGGCGAGATGTCCTTCATGCCGACATAAGTGCGGTGGAGGCCGTCGCCTTCGAGGAGGCTCCCGATCTCGGTCAGGGTGATCGGTGGGTTGATCCATTTCAGGAGAAAGATGTAGACAAATTGCAGGATGAACAGGATCAGGAAAACGCGTTTCGTCACCCGCCAGATGCGGGCGAGAAGTCCTTTGTTGTTTTTAGTCGTGGTGGTCACTTCGTAAGTTGCAGATAGGTCAGCTTGAACCGACCGCCTAGCTTATAATATTTTGGGCTGATTTCCGCCACCAAAAATCCGCCCACCAGCAGGGCGCCGGCAATAATATAGCCACTGGTGGTGAACCACTGGTTCGGATGGTCCTGGCGGAGGGCGCCGTTGAAGGCGCTGATGGCTGCGAATCCTCCGCCGATGATCATCATGTAAAGCCCTGCCTTGTTAAAGCCGGCCTTGTTCGACCGGCGGATGACGGCGATTTCGTTGTAATTGAATGCCTGGCCGGCGATAAATACGGTGT
>Ga0206851_1240_pt1 | contig 11982 bp, 13 predicted proteins | sample Alteio_BWOrgCont_13_FD_152904 | JGI IMG/M metagenome (GOLD analysis project Ga0206851, IMG submission 152904) | Enriched cells from forest soil in Barre Woods Harvard Forest LTER site, Petersham, Massachusetts, United States -... | ecosystem: Environmental > Terrestrial > Soil > Temperate forest >... | reverse complement strand
TACAGCCTCTATAACTCCTATCAGCTTAACATCAACAAATGGACGGGCAAAGGCGGCCTGAGGCTGGAAGTTCTCATTGTTGTATTGGTGAAAATTCGGGTACAATGCGGGATCATAATTTATCCGGTTGAAAAAGGAATCGATGATCACCTTCTCATCCGGCCCTGCGGTGAATTGATAGGAAATGGTCAGTAATTCCTTTTTGGAACGCTTGAACCCCAATTGGTAATTCAACCCCGCATCGATACCCAGATACTCTTCCTGGTAGCTGTTCAGCAAGCCATAACCCTGTTGAAGCATATCGGCGCTGTCGATGGAGGACGACTGAATTCTCCCCGTATACGTCGTGCTCTGGAAGACATTCCCTGAAGCAGTCAGCAGGTTCAGGGAATCGAACTCGTAGCTCAGATCTATTGACCCGTCCACCACCGGGTTATGCCTTGAATTGATCGAATTCTGCTGGATGGTGTTGTCAATACCCGGTATATATTCCGTGGTAGACGAATTTGTCACCCGGTTCGGTTGAAAACCATAAACGCCAAAGACCGCCAACCCGAATTTCCCTTGCTTGTAGGTCGCGCCGACGCTGCCCGCCGGGCCAAAGACGGTATTTTCAGATCCGTTGAGATTAATATTGTAGCCTTCGTCAGCGCGTTTTTTGGTAATGATATTAATAATGCCCGACAACCCTTCCGCATCGTATTTAGCCGGCGGTGTAGTGATCACTTCTATTTTTTCAATGTTGGCTGCCGGCATCGCCCTCAATATAGCGGACGGGCTTCTTGCCATCATGGCCGACTCCCGGCCGTTGATAAGGATCTTATAATTGCCGCTCCCGTTCAACAAAATGTTATCATTGGCGTCAACGGTCAGCATCGGGACCTTCTGCATCATTTCGAGGACAGACAGCGAAACCGCCTCCGGGTCCGCCTGGACGTCATAGCTAAGCCGGTCCACCTCCCGCGATAAGATCGGCTTCATCGCGGTGACGGCAGCTTCCTTTAGTTGGTTGGCTGACCGGACCAGCTTGATCTGGCCGGCATCGATATCGACCGCACCGCTGCTGATCGGAACGGTTTTCTCCGCATAGCCGACAAACGTTAGTACAAGCGTATAAGCATTCCCCGCCGGCGCCTTGACGACAAAGCTCCCATCGCTCTTTGTCACGATCTTTTTTATTGCTTTACCCGATTGCGGGACCTCCAGCGCCACAGTAACATAGCCCATCGGCTGATCGGTAGCTGAATCGAGAGCAACACCTTTTATGGAGATAGACGGCGCAGCGTTTTGCGCAAGCCCGAAGAACGGGAATAGAACGGCAGGTAACAGGTACAACAATTTTTTCATACGACTCTATTAAGGCATCTGGTTGTCCGCCCAATGGTGAATGCCGAGCCCCATGCTCCCGTTTTTGGAGTTATAATGCAATCCGAAGTCGGGGTCTTCGGCCATTCCGGGGGCCAACGTATACCGATTAGCGGAAATATATTTTTCTTTCAATCGTTCGTGAATGTTCTCGGGTTGCAGCTGGCCGTTTACAATCAGTTTCCGGTTGGTTAGAAGGAAGGCTATGGGATCGGATTTATCCTTTACAATACCCTCGGCAACCAGATCGCCGGCAACTTCGGCAAGGATTGACTCCATTGTCTCGTTACCGTGGAAAGGCCATGGTGCTTTCGGGTGTGGCGGGGGGAGCGATGGTCTTTCTTGAAGGAAATATCCATGACCCGGCACCTTTTCCCGGACCCGATAAGCGATCACCTTGTGCATTTTTATGATTCTATGCGCCGCCTCAGCCCTGGCCTTCCACCGGACGGTACTTGTCAATCGTTCTGCGCTGGTAAGGGTATCGGTGTACCGGCCAAGGACGACCATGGGCCGGGCGGACATAGCTTTTATTTGAGCGGATGGGGATGCAGGTTGAATAAAGCCGGTTCCGCCAGGCACAACAACCGCCAACGCGAGCGAAGCGGCAACAACAGATGAACAAGCCAAAGACCCCTTTTCAAAACGGCTGAGCGTGTAGTTTTTGTTTTCGACGATCCGGCGTACCCGGTTGATAAAACTGTTCTTCCTCCCGGCAAATCCCACCGCGGACAGCGGGCTGATGTACATCGCTCGTTCTTTGAAGCTGATCAGGGACTCGATATATTGTTTTCGGCTCTTCAGCTGGTCGATAGCCACATCATCGCAGCAGTTCTCCCGCTCGTCCCTGATGAGAGAGGATAGCCACAACAGGGCCGGGTTGAAAAAGAACAGCGTCTCGATAATGTTCTGCAGGAGATTGACCAGGTAATCGCATCTGCGGATATGCGCCAGCTCGTGCAAAAGGATCGCCTCCACCTGCTCGGGAGCGAGTTGAGCCAAAAGACCCAGCGGCACGAGAATAACGGGCTTCAGCTGGCCGAAGACGACCGGCAGCTTCACGATCTTCGACTCCAGCAGCCTCACCGGTTTGCTGATGCCCAATTGATGACAAAGCACGGTTATACGTTGTCTCCAGTGAAGCAACGGTTCGTGGGTCCTATGCCGGATAATATGCCTCGTATAGCCCAATACAAAGAGCATCCGGGCCATTTTCACGCTGAGAATAAGGAGCCATATGGTGACAATGAAAGCAGAATTCCGGGAAAGAAATCCGCTGATGGTATTGATCAGGGATAGTTGACCCCCGGCACGACCCCCCCCCCGGATGATCCGGGTTCTGAATAAGCATCGCCACCGCTCCGCCGCTTGCCGGGCGTCCGCCGGCAGCCCCGCCCGAATGTTGGAGTTCATAGATAAAGGTGGCAGCAAACAGGAACGTCAAAAGAAGGAACAGCGCCGACAAAACATTATATCGCACCGTCGGCCGTGACCGCTTTGTCCGGATCAGGATAAGCGCCGCAAAGACCGCCGCGATAAGTCCCTGCCAAAGCGAATGGAACAACGTCCAGCACAGCGCCGTCACGGCGCGACCCAGAAAAAGCTCATTGATTGACAGCAGATGCATAATTCATAGTTTAAGTGAATTATTTGCCTTTTTCCAGTTTCTTCAGCAGCTCCTTTACTTTTTGCAATTCTTCCGCGGACGATGTATTGGTATTCATGAAGGTTACCAGCAGACTGCTGATCGATCCGTCATATACCGAATCTATAAAACGATCCAATATCGACCCCATCGTCTTTTCTTCATTCAGCACCGGATAATAGACATGGGTCATATGGGTCTCATCCCGTTTCAGCATTGCTCTCTCCGTCATGACCTGCATCGTCTTCAGCGTCGATGTATATCGGACGTCCTTGACGTTGGCACTTAGGGTGTCGTGGACAAATCTGACGCTCGACGGCCCGTTTTTCCACAAAATTTTGAGCACTTCCAGCTCAGCTTTGGTGGGGATACCCTGTTGAGTTTTCGTCGAATTAGCCTGTTCAGCCTTGCTTTGTTTCGCCTTCTTTGCCATGGTTAAGATACGAGTGTCATCGTAGGTTGTTTGCCTAAAGGTACGATGCAAATCGTAACTTCCAAATCTTTTTCCAATGTAACGACAAAAACCCTGCAAGAATGTTGCTTGCAGGGTTTCAGCCCAATGGCAATCAGGCGCTTAAATTATTGACTTTCAGCTTTAGGCAAAAGCGACTTCCATTGCCTCTCCGATCTCGATTCGCCCGGCATCCGCCCTTCTCATCAATTCCCCCGCCAGCTCCCGATAGTCTTTGGCGCCGTTTGAGCTGCGATCAAACCGGAAGATATCCTTACCCGCCTCCTGTGCTTTGGCCAATTGGATATTTGTCCGGATCACCGTCCGGAATACCTTGCCGTAAAACTTCTCCTCCAGCTGTTTCCTCACGCCCACATTCATTTGCTTGCGTTCGTCGTATTTGGTCATGACCATGCCCATCAGCTCCAGCCGGGGATTGAGCTTCTTCCGGATGAGGTCGAATTGCCGCATAAATCCATACACTCCCTTCAGCGGTAGAAATTCACCCGGAAGGGGAAGCATGACGTAGTCGCTGGCGACCAGCGCATTCACCGTCAGCAAGCTGATCGCATGAGGGCAATCGATAAAAATATAATCATACCTATCGACCAATGGTTTCAGCAGCTCGCTGATCAGGTATTCCCTGCCCATAAGACCCGCCATCTCCAATTCAACAATGGCCAGATCGATCGAAGCCGGGATCACATCGATCCCCGTGGCCGTCGCGCGGATCGCCAACGACAGATCGCCTCCATCGTGCACGATCTCTTTCTTCAATTCAGAATACAGGTTGTACGGGGGCTCATCCTCAATGCCGAGCGACTGAGAAAGATTGGCCTGCGGATCGGCATCGATCAATAAAACGTTTTTACCCTGTTGAGCTAACGCAGCGCCCAAATTGAGCGCGGTGGTCGTCTTTCCCGAGCCACCCTTTTGGATTGCAATCGAAATAACAGACATTTTCTACTGTTTTAAGGTTAATGACCTTAAAAATAGAACAACTTGACCTTGGAGGGCAATTTAGTTCCCCACCATTGTGGATTACCGGGCCGGGAACGCCAATTTTTTGCCAAAGAAATAAATTCACCATATCGGTCTACAATGTTAGTAGACTATACTTCTCTCGCCCCCGCCACTGGGAAAAAATAAGAGCTATCACGCATTTTTACCTGGGTACTCTTGCAAATTCCAGGGCCGATCCTTATCTTAATGGCGCCGGCGGGTGCTTTTTCCCCGGCAAATGCTAATTAACCAGCCATGAGAAAACATCAACCATTATCATTGCTTTGCCTTGTTCTTACCTTTTTCGTTCTTTCCTGTAAAAAAAATAACGCCCCGCCCTCCAATGGCGGCAGCCCCGGCAAGACCACGACCTTGACAGATTCCATCGTCGTCAGTCTCGTTTTTCAAACTGCTGCCACCGAACCCTATGACTATGAGCTGATCATTTCGGAGCCCGGGGGTAAAGTCCTTCTGGACACGCAGTCTGCATTCAATACCACAGTCAACGCCACCTTATATACCGCACAGCCACTCCTGGATCTGACCACGATCCGCAAATTAACCGATTCCTTTATGACTGTATACACTTATAAGGGCGTAAGTCCCGCGCAGTGGCATAGCCTTCAGCTTTATATGTTTTATTCAGCTGGCAACGAAGGAAACACTACTCCTGCAACGATCACCTATACCAATATGCCCAGTTTGTCCCCCAGTAACCCCGCTATAAATTTTATGTTTGGCGATCCCCTTCCCTTAAGTTATACCGGCGGCGATGCCAACAACACCCTGACCCTGAATTATGATATGGCGGCCGGCAAATATGCTTATCTGCTGCTTCCCACGCAAGGACTTTATAACCTTCATATTCCCGCCTCGACCCAGGATACGGTAGCCATTTCGCAAACGGATACTACTACAAGTCTGAGTTATACTCTTCCTACCGGTTATTCATTCGTCTCTTCGACGCTGGTGGGCATTCAGGATACGACAGATAATACTAAATGCTTACAACTTACTTATCAATTACTGACTTTCCCTCCCGGGATCCAGCTCGAATTGCCGCCGATGCCTTTCGAAAAATACTCTGGTGAGGTGGACGCCTCCCTTAGCTCCTCCGAAGGGGCAAGTTATACCTACTATGGAGATAGTCTTCAACTGACTATACCCTATTTTACACCAGGGTCGTACACGTTGAATAGCACCGATCAGAACAATTTTGACCCTGTTTTCTCTACAACGTCAACGCGTTATATGACTAATTGGTCTATAAACCCCTATATAACCTTCAACATTTACAGTTCGCCGGATTCTACGGAACATCCGTCGGCCTTGATCAGTACAATCGCTAGCCGAAGCAAGTTTCTTCAGGGCATATCGGTCAGCAACCTTACCCTCAATAGTTTCAGCTATTATAACACCGACAATTTGAGCTATGCTGACTATTGTCAGAAAGCATCCAATTACAACGCGGCAACCGAACAACCTATCCAAAAAGAAATTAGCTATTCTAAATCATACTAAACAAACGCCGTGCCCCGCTACGCTGCTGCGCTTTAGCCCCCTGGTTGAGTCTGGCGCTATTTGTGATTATTGGCATCCCAGTCGTCGGTGGTCGATGTACTGCCCGCGACATTTTCCACGAGAATTTTCTGGAACGTAAAGCTGACTTCTTCCAGTTCGTCGGTATTATGAACCTGAGACCCCGAATTTTGCGGGTTGGGTTTGTACGGTTTGATATTGGTGATGATCGCATTCGTCAGCGTGATGGTCTTGTACTTTGAAGCGTCGCCCGGTTTGAATATTTTGAAAACGACTTGTGACAACACTTCTTTAGTGTTGACCGCCTTCATCAATAGCGGTGATGACTGATCCTTTTCTCTCGTCACCGTAAGGATGTCATGTTGTTTGGAGGCTACATTCTTCAACGTGACATTCATAACCGACGTGGCATCCTTCAGCGAACCGGTTACCTTGGTATTCGGACCCGTGATCGTCATCATACCGCCTTTGTTTTGCGCGCGCAGGGAGGCCGTGCCCTGGCTGATGATCAGCAACAGGGTCGCCGCGAATAATTTTGTAAGCATAATTGAAATAATTTAGGTGGCCCCAAGCTAGGGAGATCATCCCCTGGGACAAGGAGCGAATCGACTATCTGATGATTAAATCGACGAACAAACAAGATGCCTGCAACCATAATTACTTCTTGTCCGGCAACGATCGCAAAGTACCGGCTGTCCGGACCAACAACGCCCTGGCTTTCTCAGTATCTTTCAAGTCGGTGAGCGCGCAGTTAAGATCCAGGGCCACCGGCAGGCTGCTGCCTTCGATCCCGTTGGGCAGCGGCACCATCGACGCCTGAAAAGGCCGGTTATCGACTATCAGGTAGTTGGGATTATCCGTCGTCCGGATATCATCGCTAACGATGTCGACGGCCAGGGCATGTTTCGGGCCGGAAAAAACGACAGTGCCTCCCGTCTTCGAAGGCGAGAAACTAATGTGGTACGCCGCGTCGCCGTCACTCGATTGTGAATAGCAATGGGCCGGCCACCATCCCAGCAAAAGAACGCAGCAGATCCATAGTGGACCAAAACCGGATTTCTTGACTAGCATAATAATCGGATTTGAATTAAATATTGAAAGTCAATATCGTCAATTTCCCATGCATCAGGTTAAAAATATAATAATGCCCCTCATCTTGTGCGACCCGGAACCCCGGATGCCCTTCTTCGAAATTCAGCTGCGCCTGCCGGTCAAATCACCTACATTTGTTCGGGGAATTTTTAGTAAATTGTACCGAAATTGATCGTAATGAACACCTTGAATCTCGAAAATAAAGAATACGTTGTCATCCCCCTAAAGGAATATGAGGACCTTCGTACAAAAGCAGCTGTTAAGGCAATTTCTGCGAAAAAACTGTCTCTTACCGACGGAAAGAAACTTGCCCACAAACTCATTGATAAATGGGCCAAAGGAAAGTAACTATTCTCGAGCCTGCGGTTGAGGAAGTTGCACGTATTGCCCTGTTTATAGAAAGCGAAGGTCTCCCAAAGACCGCTAAGAAATTCGTCGATCAAGCTTTCGCTTTTTTTGCCTCTCTTTCTGATGAGCGTTTTATTCACAGACCCTGTAAGCACCAGGCCTGGAAGGTCTTAAATCTCCGCTGTGTTAATTTTCGGAAAAAATATATTGTATCCTACCTGGACAACAAGAGCGAAATCATTGTTTGCAATTTCACCTTACAGAAGAATCTAAAATAATTATCTCGTCAATGAATAAGGTAGGGTGCCTTTAAACATCATTTAATGAAGACTGGAATTCAGCAACCGATTGCTTTTGGCCGTGCTCTGTATTTTCCTTATATAAACTTCCGCGATATCGGTTGGCTGAAGGCTGCCGCCCTGTATTATACATGGCAAAAGAATTACAGGGAATTGGACGAAAATAAAAATGGACAACCCGAGGAGAATTTCAAGTTATCCATTCCAGTTGCCCGACGAGGATTCGAACCTCGACAAACAGAACCAAAATCTGTCGTACTGCCATTATACTATCGGGCAATCTCTATCTTTCTCCGCCGAAGGCGACCTGGCCTACCCACCCACCTTCAAAAAGGAGTGCAAAAATAAGGGTTGAGGCCGCACACTCCAAAAGAACTTTGACTTTGGCCCCCCGTCACCCCTACGAAATAAACTTGAACAACAACGCCGCAATGGCATACAGGATCGTCGCCACGAAAATCCCCTTCGCCGTGGCATCCTTACGCGAATTAATATAATAGGTGAACAACGCGATATTCGCCACCAGACAAGGCACCGAGACCGCCGTGATCTGCGGTTTATTCGTGCGCAAGAAGAAAAGGAATTCCCGAATGGGATAGGTCGGATAAAATCGAATAAAATAGTAGACTACCAGGCTAAGAATAGGCGCAACCAACCCCAGGACCAAACCCAGCCGGAGATTGTCTTTTTTGAATATCACGATTTCCACGTTTTTTCGAGTTTGCCCTTTAGAACGTAATTCGTCATGTCAAATTGTACCGGCACCACACTGACATAATTGTGCTCCAGCGCCCAAACATCCGTATCCCGACCCTTATCAAAATTCACGAATTTACCCGTCAGCCAGTAATATTTCTTCTTATTCGGATCGTTCCGCTCGATGAAATCCTCCTCATACTTCGCATACGCCTGCCGCGCGACTTTGATCCCCTTGATAAGGTTTTCCGGCACCGCCGGGAAATTCACATTGAGAATCAAATGTTTATCCATCGGATGCGCCAACACCTGCTCCACAATGATCCGCACATACTTCCGCGCCGCCGTGAAATCCGCCTCCACACTATAATCCAGCAAAGAAAACCCCACCGCCGGAATACTCTCGATCGAGGCCTCCACCGCCGCCGACATCGTACCTGAGTAAATAACGTTGATCGAATGGTTCGCCCCATGATTGATCCCGCTAATACAAAGGTCCGGCTTCCGTCGTAACACCTTATCTACTGCCAGTTTCACACAATCCACCGGCGTACCGGAACACTGCCAGGCCTCGACCCCATCGAACAGATGATGCATCGGATTCAGCCGCAGGGGATTACCGATCGTGATGGCATGCCCCATCCCCGATTGCGGCTTGTCCGGCGCGACCACTACCACTTTCCCCAAACCCTTCACCGCCTCCACCAGATTGCGTATCCCCGGCGCATTGATCCCATCGTCATTAGTAACCAGGATGACTGGAACCCGCTTCCGGCCGGCCTTCGCCGCCGACCCGCCCTTCGCGGCTGTCCCGCCTTTTGCAGCCGGCTTGCCATTGCCCGATAATTCTTTTGTTGCCAAATCCCTACCTTGGCCAACCTCCTCAAAAGACATCCCGTTGGCCCCCGTCTCCCGGATAATCCCCGTCGCCCCGGTCTTCCCGGTCCTCACCGGCCGCTCAGCCTTATCCGTCTTTTTTAAGATCCCCGTCGCCCCCGTTTTGCCCGGCTTCCGGGTCTTCCTTCGATCGTTAGACTTCATTTCCATAATTGAGTTACAAAAGTCCGCAATATTTCGGACTTAACCGCGCAGTATGAACAATTTGGGCTATTTTTGCACCCATTTTAAACGCAACGCACGTATGGCAGGACAACTGAAAGAGGTACGTAACCGGATCAAATCCATCCAAAACACCCAACAGATCACCAAGGCCATGAAAATGGTGAGCGCAGCCAAACTCCGCCGCGCCCAGGATGCGATCATCCAAATGCGTCCCTACGCTCAGAAGCTCCAGGAAGTCCTCAGCAATATCGTCAGCAGCTCCGAAGGCGACCTCGGTCTCAGCCTCGCCGTCGACCGCCCCATCGAAAAAGTCCTCCTCATCGTCATCACCAGCGACCGAGGCCTCGCCGGCGCCTACAACGCCAATGTCATTAAGCTCGCCAAGGCCTCCATCCGGGAGAAATATCCTGCACAATACGCCAAAGGCAACGTCACCATCTGGTCCATGGGCAAAAAAGGATACGAACATTTCGCCAAGAACAATTACAAAGTCACCGACACTTATAAGGATATCTTCCTTCAGCTGAGCTTCGAACATGTCCAGAGCGCCGCACAGGCTGCCGTCAAGGCATTTTCCAACCGGGAATTCGATGCCATCGAGATCGTCTATAGCCAGTTCAGGAACGCAGCCACCCAAACCTTCGTCCTCGAGAAATTCCTGCCCATCCCCAAAGTGCAGAAAAAGGCCGGCCACGCCAAAGCCGACTTTATTTTTGAACCCGGCAAAGAAGAACTGATTGCCGAGCTCATGCCCAAGATCCTCAACACCCAGCTGTATAAGGCCGTGCTCGACGCCCACGCGTCCGAACATGGCGCCCGCATGACCGCTATGGACAAGGCCAGCGACAACGCCAACGAACTGCTGAAATCGCTCCGCCTGTCGTACAACCGCGCACGCCAGGCCGCCATCACCACCGAACTGACGGAAATCGTAAGCGGAGCTGCCGCGCTACAAGGGTAAACAGACGGAATGGAAATCGGAACTATCATCCCGCATATCGAAGCGCTGATCTTTGCCAGCGACAAGCCGCTGACCTCCATGGAGCTCACCGAGCTGATCAATAACGCCTTTGGCTTCACGGAAGAAAAGCTTACACTCGAACAGATCCAAACCGCTGTCGACGGGATCATCGAAAAATACTCAAGCGAATTTTACCCCTTCGAAGTGCGGGAAAGCGGCGGCGGATGGCAATTCCTGACTAAAAAAGACTTTCACAAAACTATCGCCCAGCTCAATGGGGAGAAATACCTGCGACGTCTTTCCAACGCCGCCCTCGAAACCCTCGCCATCGTCGCCTACAAACAGCCCATCACCAAGGGCGAGATCGAGGCCATCCGCGGCGTCAACAGCGATTACAGCATCCAGAAGCTGCTCGAAAAAGAGCTCATCATCATCTCCGGCCGCAACGAACTGATGCCCGGCAAGCCGCTCGTCTACGCGACCTCAAAAACGTTCATGGACTACTTCGGCATCAACTCCCCCGCCGACCTGCCAAAACTAAAGGAGGTTTTCGCCGAATCCCTCATCGAGCCCACTTCGGTCCGGCTCCCTGATACCCCTGATGCTGACACACAAAATGAACCCTAACCATGTCAGAATCCCTCTCCCCCGAACATCTCATCAGCCTCGCCCAACAATTCGGCACCCCCATCTACGTATACCACGCCGAAAAGATCAAAGAGCAATACCATAAGCTCACGACAGCCTTCCACGACAGCAACACCGTATTTTTCTACGCCTGCAAGGCCCTGACGAATATCAACATCTTACGATACATCCGCGATCTCGGCGCCAACGTCGATTGCAGCTCTATCAACGAAGTCCGCCTGGCCCTCCATGCCGGCTTCCCCAATCACCGCATCCTCTATACTTCCAACGGCATCGGCTTCGACGAGATCGAAGAAGCCCAATCCCTCGGGGTGATCATCAATATCGACAGCCTCTCCAATCTGGGAAAATTTGGTCAACAATTTGGCTCGGCCTACCCCGTTGGGGTACGGCTTCGCCCGAACATTATGGCGGGCGGCAACCTTAAGATCTCCACCGGCCACGACAAATCCAAATTCGGCATCCCCGTCGACCAGATCGAACTCATCCTCGATATCGTTAAGAAATATGATCTCAAAGTCCACGACCTTCACATCCATACCGGCAGCGAGATCCAAGACGTTGACGTCTTCGTAAAGGGGATCGGGATCCTCTTCGACCTCATCCCCCGCTTCCAAGACCTCCGCTTCATCGACCTCGGCGGCGGCTTTAAGGTCCCCTATAAGGACGACGATACCGAGACGGATATTCCTGCGCTCGCGAGTAAAGTCGCCGAAGCTTTCAAATCACATCCCAACCCGACCCCCCTCCAGGTGTGGTTCGAACCCGGCAAATTCCTCGTCAGCGAATGCGGTTACTTCATCACAAAAGTCAACGTCATCAAGAAAACCGACGCCGCCACCTTCGTCAGCATCGATAGCGGATTTAACCACCT
>Ga0206851_1238_pt1 | contig 12012 bp, 5 predicted proteins | sample Alteio_BWOrgCont_13_FD_152904 | JGI IMG/M metagenome (GOLD analysis project Ga0206851, IMG submission 152904) | Enriched cells from forest soil in Barre Woods Harvard Forest LTER site, Petersham, Massachusetts, United States -... | ecosystem: Environmental > Terrestrial > Soil > Temperate forest > O... | reverse complement strand
GAGCGCTTTCTTCCATTTGAAGACTTATCCCTGGAGCCCATCGGGTCTTTAAAAATACTAAGAAAGGGTGTAAACCGGGATTTTGCATTAGCCGTGTAACAGGCTAATGCAACGTGCGTTAAGCCTTTTGTGTGTGTCCCGATATCAATCGGGACGGTTATCCCGCAGGGTGCATGTGCTCTCAGCCTTTTGAGCGGGAAGGCCGATTCCTAATGAATAATGCGGGAGAAAACAGGTTACTCCCCGGAAAATGACGTTGACCTGAACTAAGCCCCTCCCGAAAATTCCCAATCCCCCTCATTGATAGCCAATAACATCGGGTTTGGTAACCGAGAAATTGCCAAAGGCCGGAGCAGCCTGGATGCTGGGCGAAAAGACCAGGTTGTTTGAAGTACGGCCCGGCACAATGGGGTAATAGTTTACCGAAAGCTGGATCGTATTGATGATCAGGTTTTCATTTCTTATAAGCAGGCCCAGCCCATAGGTTTGATACAGCGTGCCGTAGCTTGGCGAAGCCAGACCGGTGCCTACACAGCCCAGACCGGCAAACAACACGGCGGCGAACCTGAACCCAAGCAGGTGGTAGGGGGTGTAGACCACGGTAGATATATTCATGACCAGTTTATTGGTTCCGTTTACAAGCGTGCTGTTAAACCCGTTTAAACCCGTGGCCCCCCCGAGGTTGATAGATTCGCCTGCATCGCGGTTGATGCCGTTGGTGGCATGCAGGTTCAGGAATTCGCGCACGCTCCATTTGCGGATAACGAGCAGATCGGAGAGGAAATCGATTTCGGCGTTGATCACACCTTCGTGCGCCAGGCCCTGCCGCAAAAAGGCGCCGGCTTCGGCCTTGCCCGAGAGGTTGCCCAAATGTTTGATGTGTTTGCCGGCTGCAAACCGGGCCCCGTAATAATACTGCTCATAAAATTCGTTTTTCTGATAACCGGCCAGCAGTGTAAAGAGCCGTCCTTCGGGCACATCTTCTATACGGCCGAAACGGTAAACGTTTACATCTTTATAATAATCGCGGGAAGTGAAACTGAGGCTGGCCAGATAGAGTGTGCTGCCCTGGTTACGACGCAGGCTGTCGTCGGCAAACGAGGGGCGTTTGAGATACTGGGTGTCGGCCACACGCCCGGCCAGTACCACGCGGGTGTCTTTGTAAGGTCTGAACTGGTCTTTGTGCAGCTGATAACTGCGCCCCAGCCAGGTATCTTCCTGACGGTAGGAGAGGGGGGAGGTAAACAGCCGGTTGTTGATCATTGCAAACCACTGGGTGTTTACCAGTACCATGCCCGTGCCTCCTGCCCATTTGATGGTAGGTGTCACAAATTCGCGGTCGAGCGTCATCCCCAGGATCTTGGTTTGTGGTGACCAGGTATAATAGGTATTGGCGCTGATGAACGTGTGCCGGTAATTCGAAACCAGATAGTTACCGGTGGAGACAAAACTGTTCGCGACGTTGGGGTTAAACGTCACCTGGTCCTGGATGATATGCGAAAGACCGAGGAAATTGTTTTCGCCCAATTGAAATGAATTGGTTGCTGTGCTCAGACCTGCCCCGCCTGTAACCGACCATTGGTCCTTGGTTACCACCAGCACATCTACGCTGTCATTTCCGGAAACAGGGCATGCCGGGGTTACCATGGCATCGCGTATGCCCGGCGATTGGCGGATGAGGCGTTCGCTTTCGATGAGCTTTAGGGAATCCAGTTTTTCGCCTGTTTTGAACAGGAGCTGGTTTCTGACCACAAAGGCCTTTGTCTTTATATGGAATACATTGGCGGCATCTTCCAACGCGTTTCTGGGCAGGAGGATGGTATCGTTCAAAACCTTGCCAAGCGGATCGAGCGTGAGCACCCTGATGGTGCGGATGGTTTTGCCCTGATACGTTTTGAAATATTTTTTATTGTTGATGATCACCGGCTGGCCCGGCGCCACCGGGGCATCCTGGGGCGGGTTTCTGAACACAGCGCCGTAGACCAAATAGGTGAGTTTGTGTTTAGCCGCCAGGTCATGCAGGTTTTTGTAAAAACGCAAAGAATCTTTCAGACAGACAGAATCCTTTTTGCAAATACTGTCGGTAACCGTACTGGTTTGGGCAAAGAAGGAGGAAAAAAGAAAAAGGAGCACCGCGCTGATTCCTGCCTTCTTCACCGGTTGAGCAATATCCTGAGCAGGAATGAGCATGACCGTTTTTGATTGGATAGATCCTGTACTTTTCGGGGTTGCCGAACAGACCGGGTAAAAAAACTGCTGTCTTTTCCCGAAGGGTACTTACCAGGGGTTATTCTTGGTAACGGATAAGAGGAAGAGATGTGAAACACCAAACCGGGATACGGTCCCTGATTCCTCTGTTGTTTTGGTAAGATATTTTCGGGTTGTATCTGTTCCTGAATTGTTTAAACCAGAGAAAAGATGAACCTTACTAAAGGTAGTAAATAAATCTGATATGCTGGGCATTTCAAATAACCCCGATTTAGTGACCTCTCCCTGCCCCTCTCCACCACAGGCAGAAGGGAATGTTTGGAAGGGGTTATTAGAGATACCCTTATCTTGTTTTGGGAAAAGCCGGGGTCTGTCAACCAACGCATAGCGCCCAGACGGGCCTCAATTCAGAATGACCAGTTTTTCGTATTTCTCAACGGTTGGTTTACCGTCGGCACGAACACTTATCCGGTAGACGTATACACCCCGGCCTATCTTGTCGCCAAAATCATCGCGTCCGTCCCAGTCTATCGGGGGCGACCGGAACCCGTCGGAGTATACGTTTGTTTGAATAGACTTCACCATTTTTCCGGATACCGTAAAAATTTCGATCGATACATTGAGGTTTTGACAACACTCGTTGTCCTCGAAAAAGAATTGGGTATGGGAGGTAAAAGGGTTGGGATAATTGAGCACATGTTTCAGGGCCATGACGGCAGAACTCGACACGATAAATTCGGTATAGGCCTGTGAAGAGTTGTCGTACACATCCCAGACCTTGAGTCTGAGGGTATGTACGCCTTCGCTCAACCCGGTATAGGGATAACGTATCCGTCCGCTTTTGTAGGTGTTCATATCGGCCGTATAATAATCGTTTAGGATGGCCGGGCTGCTGGTGTTTCCATCGAGCACTGCCGAGAGGTCGTGACCTACGCCATTGCCCACGGTATTCACCCCGCTGCTGTCGAACAGGATGGCATAGAGTTGGGGGTTTTCGTTGGTGGTGCCGTCGTACACAAAGGTGCTGTCGTTGAGATAGAGCCTTACAGTGGGTCCCTTGGTATCGGGGTGGAGATGGGTGGATGAACCGCCGATGATGAGCTGCGAGCTATACCCGGCCCCGTCGTTCACCCCATTCTCAAAATAATAGCTGATGCGGCCCGCACCATAATTATAGGCAATGTCTTTGGGCACAGGGAATGAAAACTGGTACATCCCGTTTTTGATGGTTGCCTTGCCTTTGTAGATAACACTGTTCTGGAGCTGGAAGGGCCAGGGCGGGTCGAGCGATGGGCCATCGTTAGAGAGTGTGGTGAGGTTGGTTGGTTTGTCGAATACGGTTGGGTAGAGCGTACCGTTAAAATTAGAAAGCATATTTCCGCTGCGGTCGGTCACATATCCTTTAACGGTAACCTGGTCGAGGGCATGGGCTGTGTCGGTAACGGTTGGAGAGGAGAGGCTGACCGTATTCAGACTGGTGGTCTTGCATCCGTAATACGGGTAGGCAAGCCTTATCGCGGGATCGCCCAATAAGGTAAAGTTACGGTTGTTGATGTCATTGCCCGAGGCTATTTCGGTTTGGCCATACACATCGCCCAGGCGGGGCATTCCGCCCGTAACAGGGGTGAACACGGCATTGTAAAAATTCTGGTTGAGGAAAAAATTGGGGGAGGAGTAGGTTTCGCGGGTGGTACTGAGCAGGGCGATACCGCCTCCGTTTGAATTCAGCAGGACAAGCTCGCCGGAGGAAACGATAGAAGGGTCGTCGTAGGTAGAGAACTCGCAGGTGGCGGTCATAAACAGGGGCATGTTGCAGATATTGTTCCAGGCATTGATATCGCTGTTTTGAAGGATCCGCTTGTGCGACCAGCCTTCTTCTCCACCATGCCCGGTATAGTTGATAATCAGCGCACCGCGTTCTACCCGCTGGTCTATGGCAATGTTCACGGTAGGATAGAGGCCCCCTCCGGGGGTTTGTATCTCCTGGTAGGCATCGCTGTAAATTTTGTCGATATTGTAATTCAGGCTCCAGCGCGAGGTGTCAACCATGGTGGCTTCCTGTTCAGCCTGGCTGATGAAATCAGAAGCATCGTCGTCGGCCACAAAACAGACGGTGTTTCTCCAGTCGCCCATGGGTGAGCAATTGCCTGTGTTGCATGAATTGGCGGGAGGAGGGCTTCCGATGCTGGTGTATTTTACTATTTTATCAACGATGGCCTTGGCCTGGTCGGGGGTGGTAACGGGTATACGCCCCATCCCGATATCGATAAAGCCTGCATCATTTCCCGAATCCCAGGCGCCTTCGCTGTCGTCGAGCAAACCATAGAATTCATCGGATACATAGGAGTTGCTGTAATCAATCGAATTGTCGTTTTCAAAAGCCAGAATAAAATTGGTGTTGTTGGGCACCCGGTTTTTGGGATCGTACGAACCTGTACCAAGCAGGAGCAGATAACGCGGAGGCTGACCGGCGCTTACAGAGCGGTCGTAAAACATTTTTACAAAATCGCGCAACCCGACGATGTCTTGCGACCCGGATGAAAATTCGTTGTAAATCTGTTGAGGCGTAACCACCACGCTGGTGAGCGTATCCTGTAAGAGATGCATTTCAGCCAGACGTTCGGCCTGGGCCAGGAATGCGGGATGGGTGATGATGATCATATCGGTCTGGCCGAGCCCGTGCAGGTTCTGATTGGCAACCGGGCCGAGGGCCAGGGGTGTGGGGAGGATGGCTGTGGTGTCGAACACAATAAACTGTCGTAACGAATCGGTATGGACCGTAAACGAGAGGGTGGTATTGTTGCGTTGGGTGCTCTGCCAGGCGGTATTTGCAAAATTGCTGATATCCAGTACACGCAGGTTGGAATTGGCCTGGGCAATATTGAACGAAGCTGTTTTACCCGGACCCACCGAAGCCGTATCGCGGAAAGACATCTGCGGGCCGGTGTAGATCAGCGCCCGCCGCGCGTTTACTTCAACATAGTTCATCCACCCCGTACCGGCAGGCGAGCTGCCCGACAGTTCTTTGGAGACGGTTACATTGAGCGATCCGGAGGTTGGGGTAAACGCAATACAGCTGTCGCCCCCGGCGGCGTAGGTGGCCCAGTAGGTGGCAAAATCAACAGAAGGCACAACAAACGAGGTGGTGGTATTCTGACAGGTAAGATCGAAGGTGGTGGTTTGGTCGTTGTTACGGGCTACCAGATCGGTCTTGATCCTGACTTTGGAAGAGAGATCGATGTTTGGAAAATTAAAGGGATAGGTATAGCTGTTTACGGCGCTGAACAGATCGCCGTAGAATTCTCTTCCGGATTGAATCAGGTTTACCGCATCATTTTCGGCAAAGGCGTAATCATCAAACGTGTTTACCTGGTTTGTTGGGGTAGTGCCGGTTTCGCCGTAAACAGGCATGCGTTGTGAAGCCGGGGTGGTGAGGTCGGTATTGATAAAATAATAGGTTGTGTCGCTATAGGTGTTGATGATATGGTTGAATTTGGTGGAGCAGGGTGCAGGCCCGGGATTGTATCTCCATTTTGTCTGTCCGCGCCCGTAAAAAAGCACGTAATCGGTTGTATCCATCTTGCCTTTCGACTCATTGGAGATATAGATGGAATTTTGCACCAGATCGTCGTACCTGAAAGCCGAATTCTGAAAGGGCAGCATGCCTCCTCCATTTCCATAGAGCTTAAGATTGCGGGGATCCAGGGTTTTCATGTCTATACCCAATGATTTCAGGTACCGGTAATTCATCTTGTAAACCCCATCGGAGGTAACGCCAATGCGGTACCAGGTGCCGGTTGACAGGATGGAGGCTGAGACAAAGCTCTGTTTGTTGGCGCGACGGCCCGTATGAACAGGTTCGGGGTTTTCGATGAGTTTCCATTCGAACGAAACCAGTTTCTCGATCTGACCGCTGGAAGGATTGATGCGCAGGGGGATAAAACTGATGTCGGCCACAGGCAGGTGTTTTGCATAGCCCGAAACAACTTTTGGGACAATGGCGGTGGTAAGAGCGGCCCGGCTAATGAGCGAAAGCTGTGCCGTTTCGAGGGGTTGGTACACCGGGTTGATCAACGTAACCGAAGCCAGCATTTGCCCCTTTGTAACCGATACGTGTTTGAAAAAACAAGGCAACATTTCCTTGCCCGTGTATTTTACCGATTTGAAATTAAGCGCTTTGTGCTGGCTTCCATCGGGCAGGCTCAGGTTTTGGGGAGCCTGCCATTTAATGACAAAGGTGCCGGGGGCCGGAAGGGGGTCTTGTTTGGCAGTAGGAACGGTTTCTGTTTGTGCCGGATGTTGGGCCGTGGGTGGCTTTACCGGTAGTGCATGCTGCTGATTTACCTGGGCAATGACAAAAAGAGGGAACGAAAAAAAAGCAAGAAACAGGAACAGGGAGCTTTTCAGAAGACGGATGGAAGGGTTCAGGTGCATGGTACGGATACAATTATCGGGTCATTGTTTGGGGCCGCCTTCTCGGGCTGTGCCTTTCCCGGATAAATGAACGTACAAGATCGGGATTTATTATGTCATGGCATACTCATTTGCCTCAAAACCTGGGTTTTTCTGGCCCGGTCCCAACTCTCACTTTGTTTTTGGACCGATCGGGTGTGGGTCATTCCCTTCTCCCTTTATTACCTGTTGGAAGGTGTCGGGATCAAGAAAGCAATTTATTATCTTGCACTGTTTTCAGAACAATTCTTCTCTTTCAGCTACAGGACCCGGATCAAAACCCTTGCTTTTCATGAAGTCGAAAATGTGCGTCCTGGTGTTGCTTTCAGCCTTTGCCCTGGGTGCACAAAATGCCAATACCGGTTTTTTTTATCCGGCCCCGGCTCCGGATGCCAAAAGAATAAGCGGGGTGGGCATTACCGAGGGTGTGCTCTTTACCGGGGCCCTGATTGCCTTACAATCTCTCTGGTATAAGAATTACAAACACAGCCGTTTTCATTTTTTCAACGACAATGCCGAATGGATGCAAATGGATAAAGCCGGGCATGCCATGACAGCCTATAACCTGGGCGCAGTGGGCACCGATTTTTATCAGTGGTCGGGCATGAAACAACGACAGGCATACTGGTGCGGCGGTGTTACCGGATTGCTGTTTCTGACCATCATCGAGATGTTCGATGGTTTTTCGTCGGGCTGGGGTTTCTCGGGAGGCGATATGCTTGCCAATGTTGCCGGATCGGGTCTTGTCATCGGGCAGAACCTGGCCTGGAACCAGCAACGCATCCAGATAAAATTTTCGTACCACCAAACAATTTATCCATCCTACAGACCCGATGAACTCGGGACAAACTGGGCCCAAAGCATCATGAAAGATTATAATGGTCAATCTTATTGGCTGTCGGTAAATGTCTATTCATTTCTTGATCCCCATGCTGATTTTCCGCACTGGCTCAATGCCACTATCGGTATGGGGGCCGACGGGATGATAACCGGAAGGAAGACCCCGTCCTTACCCAACGATACCACCGGAGCCCATGCCTTTGTAAGATCACGAAAACTTTTTCTTTCGGCGGATGTCGACTTTACAAAAATCCAAACCAGCGACCCCGGCGCAGCCATCTTTTTCAAGACCATCAATTTCATCAAGGTGCCTGCTCCGGCGCTTGAATATAACTGTGTGCCGAAGAAGTTAAAAGTTCACCCGCTTTATTTTTGAATCCGAATCTCCGGCGGTCTATTTATCCCCCATTATGCATTAGAAGCGGGATAAACCGTTAAAACGGTTCACGAATCCTTTTCGCATTGCAAGCCCACGATTAAAATCGTGGGCTATGTGCTGACGCATGAACCATAGCCCACGGATTCATCCGTGGGGGCAAGCAATCACACAAGAGGGGTATACGCGGCACCCTGTGCCCTATACTTATTCCATAGGGCATCTCCATTTAACTGGGTCACCAATTGATTCTTCGAAGGTCTTGATTAAACAAGACTTTTACATTTCAGCCAAAATCCGGGAAGGGATCGAAACCGCCATTTTTTGTAGGCTTTGCTTGTTGTTCTGGGCGAAAGCCAGCAATTTGATTCTACTTTTCCAATGTCTTGAAAATCTGGGTGTATCTTTGGGATGCTGATTAAATACAAATGCCATGGAAAAACGAATCTTAGGTAAAACCGGAATTGAAGTTGCTCCGATTTGTTTCGGAGGCAATGTACTTGGCTGGACAGCCGATGAACCAACTTCTTTTAAAATCCTGGATGCATTTGTTGCAACGGGTTTTAATTTTATTGACACCGCAGATATCTACTCGTTCTGGGCCCCCGGAAATTCGGGTGGTGAATCCGAACGGGTGCTTGGCAACTGGATGAAGGTAAGGGGCAACCGCCCGGATCTGATTATCGCAACCAAGGTTGGGGGACAGGGAACCGGCCCCGATAACCGGGGGCTTGACCCGGCACATATCCTGCGTACGGTTGAAGAATCGCTCAAACGTCTGCAGACTGATTACATCGATCTGTATCAAAGCCATCTGGATGATGCACAGACACCCATGGAGGATACGCTGGGCGCGTATTCAAAACTGGTGGACCAGGGCAAGGTCAGGTTTATCGGCGCATCGAATTATACCGTGCCGCGAATGAAACAGGCGCTCCGGATTAGCGATGAACAGGGCTATCCGCAGTACCATACCCTGCAACCGATGTATAATTTGTACGATAGGAATGTCTTTGAAAACGAACTGGAACCGTTTTGTCTGGAGAATAAGATAGCCGTAATGAGTTATTTTGGACTTTGCAGCGGGTTTTTGACGGGTAAATACCGAAGCAAGACCGATCTTGGGAAGAGCCAGCGTGGAGATAGAATTGCACGTTGCCTCAACCAACGCGGATTCCGGATCCTGGATGCGCTCGATACCGTCTCGAACGAATATGCTTCCACACCTGCCGTTATCTCGCTGGCCTGGTTGCTTGCCCGCCCCTCGGTTACCACACCCATAGCAAGCGCTTCGAGCCCTGAGCAATGGATGGAGCTGGCAAAGGCTGCCGGGTTAAGACTAAGGCCAGAAACGATTGAGTATCTGAATAAGGCGAGTGTAGAAACGGAAGTTTATTCCTGAAAATACACGCGTTTCACCCTTCGCGAAACATTGGTGAGCACTTCGTAGGGAATGGTGCCCAGGTCTTTTGCAATGCGGGAGATGGGGTATTCCTGGCTGAAGACCAACACCTCATCGCCTTCGTTGGCCAGGATATGGGTAATGTCGATCATACACATATCCATACAGACATTTCCTACGATCGGGGCCGGCTTACCGTGTACATGCATTTTCCCTTTTCCATTGCTGAGCCTTCGGCTGAGCCCATCGGCATACCCAATGGGAACGGTTGCAATGAGCATGTTTTCGGTTGCATACGCTTTGCGGCTGTACCCAATGCTTTCGCCCTTGGCTACCTGTCTGATCTGCGAAATGGTTGTTTTGAGGGTACTCACTTGTTGGAGCCGGGTCTGTTCCTCCTCGTCTGCACCAATGCCATAGAGTCCAATGCCCAACCTCACCATTTCAAATGCCCCTGCCGGAAAACGGCTGATGCCTGCTGAGTTGAGTATATGCCTCAAGATCGGATAATCGAAATGAGCCGTGAGGGCGGCGCTCATGCGTTTAAACAGATCGAGTTGGTGTTTGGTAAAGCCGTCGTGTTCGGCTTCATCGCTTCCTGCCAGGTGCGAAAACACCGAACAGATCTGCAGGTTTTTATTGTTGCGTATACGCACCACCAGTTCATTCAGGTCCTTTTCTTCAAAACCCAGGCGGTGCATGCCTGTATCCAGTTTCAGGTGAATCTGCAAACGGCGGTCGTTCTCGAGCATGATTTTATTTCTCCGTACCGCTTCATCAAAGAGATTCAATACGCGAAAGCTGAAAATCTCGGGTTCCAGGTTGTACTGGATCATGCTGTCGTAACTCTGTTCTTCGGGGTTCATAACCATGATGGGCAGTGTGATCCCGGCCTTGCGGAGCTCTATCCCCTCATCGGCATAGGCCACAGCCAGATAATCTACCCGGTGGAACTGAAGCACGTTGGCAATCTCAAAACTGCCGCTCCCGTACGAAAAGGCTTTGACCATGGCCATGAGCCTGACCGTGGGTTGAAGCTTGGATCTGTAATAGTTCAAATTATTGACAATGGCGCTCAGGTTCACCTCCATGACCGTTTCGTGGGCTTTTTGCTGGACCACTTTGCTGATATCTTCAAACCCGAAGCTGCGCGCCCCTTTCAGCAAGATGGTCTCGTCCCTGAAGAACGAATGGTTGTATTGTCTCAGAAATTCTGAAGTGCCGGGATAAAAACTACATTCGATCCTGAATTGCCCGCTTTGTCTTGAAATGGCCTCGCCGATGCCGATGAGCCGGTTGATGCCCTTGCGGAGCAGGAGCTCGGCCACTTCGGCATACAGATTTTCTTCGCTCTTGCCGCTTTGAAGAATGTCGGAAAGAATAAGGGTTCGGCGCGGATGCTGTTTTTGCTGGTTTAAAAAATCGAGGGCAATGCTCAGCGAACCCAGATCGGAATTGTAACTGTCGTTGATGATCGAGCAATTGTTGATGCCTTCTTTCAGCTCAAGACGCATTGCAACCGGACTGAGAAATAACATTCGGGTTGAAATCACCTCGTTTTCGTAACCTAAAAACAGCAAGGTTGCCCAGCAATGAATGGCATTTTCGATACTGGCTTCGTCGGTAAACGGTATTTTTATTTTGATGAATGCGTTTTTATAAACAGCCTGGATCTCGGTATCGGCTATGCTTTTGGTTACCTTCCCGACCTGGAGGTCGGCCCTGGTCTTGCGAGACCAGGTGAAAAATTTCAGTTTCTCAAATGCCTCCGAAGTCGTAAGCTCATCCTGAATAAGCAGGTAGTCGCGGCAAAAGATCAAGGCTTCGGCGTTTTTAAACAGGAGCAGTTTTTCGCTCACTTTCTGACGCAGGTCCTCGAAATTTTCATCATGGGCCTGTCCAATGTTTGTGATGAGACCAAGTGTGGGGGCAATGATGGGTTCGAGGTATTTCATTTCACCCGGCATGGAAATCCCGGCTTCAAAAATACCCAGCTCGTGTTCTTCCTTCATGAGCCATACCGAGATGGGTACCCCAACCTGGGAGTTGAAACTCTTGGGGCTTCTGACCATGTTTTTATCTTCGCGCAAAAGCTGGTACAACCATTCTTTGACGATGGTTTTTCCATTGCTTCCTGTGATTGCGATGACCGGAACTTGAAAATGGCTGCGGTGCCAGGCCGCCAGTTTTTGAAGGGCCTGCAACGTATCGTCCACCAACAGCAACGCAGCGTCTGCAAACCGTGTCAGATCAGGAGGCAGGGATGAAACCACGAAGTTGCGCACCCCTTTCTCATACAGATCGGCAAGAAACCGGTGCCCGTCATGGCGGTCGCCACGGATGGCAAAGAAGAGGGATGATTCGGGTGAAATGAGCTTTCGGCTGTCTATCAGCAACTGATTGATGATAGCATCCGGGTTGCCGTCACCCCGAATAGGGGCGTTTAGTACAGAAGCAATTGCAGAAATAGGGTATTCCATAATGGTCAGTTCACAGCGGTATCCGAAAAGAGAAAACAGCCTGTTTGATGTATCACCCCTCTTTTGTCAGCTTAAAACAATCTCTGCACAGGGCTTCGTAGGCATTGGTCTCGCCGAGCACGACAAGGTCTTTTTGCCCACTGATGCGGTGCGAATGGTTGGCCAGGTTTCCGCAGCGTATACAGATGGCATGTACCTTTGTCACATATTCGGCGGTGGCAAGCAGGTGAGGAATGGGGCCGAAAGGGTTACCG
>Ga0206851_1236_pt1 | contig 12103 bp, 5 predicted proteins | sample Alteio_BWOrgCont_13_FD_152904 | JGI IMG/M metagenome (GOLD analysis project Ga0206851, IMG submission 152904) | Enriched cells from forest soil in Barre Woods Harvard Forest LTER site, Petersham, Massachusetts, United States -... | ecosystem: Environmental > Terrestrial > Soil > Temperate forest > O... | reverse complement strand
AAATAGAGTCGCTTGCGGCCACTTTGTTTTGGTAATTCAGGGTCAAAGCCGGATCAGTCTGAAAGTTATCGACCCCTTTCACAGTTCCGGAGGATGCCGCAGTAACGCTTCCCGGGGTGTCGGCATGAAAACTGTCTGCTCCCTTAACCGATCCTGAAGATGCTGCCGTAATGCTGCCCGGGGTGTCGGTTGTTGTCTTCGGCGTACCGCCATCGGCTATACCGCTAGTCTGGCGTAGTTGTTCAGCCTTTGATTTACCCGTTTCGGCAAGGAGGTGTTTTTCCTGCTGGCTTTTGGAAAGAGCAGCGATCTCATCGTTGAGTTTGTCGCGCTGGTCAATATCCTCGGTATGATTCAGTTCTGCCGTCTTCTTTTGAACGATGCCCGACAAGGCATCCGACCATTGACGATAAACATCAGCCTTGGCTTCCTCTTTTGCCGCATCAGTCGTTTTTGAACCAGCATCGGCAAGGAGGAGGGTATATTTTACGTCTGTCAGCCCCGGATCGTCAGCTGTTGCATCTGTTTTGACGGGGGCCGGATCGGCTGTTTTTACCACAGCAGCAGGCTCAATGGCGGTGACCGTTGTTAATGAAACGGCCGTTGATTTATCCTTGCTTACAGCTCCATCACCCGGAGCAGCAGGTGTCGTTGATTCAACCGGATGATAGGCGCTGATCTGTTCGTTCAGCTTCTCTTTATCGATCGAAGTGGAGGGAGCAGCAATCTGTCCGGTCTTGATCTGTTCATTCATCTGATGAACGAGATATGCCTGATTGCTAAGGTTTTCAGACTCTTTTTGAAGCTTGTTTATCTTGACATCATTCAGCGTAATTTCTGTTTCTTTTTTACTGATTTCGTCTTTTAATCCATCTGCCTGTCCCTTCAGCCCTTCTTTCAAGCTTTCATTCTTGGTCTCCTGTTGTTCCCTGTTGAGGTTTACAATTTCGTCCTGCATACCTTTGATATCATCATGAGCTCTGGACGACTCACCCGTAATCTTATCAAGTTCTTTCCGTTTGTCATCGGCTTCTTTTTGGATCGACGAAACCATATCATCCGGGCTCGTTTTTTCTTCATTCAACTTATCAATTGCTTCTTTTTGTGCATCCAGTTTTGCCATGGCATCCCTGGAGTTTGATTTGATGGCCACAGCCAGATCGGCCGCATATTGCTTACTCAGATCCGCTTCCTGCTGTTTTTTTACAGCTTCGGCACCGAGGCTTTTATAAAAATTATTGGCTGCACGGGCTTCTGTTTCGGCAGTATTTTCCTGATTCTGGATCAGGTCGGCATGTATCTGCAGACTTTGTTTCTCCGATGGGTCAGTTGCTGCGGCCAGTGCAGCATTGGTTTCATCCAGCTTTTTACTAAGCTCCTGGGCCTTGGTATTCTTATCATTGACCAGGGCGAGGGCCTTATCGGCAGCGTCCTTTGAAGCAGCCGCATCTTTCGCCACATCGGAGGCATCGTCCTGGGCAATTTTGACCAGGTCATCATTTGACAAACTCTTGGGGGTCTTTGAACCGGTGGAAGCCACTGGCAGGTTCTTCGGAAAAAGCGCAGTATCTACCTTCGAATCGGTTGCGGGGGCAACTGCTACGTCGGTTGTTTTGTTGCTGTTAACATCCAGACGGGCTTTGTCTCGGATAAGATCCATGGCCAGTCCGAGTTTATCATCATCCGCATTCGTTTCACCGAAAAAGCTGTTGATTTTCATTTTACCGCCCAAATAGGAAATTTCCTGACGGATGGGAACCGTTTCGGCCTGCTGGGGTATGAGGAGCAAGTCTGATTGAATATCTCCTTCAGGTGTTTCGACCGTAACCAGAAATTTACCGCCGTTTGGCAGGCTTAGCGTATACTCCCCGTTCAGTTCCAGGGTTTTTAGCACGGCCTCTACCTCATTATCATCCACATTTTTTACGGTAAGTTTTGCTGCCTTGCCCAACGAATCCCGCAATGGAATGAATTTTCCACGAAAAATACAGACATCCACAGGCTTACGCTGCAGAGCAACATGGTAGATATCAATCCGGCCTTTTTCACTCACCCTTTTTGAGGCAAAATAGGCCGTTTTTTCATCCTTATCGGTAACAAACATAATGTCATCATCGGGAGTATTAATCGGAAAATCGAGGTTGACCGGTTTGCCCCAGGCTCCGGTTTCTTCATTTCGTTCGGATTTGAAGAGGTCATACCCGCCCATGCTGTTGTGACCTTTGGAAGCAAAATAGAGCACCTTTCCGTTGGGATGCAGGAATGGGTAATCTTCATCGTATTCGGTATTGATCGGGTAACCAAGCGAGATCGGTTTTCCATACTCCCCATTCGGAAGCCTTTTGATCATATAGATGTCTTTCCCATTTTCATCGCTATTTCCGTAGCTCGAAAAATAGATCTCATTTTTATCGGGAGAGAGGAAAATGATGGAGCTTTCCTTTTTCTTTTTGTCGAGCGAGGTCTTGAATTCATCCGGTTTTACAAGCAATCTTCCGCCGATGTCACTCAGATCGTAGGATCGGAAGAAATCTTTCTCCTCCAGGTTTTTCTTATCGATTACCTGCAGATCGCTTATTTTACGCAACAGGCTTTTCCCGTTGTTGCAGGTCTCGATGAGGTGATCGATCTGCATCTTGTGGGCTTTCGATTCAGAAACCTGTAATTTATATTTAGAATAGGCAGCAATGGCATCATTAAACCGATAATTGAACTGCAGGGCTCGCCCATAATAATAAAAAGCCTCCTTTTCGCAAGCGGGGTCTTTCACGGCTTTTTCGAGGTATTTAAGGGCTTCATCCCGGTCGGCAGAAGCCATGACCAGACAAACACCATACCGATAACCGTAAACAGGGTCCTTGAGGTTGGCACTGAGCAAACGTTGATAGTAATTGATGGCCGTACCGAAATCCTCCTCTTCGAAAGCCTTTTGGGCATCTTTTTTCAAGGCCTCTTCCGAACCGATATCGTTCTGGGAATATAGCTGGGGAGGAAGGAGCAGAAAGATTCCAAGGAAGAGCAGGAAAGAAGAAAAAGTCCTTTTAAACATACAGGGCCCTGTAAAAAAGTCAGTTCGCTTTGCGGTCAAGATAAACAGTCAAAGTTAGGAAATTTGACAAACAGATGCCGTGAGCGGTGATATTCCATAATTCGGGGGAAGTGTATTCGTTGTATTTATTTAACCAGGACAGCCTGTTTCTTTCGGAGCAGACGGGTCCTGCTCTCCTGACGTTTGATCAGACGTTCAATGTTTTTCTGGTGTGTGACCAGGATAAGAATAGCGATAAAAAAGGAAAAGATCAGCAAGGAAGGCAGTACGCTGGTTTTAAAAAGGATCATGATGATAAATGGGAAGCTGAAACCGGCGGTCATTGAACTGAGTGAAACATACCCTGTGATCACAAATACGGCCAAAAAAACCAGGATTGCGATTGCGGATGCAGCGGGCTGGATAGCCAGCATGACACCTAATAACGTGGCAATGCCCTTTCCTCCCCTGAACCCGGCAAAGACCGGAAAGATGTGTCCGAACAATGCTGCAATACCCAGTACAATCTGCATATTCACATACGGTTCTGAACCGGGGGCATCATCAAGCAGATAAAAGGTGATATTAACCGCCACCCAGCCTTTGAGGATATCCAGGATCAGCACCGGTATTCCGGCTTTCTTGCCAAGAACCCGAAAGGTATTGGTTGCTCCGGCATTCCCACTGCCAAATTCTCGCACATCTACTCCATAAAAAAGCTTTCCGATCCAGACTGCAGAAGGCAGAGAACCCAACAAATAGGCAAAAATAAGGGCTGAAACCGCTATTGGTGTGATCATTTTTTTGATTAAAGTTCGTCGATTCAGTACGTACCAGCATGTTCACCGGTACAAACTCCGGATCGAATCGATACATCCGGATACTCACTCCTTTGCTTTCCTGGCTCTGCGCTTAAGCACCGCCAACACTCCACTCCAGGATACATGGTGCTATAAAAATGAGTTAATCTATTGGCACTGAGAATCAAATATAGGGATAATTGTCATAAAATCATCAAAAATAAGCCTGTAATCTGATAACAGGAGCATGTTAATAACCCACAAAAGAGGGAGGTGAGTTCAATCGTATGATCAAATCCAGTGATTGACACGACCCAGACTTATTTTCTTTCTGGGTGTGGCAGCTGTTTCTGTTTACGTATTTTCAGCATCCATCACAGCTCACTTTTTTCAGCCATAATTTCGGGGCCTGGGGCTGGCCGAGGATAAACCGGTAATTCTGCCCCTTCTCCCCTTTCAGTTCACGTTTGTCTGATTTGAGGTTTTTGATGACCGTGTTCCAGCCCTCATCCGAAGAAATGGCCGTCATGATGCCCCGGTTATATTCAAAATAGAACCATTTCCCGTCTTCAATCTGGATGTAGATATGCAGGATATCACCTGTTTTTTTGCGTTCGAGTGCAATCTTTCCATCCACCAAACGGTTAAGCTGATTTTTATTGATATTCCCGATCCCTATTTTACCGGTGGAGATGAAGGATTTGGTCTTCTGGTTCCATCGCATTTTTACATCCGTAAAAAGGAAGGTGGTTTTTAGCTCGTCGGGGAATTTTTTGAACTTACCATAGAGGTTGATATCCGAAATGGCTTTATCGGCTTTCTCTTTCCCGATGAGTTCACGCAGCCCTTTTTCATAGACCGGGCGGGAGAAATCGGTAGGCGGAAGATCGGCCTTGGCGGTGATGGCATCGGCAATCTTATCCAGCAATCCATCGTCGAAGAAGAAATCGGTTGAAATCATCAGATCAAATGCCGTCGAATCGGGAATGAGGTAATGGGTAGCCGTTCCGACCGGCGAGATTTTTACGCTTCCCAGATCCGCGCCCAGGTTCATCTTTCCTTCGCCGTAGAGCACACAGGTATTCACATGCAGACTGACGTAATTGCCGGGGAGGTTACGCTCTACCAGTTTTTCTTTGTTCGACACCTTGTACTCCCCAACATTTTTATCAAAGATCAGGAACCCATCCGAGGTCAGCACATCCACATCGTTTTTGTTTTTACGGCGCGATAGAAACGCGGAGTATACATGGGTCGAATCGGTAGTGCTCATCACACCCACTGCAATCGGTTTTCCGTTCTGATCAACCGGGTCGGTAGTGACGGGTATGAGGATGGCGTTGGGGTTGATCTGAGCCTTGAACTGGAACCAGGTTTTGTTGACCATTTCGCAGGAATGCTGTATCCGTGTTACCCCATTGAAGATCAGGAATTCTTCGGAGGCAAGCAGCTTCACTTTTCCGTTGTAATCGAAGTGAGGACTGAGTGTAAACTTGGCTTCTTCGCCAATGGTTGTTTCGGCATAGGTCTGAGCAGTGGTATCCACCTGTATATTTGAGAAGTAGAGGGTTTGCTTGGCCTTGGTCTCATCCAGATAGTCATACGATGCCGAACCCGAATAGCTTTTCCGGGCGGTGATGTTGAGGTTTGCGTTATACATTTTATGGTGCTTGGTCACGGTATTGGCAAGTATCTTGGCATTGGTCAGCGGCCGCATGTAGGCCTCTTTCTCGATGGTCACCGCACCCTTATCGGGATAAATACGGGCATCTGCCACATTGATGTAAACCACGTCATTGGCAGCAATGATGTGTTTTTTCAGGTCATATTTGGCCGATGGGGCCACAAAACGCAGGGAATCCTGTTTGGGGTGAACAGAGATAAATTCTGGTCCTTGCAGATCCAGATCGGTGTATTCTTCCACTTTCTCCTGGGCGCCTTTTTTCCCTCCGTTAAGTTCGATGCTTTCTTTGTCCATGAACCACTTAAAATTATCCATGTAACAGATATACTGGTTGATCGGGAATTTAACGATCGACCCCTTACCATTGGATGCAAAATCACCCGTCCGCGCATCGAAGTCGATATGGGCCTTGACGTTGTCGGTTTCAAAACTGAGGGCTTTGAAATCATCCGATTTAAGTGCAAAATTCGAGGTATCCGAATCGAATTTATTTTGTTTGAATTTCATCAGGGGGGCCGTGAGTTCTGCATTCCCAAAATCTATTTTTCCGGCACCCGTCAACAGTTTCGGAGTCAAATCCAACCTTCCGTGAAAACGGGTCTGTCCTTTGAACATATTGAAGGTAGAATCTTTGTCATACGTTTGCATAACATCCTTCTTCGGCATCCAGTGCATATAGATATTTGTTCCCTGAACCGTGGGGAATTCATCCCCGCCTTTCACCTCTTTTACATCAAAATTTTCGGCCCGGGCATTGGTCGAGTCGGGAAAGAACAGAAAGTTTTTAGACGTGGTCACCGAGGTTACGTAATCGATGGTGCCATCACCTTTCAGGCCTTCATTGCTGAGCCTGATCTGGTTGTTGAATTTGCCCTTTCCTCCATACATCGGAAACCCGCCCGGAGGAGCAGCCCGCTGGAAGCCCAATGAATAGTCGGCTTGCAGTACGAGTGATTCATTGAAATCGGGAAAAATACCTGCCGACGACATTTTTCCTTTGAAATTCAGACCTGCGTTCGAAAAGTTGTCGAGCGAATCGATCGAAAATGGTTCGAGCTTAAAATAGAACTTATCACGGCCGTAAACTCCTTTTTGAATACTCTTTTTATCATAATAGGCATACGATTCCTTTTTACTGTTAAAAATCGGGTATTGGCCCAGGTTCGCGCTGAAGATCCCTGATTTATTTCCAGGATGGTCGATGAGCAGATCGCCGTTGATGTCTTCAACAACCGTTTTACAAGGCACCTGTATCGGTTTTCCAAACTCATTCACACCTTTGCCGTCTACAATCATCCGCAGCGAGTCGACGTTTAGCAGGTTTACCTTGAATAGTTCATAATCAAATGAAAATTCTTTCCCGAAGAATTCAAACTTACCCGCCTTGACCGCTCCTGCAAAGGTGTAATTCCGGTTTTTCTTGAGGATGATTTCTTTGTTCCGGGGGTAGATTACCACATTCTGAGAATCGCTCATCTGGATTTCGGAAACGCCCTTGATGGTCATGTCAAAGTTCAAAAGGTTGATGCTTCCATTCAGACTGGACGGAGGCACGTTCGAATAAAATTCGATGATGTCATAATCCAGGCGGTTCAGGGAATTCGCGATGTAATTAAAAAGTTTGTCGCGCACCACGACCTCGTCGTTGTCTACATCAAAGGTGCAAAGCCCGTAAAACGAATATTTCATCATTTGGATCCGAACATCTTGTGGGTTTTGTTTCAGATATCCGGCAAGCTGGGTAATGGTAAAATCGCGTTTGCCCCCATTTGCCTTTGTCACAAAATCGCGTACCTGGTATAAGGGATTGGAGGTTGCAATGCCCTGGAATTTATCCATGATCATCCGTTTAAAATACGTCTTCGACCGAAAGGTGGCTTCGCTCTGACTGCTTCCCGGAACCGCGCTTATTTCAATCCGGGGGTCCTCGAGTTTCCAGGTGAGCTGTTCAAACCACATGTCCACATTGTGAAAAGAATTGGTGAATGGACTTTGTGATGCTCCTTCGTCGCTTCGGTAGATGGTAACTTTTTTATCCGCAATGATGTATTTAAAATCGACGGAAGGATGGCAGATCGAATCGTTGTCCAGATAAAAGGTGACCCCCGCAGAGGGTGAAGTGAGCTTATCCTTTGTGATGACAAAACCGCTGGAACGCACCACCAAAAATTTCTTGTCTTTTCGTTTAAAGACTACCGTAGCCTCGCTTTGTTTTGTACCCGAGCCCAGGAAACGGCCCCCTACCTGAGAAAAGCCCCCGTCGAAATCGACATTTTCGAACAGGTTCTTGATCGAATAGCGAGAACTGTAGGAATCAAAACGCGGGAATGCCGCATTTTTTTGAGTGGCATCGAACACAATTTTTTCGGTGAGTTTACCCAAGAGGGGTTTCCCCTTGAAATAGATTTGGTTAAAAAACGTCACCGAATCGGCCACATAGCTTGGATTTTTGAGTCCGATGGTATATTTTTTCAAATCGGCATACACCTGGTTTTCGTCCAGTCCGCAGCGTCTCCAGTCTACCCGGCCCCCATTGCCGACCCATTTGCCCTGGGTCGGGTAAAAGATGCCCGAAGTTTTATACACCACCGTGCTGTCGCCTTTGGAATATCCATGTAGGTTTAACGATTTATAGATGATGCGCGGCACGCTGTCGCAGATGAGCTGATAATCGTTCGTCTCCGATTTCCATTCGGCCGTGGCCGATTTAAAAAACGTATTGGTGCCAAACAGGTTTTCGCTCATGCTCACAAAATCCACAAAGGGCTTGCTCACCTTTCCGTTCAGGAGCTTGTCCACACAGCTTTCCCACTGACTGAGGTTGCTCTCGGGTTGGTTTGTATTGATGGCCGACATGATGGCATTCATAAAGCTCCGGAATTCGGGCGTATGCAAACGTTTGATGAGCATCCCGTTTGCAATTTTATAGACGAAGTTTTTTTTATTTCCGTCCATCTTCAGCCAGACCGGGGCAAACTGCTCATTTACATAGGTCTTGCCTTCCTTCTTCTCAGAGGCATCGAAGAAATCGGCCAGTTCTTTAATAAAGACGACCGGATCGGCGGTAAAGCTTTTCAACTGATTCTGTGCAAAACCTGCTATTCCCGAAAACAGGAAGAGGATGAGCGGAAGGATTATTTTTTTGGAGAAATGCATAGCGCGCGTTCGGTTAAACTGATTTTGTCAACATCACTCTTTTATCCAAGGCGCCCGGTTGTACCCAAAGGAGAACGAATACACCTGGCCTGGCTTTTCAGAAACGGGTACGCCCCGGTTATTTCGTATATTCAAGCAGGGCCCATTCGTTTTTTTGTTTCCGGTCGGTTTCGTTCAATCCCAGCTTTACACAAGCCGCAGAAAGTTCAGGAATATCTGTTTCAAAAAAACCGCTGATGAGTATCCTGCCACCGGGCTTGAGCGCACTGAAATAGGTATGCATATCGGCCAGCAGGATATTTCTGTTGATGTTCGCGAAGATAACATGAAATTGATTTTCCTGCAAAACGGCAGCGTCTCCGTTTTTCACAGTGATGTCCGGTATCTTGTTCAGGATGCAATTTTCGAGGGTGTTTTCGCAGGCATTGGCATTATTGTCTACGGCCCAGATTGGGCCGGCGCCTTTCATAGCAGCCAGAATGGCGAGGACACCGGTGCCGCAACCCATATCGAGCGCTGCCAAACCCTGCAAATTCATGGTTAATAACTTTCCGACCATGAGCGATGTCGTTTCATGATGCCCGGTGCCAAACGACATTTGCGGGAGTATGACAACTTCATATTCATAGCCTGAGACAGCCTCGTGAAACGGAGCGCGAATGATACAATTATCCACCACCACAGGGTCAAACCCGCTTTCCCATTCGGCATTCCAGTTGCGGTGAGCAATCATTTCCACTTTATATTCAATGCTGTAGGCGTTATCCATCAGAAGCGGTATGGCATCAAAGCTTTGCTGATCAAAGCTTCGGGCTGGGATCCAGGCCTTGCATCCGGTGTCTGTTTCTTCAAAACTTTCAAAACCGGCATCTGCCAGTTCGGCTATGAGGATGTCTGTCCCGGGCAGGGCAGGTTTTACCGTAAAATCAAAACCGAGATATTCCAAGTGAAGGATTTTTAGTGACGATGGCATTGAAGCAGCAAACCGATCGGGAAGAATTCAGACCGGGCAGTGAAACCTGATCCTGAATGTCAGCTCCCCATGGCCAAACGCACGATTTCCAGGAAATCAGCGGCCTGCAAGGATGCCCCGCCTATCAGCCCCCCGTCGACATCGGGGCAGGCAAACAGTTCAGCCGCATTTTTCGGGTTACAACTTCCTCCATACAGGATGGGTGTACTTTGAGCAAATTCCATACCCCAAAGCAAGGCCAGTTGCTGACGGATGAAGACATGCATTTCCTGGGCCTGAGCGGCCGAAGCATGTATACCTGTTCCGATGGCCCAGACAGGCTCGTAGGCAATAATTATTTCTGACAGCCGGCTGAGTGGCAGTTCGTTCAGGACAGCGGAAAGTTGCCCGGTCACAACCGTGAAATGATTGCCCGAATTACGTTCGGCAAGGGTTTCTCCGACACAATAGATCGGCGAAAGATCGGATTCGAGTGTGGCAATCAATTTTTTGCGAAGCAACGCATCTGATTCGGCAAAGAAAGCCCGGCGTTCAGAATGCCCGATGATGACATACCGGGCCCCGGTGCTGCGTATCATTTCTACCGATACTTCTCCGGTAAATGCACCCGATTTTTCAAAACTGCAATTCTGTGCCCCCGTGGCGATGGCTGAATGGCCCCCCAGCGTTTGCGCCACCGGGTACAAAAACGGAAATGCCGGGGCCAGGATAATGACAGGCAGACTTGTGCGCTGCATCGGTTCAACACCTTTGCGGATATCATCGGTAAGCAGGATGGCTTCATGCAGGTTTTTATGCATCTTCCAGTTCCCGGCAACGATCTTTTTTCTCATGCAAAAGGCTTTTCAAAATGATTACTGGATCCTGACACGGGGATCGAGGATTCCGTAGATGATATCGACGATCACGTTGATCACAATAAAAATGGCGGCAAATACAAGCGTGCTGCCCATGACCACAGGTAAGTCATAATTGTCGAGTGCATCGACCACCGCGCTTCCGATACCTTTCCAGTCGAATACCCGTTCAACCAATACGGCTCCTGCCATCAGACCGGCCAGCCAACCCGAAATGGAAGTGATCACGGGGTTCAACGCATTTTTCAGCGCATGTTTAAATACCACTTTGTAATAGCTCAACCCTTTGGCCTTGGCGGTACGGATATAATCCTGCGACATGACTTCCAGCAACGAACTCCTTGTAAGCTGCAATACAATGGCCCAGGGCCTTAACCCAAGCGTGATGGCTGGCAGGATCAGGTTTTTGAGGTGCATCACTTCCTTGCCGGTGTATTCATCAACCATGTACAAGCTGCCCACAACCTTGAGTCCGGTATAATCGCTGAGGATGAATCCGAACAGAAGCATTAACAACAACCCGATGAAAAAAGAAGGGCCCGACATGCCGATGATGGCAACCACAAACGAGAACCGGTCGAAAAAACTGTTTTTTTTGATGGCCGCAATAATCCCAAACCCAATGCCCAGCACCGAAGCAATAAGCATGGAAGCAAATGCCAGAGCAAACGTTTCGGGCATGGTTTCCTTAATGAGCTCGGTTACTTTTCGTTTGGTCTGATAGGATCGTCGCAGATAGGGCCATTTGAATACAAGGGCGTGTTGCCCCCCGATTGCTATTTTGGGCGGAGTGCCGTATTTGGTGCTGTCGAGAAAAAAGGCATTGTTGTAATCCTTGGTATTGTGCCAGGAAATGGGAGAAAGATCGTTGAGGTACATGACATACTGTGTCGTGAGTGGCTTGTCGCGGCCCAGGTCTTTGTTGATGGCGGCAATGGAGAGCGAATCGGCATGTTGGCCCAGCATCATACGGGCCGGATCGCCAGGCAATACATTGAAAAGCAGGAAGATGACCGTGATCACGCCTAGCATCACCAATACTCCGTACAGGAGTCTTTTACCGACAAATTTAAGCACCTGGCATTCCTTTCATAACCGCAGTAATATTAACATCAATGCTCACGTACTTGATGGATCCTGTTCCGTAATGCTCAACCGGCCAGGTATTTATAGTTGTTTGCTTGATTTTTCTCCGAGAAGCTTCTCGCATCAGGAGGTATGCTGGAGCAAATTTAGGATTTCTTTCGAATAAGCCCAGTTGAAGCAAACAATTGAGGATGAGCCGAGGTTTTGTTTCCCAAAAGCATTCCCCAGAACTGTTCGATTCACTGGTTAAAAGATTGACTTCGTGCAAAATCAGTCCTTAACTCATCAGGAAATGATTTAAAATCGTGTTTAGAAAAACAAATAATCAAACATGGCCTGGATATGCTTCAAAAACACAGATCAATGAAAATCAGTAAGTCCAGTAAAGAATGGGCCCGACTGGGCCTCTCTTAACTTAAGAGAAGGACAAATCCTGGGGCAAGGTCAAAAGTTGGGGAGTAGCCGACTTTCTGTATCAAAAACGTGAGGACAAAGATCGTTTGAGTGAAAAAGTTCGGT
>Ga0206851_1235_pt1 | contig 12247 bp, 7 predicted proteins | sample Alteio_BWOrgCont_13_FD_152904 | JGI IMG/M metagenome (GOLD analysis project Ga0206851, IMG submission 152904) | Enriched cells from forest soil in Barre Woods Harvard Forest LTER site, Petersham, Massachusetts, United States -... | ecosystem: Environmental > Terrestrial > Soil > Temperate forest > O... | reverse complement strand
GAGGGGATTCGTCGGCGTTAGTTATCTATCAGTCGCGCTGGGTGGTTGTTCAGGGAATCCGGCTGGTTGGCGCGGGCAGGAAGACCGGGAATGTGAAGGATGGGTTGCAGATCATCGAGTGTCAGCATCTCCGGGTGGATCGGGTAGATATTGCAGGATTTCAGAAATCGGGATTGTTCATCTATTCGTCAGTGGATGTGACGGCATCGGGAGTTTATGCGCATGAGAACGGGGCTGCCGGGATCGGGATAGAGGGACCGTACAGCGGAAAGAAAGGGTGCAGGGATTTACGGCTTGTGAATTGCCGCGCCGATGATAATCCGGGCGACCCGACGAATCTCACCAATCATAGCGGTAACGGCATTGTCGCGGGGCATTGCACCAACCTGCTGATCGATCATTGTTCGGCGACCAACAATGGATGGGATATGCCGCGGATCGGGAATGGTCCGGTCGGTATCTGGTGTTATGAAGCGGACAGCGTCACGATCCAGCATTGTCTGGCCTATCGCAATAAAACATCTCCCGGCGCTGCCGATGGCGGCGGATTCGATCTCGACGGGGGGGTGACGAATTCGGTTATCCAGTACTGTTTGTCTTATGGCAACCAGGGCAGCGGGTATTGTATCTTTCAGTATTGGGGCGCCAGTCCGTGGTATCACAATGTGATCCGGGATAATATTACGGAGGATGACGGGTTGGTGTCGGATTCGAGGGCAGGGATCTATGTCTGGAACAGCTCCAACGATTCTTTGCAGTTTTATGATTGTCAGGTATACAACAATACGGTATACAATACGCAGCAGGCGGCTTTGAGTTTTTCGACGACGAGCGCGAGGAAGGGGTTTGTGTTCAGGGATAATATTTTTGTCGGCGCGGATAGTTTGATCCGGGGGGATCGGGGGGCGGATGTGTTTGTTCGGAATGACTGGTGGGTGTTGCATTCGGCCTCCGGGGCGTCAGGGAAACCGGGGGATGCGGGGTTGGTGGGATTGTTCGTGAAGCCGGAATTTAAGAGTCCGGGAGGGACGACGGTGACGGAGGTGAAGGGGTTGGTTGGGTATGATAAGTATAGGGTGATTGGGCCGGGGGCGTTGAAAGGGGTTGGGGCACATTTTTAAAGCGGAAGGGTATGTGTCCGGGAGAAAATTTGATTTGTCTATGCAAATGAAGATCGGAGTTATCCACACCGTCGCGTTGGCAGGACTGCTGGTGATAAGTGGGGCTGGAGCGGTGCAGCCCTGGCCGGCATTGGATACGGACGGCCATTTCATCAATGCGCATGGGGCGGGGGTGATGTATCACGATGGCATATATTATTTATATGGGGAGATCAAGAAAGGGAAGACGCGATTGGTGCCGGGGCAGAATTGGGAAGATTACCGCGTGGATGCGGGCGGGGTATCGTGTTATTCGTCGAAGGATCTCGTGCATTGGAAGGATGAGGGGGTGGCGTTGGCGCCGAATCATACGGATACGGGCAGTGATCTGTATATCGGGCGGGTGATCGAGCGGCCCAAGGTGATCTACAATAAGATAACGAGACAATATGTTATGTGGGTGCATATCGACCGGGATGATTACGGGTATGCGCGGGCGGGAGTCGCGGTGAGCGATAAGCCGGAGGGGCCTTTCCGGTATTTGGGCAGTATGAGGCCGAACGGGCAGCAGACGCGGGATATGACGGTATTCCAGGATGATGACGGCAGGGCGTATCTCGTCTATGCGTCGGAAAACAACAATACGATGCAGGTATGTCTGTTGGCGCCGGATTATCTGAAGCCCACGGCGGTTTTTCGGAGGATATTGGTTGATCAGCGGCGGGAGGCGCCGGCGGTTTTCAAGGCGGACGGGAAATATTATCTGATCACGTCGCTGTGTAGTGGTTGGGACCCCAATGCGGCGCGGGTCGCGGTAGCGGATAGTCTATTGGGGGAATGGGTCTTTTCGGGAAATCCCTGCGTTGGCCCGGATTCGGCGACGACGTTCCATTCGCAGAGTACTTATGTGTTGCCGTTGGGTGGGGACCGGTTCTTATTTATGGCTGATCGATGGAACAAGACGGATTTGGAACGGTCGGATTATTTGTGGCTGCCGTTTTCGGTTCGGGACGGACGGGTGGAAATATCGGGACCGGATACCGGGCTGACGGAACGATCGCGGCGTGTGGCGGTTGGGCAGCTGGCGCTGGTCAATTATAGTGTGAAGGTTATGGGGACCGGGCGTTCGTTCATTCGCTTTTATGATTCGACGGACCGGTTGTTGCTGGAATATACGGTACCGGTGACCGATACCGGGAAATGGGTGGAGACGGGTAACTATGTCGAGACGCCGGTGGGGACGAATCATGCGGTTATTGGGGTTGAAGGGGAGTTAAGGGCAACCGAATGGAAGATCGAGCCGAATATCGGGGAGACGACTGCGCCACATTCGCCGGGGTGTGACTTGCGGCAATATCTTGAACCGTTCTGGCGTGCGGATGCCATTTATAATGAAACGGTCTTGTTATATCCGGATGAGGGGCGGTTGATGTTTCAGCCGGATCGGGTTTTGTCGGTGCGAAGCTTTGGGTTGGATACGGTTTATCGTGAGGGCGTTGATTTCCGGATCGAGGGAAGGAAGCTGGTTCGTCTTGCGGGGTCGTGGATGCCGTTCCGGGCGGATACTTCTTTTGACCGGAAAAACGATCTGGCATGGTATAATCTGCAGTCGCAGTGGGTGGTGGTGACGTATACGCATCATGATGTCTGGTCGGGGCCGGTGCCGGCGTATAAGGGGGACCGGTTGCCGGGCGTGCTCGGGTTATTGCGGGATGGCAAGCCCGTGACGATCGTGGCGTATGGGATGAGCATTACGCGCGGGTTCAATGTAAGCGGGTATGATCGGGTGGCGCCGTATATGCCGGCATATATGGATCTCTTTTCTTTTGGTTTGGGGATGCGATTCCCGCGCGCGGATGTGAAGCTGTACAATGCGGGGCTGCCAGGGTCGACGGTCAGCTGGGGCGCGCAGTATGTTTCGTCGTATGTGACGCCGCTGAAGCCTGACCTGGTGGTCATAGACTTCGGGATGAATGATTTTTGGCGGATGACGCCGGCGGAGTTCGGGGATTCGGTGAAGAGTATTGTCCGGCAGGTGCGGTCGGTTCGGCCTCAGGCGGAGTTCCTGCTGTTGGCGAATATGAAATTCGATCCGGAATATGTGCTGGATTCGGATAAAAACAAGCCCTTCTATGTGAGGAATCTGGCGGGGTATCGGGATGTGCTGGCGGGGATGGAGGGGCCGGGGATAGTCATGACGGACATGACAGTCCTGAGCGATGCGATCTATCATTTAAAGAAGGCGAAGGATTGTATCGTCAACCCGCTGCATCCCAATGACTACCTGGCGAGGTGGTATGCGCAAGGGATGTTGGCAACATTGCTCAAGAATTACTGAGCGGTACCTTCCCAGTCATTCATATATTTTTGAAGTTGCTGGACCTTATCGTTGTTATCCCGGAGCCAGTTCTGATCGGAGGGATTTTTGGCGGAGAGGTACATGACGTGGCTGGCAGCTTCCAGAAGGCTGGCCTTTTGCAAGCCTGCAAAGAAGGGGACGTAGAAGTTGCTGAAGAACCCCTTTTTGGTGGGAGTAATTTCGGCCAGGATTTCCAGCTTCTTTTCCAGTAATTCCGCGGCCGTTTTGCCTTTGGACTGTTCCTCAGCGTCCATGGCGGCTGTAAGGCTGAGCATTAGTTCGGCCTGGTGGAAATTGTCATCACCTTTCTGTTTGGTATTGAGGTCGTCCGCGGAGAGGGTGATCGTGACATTGGAATCGTTCTTTTGTGAGACGTTCTTATGCAGCAACTGGGTCAGCGTGGCGAGGTTCTTTTCCGCTCGCGGCCCTGTCGGTTCGACCATCAGGAAGGTTGCCAAAGCCAGGGCTCCGGCGATCCGGTTGTTGTCGTAGACGCAAAAGGCCAGTGCCTGGTGGGAGCCTGCGTGGCCGGGGGATAGCCGGAGCGATTCCTCCAGATCCTTTGCGGCTGCGTCGTGGTCGTTTTGGTTATACTCGGTAATACCGCGATTGAAGAAAAGAAGGTGCTTATGGGGAAATTTCCTGATGCCTTCGGTATACACCTTAATTGCTTCTTTACTTTGCCCTTGTGCGTCGAGGGCGGAGGCATAGTTGGTATAGATGTTGCCGTTCAGATCGTTGTTCGAAAAATCTTTGAGGACTTGTTTGCAGAGATCAATGCAATCGGGATATTTGCCCGCCGCAAAGAGGGAAAAGGTCTTTTCCGAGTACGCGAGGTAGTACTTCGGATCGATTGCGATGATGCGGTCATACTGGCGGATGGCGCCGTCGTAGTCGCCGGCGTCGTGCTTGCTGATTCCTGCCTGGAGATATGCTTTCAGGGTATCTTCCTGGGCTGAACACCGTACGGTAAGGAACAACGTAAAGAACAAAAGTAGGCAACGCATATCAGGACGTTTTGGAATAAGATGCAGAAAACTCCGAGATTGCATAATTACAGCGCTTCGATGGAGAATCGGGTTTGCTTTGCTTTGCCATCGAACTCCGACACCATAATATGACCCTCCTTCGCGGGGAATACGTGGATAATGGTATGGCCATCCTTGTGGGAGATGGTCCGCATCAATTTCTTGTTATTGAAATTGTAGATATAGATATTGGTCAGGTCGTCGACGATGATGAAATTGGTTTTGGTATCCTGGTTGACAACCTTATAAAAGCCCTTATGGTCAAAAGCATCCAGTTTGCCGGCAGGGCCGAAATAGCTGGTCTCGTCGCAAGGGATACGGTTGTCCAGTTTCAGCTTGCCCTTTGCGTCCTGGGTGACAAAGGCGGCATCTGCGAACTTGTATTTTGCAAGGCCCAGCAGGCGCTTCACGACGAGGGCTGAAGCGACGAAAACGGTAGATCCGTCAAAATTCCGGAAGGCCGTCGCATATTTTGCATAGAATTCATTATCTCCTGCAAACAGTCCATCCTGATCGATACCGGGGTAGGCTGAATTGGTCCAGTAGCTGTACGTCGTCTTCACGTCTGCTTTGGTCGGACCGAGGGTCATAGAAAACACGCCCAGATAGGGGCTTCTTGATAAGTCATGGGCGGTGATGAAATCCTTTTCCCGGTCTTCATTGATGACACAGCCGGCTATATAGGTTTTGTTGGTTGTCGGATCGTTGTCAAAAGACAGGACCTTGAACCAGTTGCCTTGTCGGTCTTTGAGGTCAAGGACGACTTCTTTTTTGAGCGAGTCGGCGGCGCTGTAAGAATGCAGCTGGTAGCCGCCTTCCGCCGGGGTGATGTGCATCTTGGTCAGGAGGTAAATATCGGATCCGGAGGTCTGGAGGAAGTAATCGGGGAAATCGACGGTGACCTTTTTCCTTTTGATAAGGTGGCCGCCGGCATCGAGAAGCAACAGTTCCCTTTGGTCATGGTCGCCGTAAAACGCGGCGAAGCCCACTCCGGCGAGGTTTTCGAGCTGGATGCCATGTTTCAAAAAACTCGCGTATTTGTAGCTCCAGCCGCCGGTATAGATCGGGGCAGCCTCAAGGACTACGGGGCTAGTGAATGTGCTGATGATCTTTCCTTTCAGGCTGATGAACTGGAACAGGAGCTGGTCCTTTTTGATAGCGTGCCGGTAAGCCTGCCGGGCATCAGAGCCGTTCAACACGCCGGCCATTGCGCTTTCGACATAGCCCAGGCAGAGCACATCCTGTTCGAAAGAGACCGCCATCAGATCCAGTCTGCGTTCCCGGAAGTCCACGGTGCCGATGTCGTTCAGGTTCTCGTCCATGATCGTCAGCCGGTAGTTAAAGGAATCGACGTCTGTTTTCTCCAGCCGGGTAAAGGCGAGGTAGCCGACCAATGCATTGTCCTGTGAGATGGCCTTGATCTGGGTGGCGATATCTTCGCCGACTTCCTTGAAGACTTTGGTTTGGGCTTGCGCGGCGATAGTCGTGAGGATCAATGAAAGCAGCAAGAACGGGCGGGTCATATGGGTGTTATTTCTTTTGAAGGTTGTCGGCGAATTCACAGTACATGCTGCTTGCATTGCCGGTCGTAAAGTCGTGGGCGGCTTTGGCGAGCTGCTTTTGGTTAAGGTCACCGGTGTCGAGGGTCATGAAATTCATGAGTTCCTTGAAGTTTCGCTCGGGGACGGGCAGGTTGGTCCAAAAGGTTTGTTTTCCGAGTATCTCGCAGGATTCGCGAAGGTTGTCGCGGGGTATTTGCTCAAGAAGTGTCTGTAAAGCGTAATAGTCGCGGGAGATATATTCCTTTGGAATGATACCAATAGCATTGAAGCGGTTCAACTGCCGATCCGCGAAATAGAGGCTATAGAAAATATTGCTAACCATGAAATCATACCAGGTGTCTTTGGCGCCCTTGTCTTTTTGAAGGAGGATTCGATAAAGGCAGGGGGTAAGGGTCCCGGAGGTATACAGGTTCCAAATAAGCATTTTGTTGGCTTTCTCCCGGATGGCTGCGGGGATTGGCGTGGATTGCGGGTTAGCGGAAGCCCAGCGGCGTGTCCTTTCGTAGCGTTCGGGACAGTCAGGGTGTGTTTTAACGGAGTCCGCGATGGTTGAGCTGTCTGAAAAGTTGTAACTGCGGGTAGACAGGCCGTGGGAGCGGCGGGTGGTCCAGGCGTCCTCATACGACAGCTGGTAAGCCGTAAAGTAGGTCCGTAAAGGTTGTTGGAGCAGTTGCAGGTAATCATCATCGGCGCTGTCGAGGTGTAAAAAGTACCGGGCGTCGAAGGAGATATTGCTTTTTTTCAGCAAGATGACAGCCAGCGAGTCGGCTTCGTCCTCATGATAGCGCTGGTGGCGGCTCCGGCTAAACGTAAAATTTTCCAGGATTTGGTGCAGTTTGGTCAGGCGATCATATTTGGAGTTCAGGACGTCTTTGAGGGATTGTTTGTACTCGTCGGATGTCAGCCAGGCTGCCCGTTCTTCCATGCCGTTTTGGAAATGGTTGAGGATGTCGTGGGACATTTCATGGGCGATGGCGAGTGCCAGCTCTTCCCTTGAGCGGGAGAAGACGATGAGACCAAGATTGATGGCGAGCACATGGCCGCCGACGGTATAGGCGTTGACCGAGGGGCTGCGATCGAGCAGTACGAGGTCATTGAAAGGAATAAGCTGGGGATTGGCAGCCGAGATCTGCCGGACAATCGAGGCAATATAGGCATAGACCTCCTCGTCATGAAGATAGTCGTCGTGGATGATGCCGTTTGTGATGTTTTCGGTGCGGCTGTCCCAGAATTCGCGAAACTTCTTTTGCGTGTCGTGTTCTTTAAAAACGTCGGGGCATTCCCAGGCTTTTTTCAGGGAGTCTTTCTGTGTCTGGTAATAGAGATGAGAAAGATCCTGGTAACTATAGAGGCTAAAGGTTTGGCCGTACGCTGCATTCAGCAGGCCGGGCAGGATGCAGAACAAAAGCAGGCTGACGCGGGTCATTAGGGTATCCTTTAGAGTATCTACTAAACGCAAAGTATATCAAAATATTGAATGTTTAAAGGATTTTACCGGTTCATCTGGTTTGCTCTTGGAGGTCCAAAACAGGTTGAAAATCCGGCATACCGCTGGCTCTGAGGAGCCGGAGGATCTGGCGGAAGGGCGCCTTGTTGTCGGCGAGGTTAGAGAAGTACGTGATGCTCCGTTCGTCTCCGGGGATTTGGATGATGTAGGTCGCGAATCCGCAGGTGCTGCCGGAGTGGAAGAGGATGGTTGGGGACCCGCTGCTGATGAACCAGCCGGCGGCGTAGTAGATGTCGGCGGCAACCTTGTCTGCGGCTGCCTTGTTGGGGGCGGCGTTTATCGGGAAACGGAGGCGTCGGAGCGCGGCGGGGAGGTTGATGAGGCGGTTTTGCTGGAGTGCGCGGATCCATTTACGGAAGTCGGCGAGGGAGGTATAGACGCCGCCGTCGCCTTTGGTGGCGCTGGTGACGCTCTGGTCCGACGGGATGATTGTTCCGGTGCTGTCTTTAGCGTAGCCCAGGGCACGATGGAAGATGGGTTGATCTTTCTCGTAGACGGTCGAATGGTCCATTTGGAGGGGAAGAAAGATGTGCTCTTTTATAAAGCTTGCGTAAGGCTCTTGCGAGGCGCGTTCGACGATCAGGGCAAGCAGGCAGAAGCCCGAGTTGCTGTAGCGGAAGCGGTTGCCTGGTTGGAAATAGGTTGAATCGCGGCGGCTCAGGAGCTTGAGGACGTCCGCGTCGAGGACCTGGGTAGTTTGCGTATCGGGGATAAGGGATTCGTAGTCTTCAATGCCGGAGGTGTGGGTGAGGAGGTGGCGGATGAGAACATGTTGACCGATGGTTGCGGGAAGTTCTGGGAGCCAGCGGCCGATAGGGTCGTCGAGGGCGAGACGCTTGTCTTTTTCCAGGAGGAGGATGGCCATGGCGGTGAATTGTTTTGTGACGGAGGCCATGCGGAAGTTCGTGGTGGTGTCGATGGGGGTTTTGGTGGTCAGGTCGGCGAGGCCGGCGGTGTTTCGATAGAGGATATCGCCGTTCTTTTCGATGGAGAGGGCGATGCCGGGTTGGTTGGCAGGGAGGGTATGGAAAAAGGAGTCGAGGCGGGTGGATAGTTGGGGTTGGGCGGTTGTTTGGGATGTGTTGTAGAGGAGGGTGATTGTTATGAGAAGAAGGAGTTTGACGGCGACGATAGGGGTGCGTTGGAAGCTGTGCATGTTAGTGAAGTTGATTTTATTTTTTTTAAAAGATAAGTTAGATTTGAGAATAAATAAGCCTTATCGAGATTTTAGGATTTGCCGATGTTTCGTTCCTACTAATTCTGGCGTCTTCTGAGGGGTCTTGAGGGAAATGAGTTCCTTTTAATTACTTAAAATTTTTTGTCATGGAAACGCCAGATAAAGTGGGCGGCATGAGTGAGCTTGTGCATGCTATTCAAAACACTGATCAATTCTTTAAAAATCAAGCACAAAAGCAGGTGAATACCGCGCTGACGCTGAGGAATTGGATAATTGGATTCTATATTATTGAGTATGAGCAGAATGGGAAGGATAGGGCGGGGTATGGGGATAAACTGATTGAGAAACTTGCCGAAAAAATCAAAGCGAAAGGCATTCGGGGTCTGTCTTTTGCGATTTTGCATTTTTGCAAGAAGTTCTATCGTACGTATCCGCAAATTTCCCAGGCTATTCCAAATTCGTTTCAATTGATTGAAAATGAATCGAATAGAATTCTACAGCCAGTGACTGTAGAAATGGAGGGCGAAAAAATACAACGAACACCTGCGGCTGTACTGCTTAGCAAGCTATCTTTTACACACTTCGTAGAATTGATCAAAATTGATAATCCAATAAAACGGGTCTTTTATGAGACGGAGACGATTGTTAATAACTGGTCGGTCCGGGAACTGCAACGTGCGATGGACAGTATGTTGTTTGAGCGGACGGGATTAAGTAAAGACAAGGAGGCAGTGCTGGAGAAGCATCGGAAGGGGACCGGGTTGACGCCGAAGGATATTTTCCGAAGTCCGTACATGCTTGACTTTTTGGGGTTGGAGGAGAAGCCGGAGTATGTAGAAACGGATTTGGAAGGAGCGATCATTGCGCATTTGCAGAGCTTTTTGCTGGAAATGGGAAGGGGTTTTTGTTTCGAGGCGAGGCAAAAGAGGATTACGTTCGATAATACGCACTATCGGATCGACCTGGTTTTTTATCACCGACTGTTGAGGTGTCATGTCCTGATTGATCTGAAAATGGGGAAATTCACGCCGGGGGATGCGGGGCAGATGCATATGTACCTCAATTATTTTAAAGAAAATGAGGCTGGGGAGGGGGATAATCCGCCTATTGGGATTATCCTATGCGCGGATAAGAGTGAAACCTTAGTGAAATATGCGACTGCGGGTTTGCCGCAGCCGATTTTTGTTTCGAAGTATATGACGAATTTGCCGAGTGAGCGGGAATTGAAGGGAATCATCGAGGAAGAGCAACAAAAAAAGATTGCGGTGTCTTAGCGGTGTTGAATGGTGCTGTCGACGGGGGCCTTGTTGGCTGCGCGGTTCAGCTGCCTTCTCAGCTCCAGCTCCTGCTTCCACTGTGCATAAGCTACCTGCTGATCTGTTGTCAGCAAGGCATAGATTTTGCCGTCGGCGTCCTGATTGATGGCGCGGCGGGCTTGGTTATTGGCCTTTTTGTCGGCAGAGGGATTGGAACGGAGGCTATCCAGGGAGACGTTGAGGGTAAGCAGGATCATGCGGAGTTTGATAACCTGGTCCTGGTTGAGATTGAGCTTTTTCTGCATCATAGTGAGCTGACGGGAGGCCCTTACTGTTGGGGAAACGGGTTGTTTCTGCGGGGCGGCAGTATAGCCAGGGTCGGTGGTAGTGTCGGCGGTTTGGGCATGGCTGGTACAGGCGATCCCGATCAGGAGGGCTGGCAGGAGGAGGGTTTGTTTCATTGCGGACAAATATACGTTAATCCCTGAGACTGAATGGCGGGCGAAAGGTTTAATGCATAGTTAAAAGAGTTGTTCGATTAAACCTTTTTGACTGAACCGTATCCTATGCCTGGGTATATCAGCGCCCGCCATGCGTATGAAAACAGTTTGGAAATTATTGGGTATTATTCTGGTGCTTTTGGGCGGGTATGTCATCCTAACCTCTTTTATCGGCGGGACGCTGAATGGAACGAGTATCGGTGGCGCGTTGAATGGAACCAGGCTTCCGGTGTATCGGTTTCCCTGGCGGCAGGCGGGGTTGACGGATAAGCAGGCAGCGGCGCATCTCCTGAGCCGGTTTACGTATGGGCCTACGCCGGGCCAGGTCGATGCGGTAGTACAGCAAGGCTTGGAGAACTGGTGGGCCCAGCAACTGGCGGCCAGTCTGCCGGATGACTCACTGGAGGCGATGCTTAAGCCTTATGACGCTTTGCAGCTGACCAATGAGCAGATTGTCAACCTGTACCCGAGGATGGGTCAGGTGGCGAAGATGGCGATACGGGACGGAGTGGTTAATAAAGACTCGATTAAAACGGATCGGAAGGAATACCGGGAGATGATCCGGGCGTATATGTCAGAAAAAGGGTACAAGCCGGAACAGGATTTGTTCCGGCAATTTATTTGTCAGAAGATCCTGCGGGCCGTCTATTCGAATAATCAGCTGCAGGAGGTGATGACGGATTTCTGGTTCAATCATTTCAATGTGTCGATCACCAAGAATGATTGTGCGGAGTTCATTCCGGCGTATGAGCGGGATGTAATCCGACCGAATGCGTTGGGGAAGTTCGGGGATCTGCTGCTGAAGACGGCGAAGTCCCCGGCGATGTTGTATTATCTGGACAATTTTAGTAGTTCGGTGGCGCTGCCTGTGGGGATGGAGGCAGCTGCGCCCGCGGGGGATAGCGCGGTAGCACGAAGGCCCAGAGGGTTGAATGAGAATTATGCCCGGGAGGTGATGGAACTGCATACGTTGGGGGTGGATGGCGGGTACACGCAGGCCGATGTGACGCAGGCGGCGCGGGTGCTGACGGGCTGGACGGTCTACCCGATGAATGAAAATGCGGAACGCTTTATTAACAGGTTTAATCCGGATCAATTGGCCCGGCGGGGGTTTGTGCATGAGGGGGACTTCCTCTTCAATGCGAACCGGCATGACAAAGGCGAAAAAACGGTTTTAGGCCATGTCTTTCCCGCCGGCGGCGGTTGTGAAGAGGGGGTGGAATTGTTGGAAATGCTGGCGCATCATCCTTCCACGGCGCAGTTCATCTGTCGCAAGATAGCGGTGCGGTTTGTGAGTGACAATCCGCCGCAGAGCCTGATCGATAAGATGACGAAAACTTTTCTTTCCAAAGACGGGGATATCCGGCAGGTGCTGATCACGATGGTGGAGTCGCCGGAGTTCTGGAGTCCGGCTGCGGTCCGGGAGAAAACGAAATCTCCCTTTGAACTGGCGATCGGAGCGGTCAGGAGCCTGCGGGCGGAGGTCGATCAACCGTATCCGTTATATACCTGGGTCACGCGGATGGGCGAGAAGAAATATTATTACCAGGCGCCGACGGGTTTTCCGGACAAGGGAGCTTACTGGATCAATACGGGCAGTTTGTTGAACCGGATGAATTTCGGGCTGGCGCTGGCGGAGGGGCAGATAGCGGGGGTGAAGGTGGATCTGGCTGCGGGTCGGATCCCGGGAATGAAGGCGGAGACGATAAATGCCCAGGAAGTGGGGCTTGCAATAGGTTCACCGGAGAATCAATTACG
>Ga0206851_1234_pt1 | contig 12285 bp, 6 predicted proteins | sample Alteio_BWOrgCont_13_FD_152904 | JGI IMG/M metagenome (GOLD analysis project Ga0206851, IMG submission 152904) | Enriched cells from forest soil in Barre Woods Harvard Forest LTER site, Petersham, Massachusetts, United States -... | ecosystem: Environmental > Terrestrial > Soil > Temperate forest > O... | reverse complement strand
CCTTCTTTGAAAAGAGGGAAGTTCCGGTCATTCCGATGACTTCGGCCTCATATTGGAGGTTTGGCCGTTTGATATAGGTCCGGTTGACGAGGGCAACCGCCGAGTCGTCGAGGTTGAGCTGGATATGGACGGCTTCGATCGCACGTTTCATGAAGTAGTAGCCGCTGTTGGGTTCGAGATACCAGTCATAGACCTGCCAGATAACGCTGGGGAAGGCGGCATTGAGTTTCCAGAGCATGACGCCGCCGGTCTCATTGAGCTTGTGGCCGGCTGCCTCGAAGATGCTTCGGTAGCCGTTGGCGTTCAGCATCTGCATCTTGTCGGAAAAATCCCGCATGGTCACGGGCGCACCGTAGCGGTCAAGCATGGCTTTGTAGTAAGTATCGTAATGACCGTTCCCGGTGCAGGCGTCGTGATATCCCCAGGTATTGTTAAGCGGATAGGGCAGGTTTTTGTCCGGGACGAGGTTGGGGATGATCTTCGGGAGGGTGTTATAAGGCGGTTGGGAGGGGATGCCGGTCTCGTCCTTAAATACCCAGTCCCTTTTGCCGTCAACCAGCCGGTAATATTGGGCGTCGTCCTGCCAGGAATAGGGGCCGCCGCTATATACGCCGGCGGGCTGGTCGTCGGGCCAGGAGCCTTTCCAGTCCTTCGGTGCGTGGGAGAAGCCGGATGAGCAGGGGATAAACGGGCGGGTGCCGTCGAGTGAAGCTACATTATCGCGCATAGCGTCATAAAGCTCTTTTCGGGCGTGGCCTTCGTTACCGCCGGTCCAGACGAGGAGGCTGGGATGGTTGCGGATGCGATAGATGGTGCTGGTGACGTTGTCGATAAAGACGGAGGATTGCAGCGGCCAGTCGGCCGATCCCTTAAAGCCGCCGTTGGTGTCGCCGGTGATCCAGAAGTCCTGCCAGACCAGCAGGCCATAGCGGTCGGCCAGCTCATAGAAGTCATCCGTCTCCCCGAGGCCGCCGCCCCAGATACGGACCAGGTTAACGTTGGCATTGCGGCACAGACGAAGCTCGTAATCGTACCGCTGGCGATCACGGTTCAGCATCATATCGGGAACCCAGGCGCCGCCGTTGAGGTGGATGCGGTGGCCGTTGACATAGAAATCGCGGCGGGTGAATCCGTTGATGTTGTAGGCCACCGAGCTGACGGTGCGGATGCCGAACACGACGGAGGTATCGTCGGAGACGCCGGCTGTGGTGGTGAAGCGGATCCGGAGCCGGTACAGGTTCGGGTCTCCGTACCCGTTAGGCCACCACAGGTGGGGGTGGTGGATCAGCAGGGCGGGGATATCGGCGGCGGTGAATTTGACCGTTGTAGCGCCGTTCGCGTCGATGGCCAGGTCTTTGGTGAACGTAATGGGCTGGGCCGCGGTGAAGTTCTCGGGTGTAATGGTGACCTGCAGGGTGCCGTGGCCGGCGCGGGTATCGTGGTTGTCGAGCTGAAGCTCCAGGCTCAGCTTTGCGAGGCTGGTGTCGGGCAGGTTGGGCAGGTCGGTGATGATCCGCGGTTTTGTGATGGTGACCTGGCCGGTGGTCCGCAGGTAGACGGGTTGCCAGATACCCATATTGCGGTCGTGTACTTCCGGGATCCAGTCCCAGCCCACGGAGCTGAGCATGGTGACGTTCTTTCCGATATCGCCGGTCGGGCCGCCGTTCTCGAAGAAATCGCCAAGCGCCTGCAGCTGCGGGGTTGAAGGGAGGCCGGGATAGTCAAGGGGGTATATCTTCACCGCCAGGGCGTTTTCCTGGCCGGCATGGATGGCCGCGCCGGCGTCGAGGTCGAATTCTTCGAACATCCCGACCATGCGTTGAGAGTCGGCGAGCAGGGTGCCATTCAACCAAACTTCCGCCCGGTAGTTGATGCCTTTGAAGATCAGCTGGAAGTGTTTGCCTTTATCGGCGGCCGGAACGGAAAAGGTGGTCCGGTACCAGTATGGTTTTTTCCAGGGGTTCGGTTCTCCCGGAAGGTAGCTGTATTGTTCGAGGTGATATTGGTGATTGAAGCTATCGTTTGCGTCCGGGATCAGCATATTGTTCATCCCGATATAGGGGTCGGGGTAGACCTTGTTGGCCACCAGCCCGGTGAGGACGGTGGAGGGTACGGTAACGGGGAACCAGTAGTTCTTCGGGGAGTAGTGTACCGAAGACAGGGAGTCGCCGCCGCTGGTTATGACGGCGGAGGATTGGAGCAGAAAACGGGATAATTTAACCTGTTTGACTTGCTGGCCAAACAGGGTGGCAGGCAATGTTAGCAAAACGGTGATCGCGTGAATACGACGCATGGGAAAATAGTTAAGGCTAGAAAGGTATCGAATATGCCGCAAATGCGCTTATTGTCCTCCCATATCGGTATTGCTCACAAAAGCGATCCTTTTACTATCCGGGGACCAGGAGGGGGTATTCATCGAACCCTGGCCTCCGTACAGGTAAGCCAGCACTTTGGGCGTTCCTTTTCCATCGATGGGCAGCAGCCGGATATAGACGTGCTTATAGGGCGGGTGGATACCGGCCGGCGTCTCTTCGGGCAGGAAGGTCAGGTATACGAACCATTTACCGTCGGGAGAGATATGGGCGAACCAGTTGTCGTAGCCGTCGTTGGTGATCTGCTCCTGGTTGCTCCCGTCAGGCTTCATACGCCAGATCTGCATCAGCCCCGACCGGACGGAATTGAAATAGATATACTGGCCGTCCGGCGTGTACTCGGGACCGTCATCAAGGCCTTTAGTATCCGTTAGGCGGATCTCGGGTCCGCCCGTGGCGGGTACCTTGTAGACGTCGAATTCGCCATTCCGTTCGCCGCAGAAGACCATATCCTTTCCATCCGGCGACCAGCCGTGAAAATAGGAGGGACCCTTAGGGGTGATCTGTTTGGGTATTCCGCCTTCGATCGGAACGGAATAAACGATCGAGCCGCCCAATTCGCGAACGAAATTACTCAGGCCAAGCATTTTGCCATCGAAGGAAATAACATGGTCATTGTTATTATTGGTAACCGTCCCGGTTTTGATCACCTGGAGGCTGTTGGTGGCCAGGTCGAAGCGGTAGAGCATGCCCTTACTGTCGTTGAAGATCAAATCCTTTCCATCCGGGGTCCAGTTCGGGGCCTGGATGGAATAGGGCACTTTATAGATCGTCTCCCGGCGGCCGGAGGCCACGTCCATGATCTCGAGGTTGCTCCCGAGGGTCATCTGGGTCGCCTGGTTGGATTCTCCTTTAAAGGGAACGGTGATGCTAACGTTGCTAAACACCCCGGTCTCGAGAACGTCGGAGTTATGTGAGCCGACGAAGAGCCCGACATAGACATCGTCGCCCAGATCGAGGGTAACGGTATCGGTCTCGAACGGCTCGCCATAGACAGCTGCCCGCATGATGTACTGGTTACCATGCCGCTCCAACTGGAGGATATTGGCTTTGGTCAGCTTCATCTTATGCTCCTGGGTCTGAGCGCCGGGGGTCGGGCGCCACTGGAGGGAAGTCAGGCCATCACCATGTTCTACGGCATTGATATGCGGCGAGTTACCGTCGAGGCTCTTGCGGACCATCCAGCCCACTTTCCGGTGGTAGTTCACCCAGGTGCCGAGGAATTCGGCGCGGGTGCAAAGGATGAAATCGCCGGTCATCTTCTTATATACATATTGAAACTCATCGTGGTCTGCCCAGACGTTGTAGCCCGCGCCGCTGATCACGTATTGACCGGTAGCGGGGATATAGGTTGCCGATCCGGCTTTGACATTCGTGCCGATGTCGCTGTGGGCGTCAAATATCCCCACTGATTGGGGGATTTGGGATAAGGCGGATGGTGCGCTGAAAAAAGAAAGAAAGGTCAGCAGGAGCAATGCGTTAGTGGTAGTTGATCTCATTCTCGGAATTATTGTGTGTAAAACAAATATAGACCGGGTTTTCACGAAGGACGAGTTTTCGACTACATCTACACTACATCACGGCCTCAAAAAGGCTTAATTCCAGTCAATTACTCCACATCAACACTACATCAAGCCGCGCCGGGCCCGTTTTAAGCTACTTCTTTTTAGGAACAGTGGACCAAATTATTTTACCTTTAAGGAGACGTGCAAAAATGAATAAAATCCGAATTCGATTTGGTCTGATTGCTTGCCTGTTTTGTTCCACTCTGTTCTGTCGGGGTCAGAATACCATTGGAATTCCCGATATCACCAACTATACCGGGGAGGTTTATAATGCGGGGACGCAGAACCGGCAGATCGTTCAGGACCGGAATGGGGTCATGTATTTTGCCAACTATGAAGGGTTGTTGTCTTTTGACGGGAATTACTGGAAGACGTATCCGCTTCCCAATAAGACGATTATCCGGTCGATAGCGATGGGCAAGGACAACCGCATTTATGTGGGAGGGCAAGGCGACTTCGGTTATTTCTCGCCCGATCATAGTGGCCGGCTGATGTTTACTTCCCTGAAGCCGATGATCTCGGAGAAGAATTCGTCCTTTTCGGATATCTGGTTTGTCGTGCCCTATGGGAATGACATCTTTTTTATGTGCCGGGAGATGATCTTCCAGCTCAACAATAAGGCCATTACGGTCTACCCGGCAGCTTCAGAATGGATGTTCCTGGGTCAAAGCAATAACCGGCTGATCGCGCAGGATGGGAAAAACGGGCTGCTCGAGTTCCGGGGCGGGTTATGGGCGCCATTTGTACAAGAGAGTGCCCTGCCGCAGAGCTACCTGGTTACCTGTCTGTTCCCCTGGGGGAAGGACAGCAGCTTTATGGGGACGATCAATACGGGCTTTTATATTTTATCGGGAAAGAAAATTACCCCGTTCCGGTTCACGGGGGCTGATCCGTTTGTCAATGAGCGGGTGTTGACCGCTGTTGCGGTTAATCAGGATTGGCTGGCCATCGGAACCAACCTGGACGGCATTTATATTGTCGACAAGAGCGGTGAGATCATTCAAAATCTATCCAGAAAGGAGGGGCTGCAGAACAACAATGTCCTTTCTCTCTTTCTGGACAGGGATAAAAACCTCTGGATGGGGCTGGATGACGGGATCGATCTGGTCGCCTATAATAATGCGATCAAGCATATCTATCCGGAAAAGCTGAATGAGGGGCTGGGATATACTTCGATCATCTTCGGCAAGGAGCTGTTTGTCGGAACATCGAACGGGTTGTACACTATCCCGATCGACGAACGGGAGGACCTGAGCTTTCTTCGGGGGGAGTTCAAGTCGGTTCCGGGCACCAAGGGGTCTACGAACGGTCTCTCCGAGGTCAACGGGCGGCTGCTGCTGGGACATCATGAGGGGGCATTTGAGATCAGGGATGACCGGCTCTATCCTATCGACAAGCGGAATACCTATTGGATGTTCCTGCCTTTTTCAAATGTGCTGCCTTCGACCCTGATCCTGGGTGGGTTTGATAAGGGGGTCGAGCTGCTTCGCTATGACGCGGGACGTTTTATTGCCGAGGAAAGTATCCCCGGCTACAACGCGTCTTCGCAGTATGTAGCGATGGACAACAACAATACGGTCTGGGTGGCGCATTCTTATCACGGCGTCTATCGGATCGATCTGAACGATACGTTGCACCCGCGGATAAAGCTGTACACGGAAAAGAACGGCCTTCCCTCCGTTCTGAAGAATCACTTATTCAAGATCAGGAATCACATCGTGATAGCGACGGAGAAAGGGGTATATGAATATAATCCGGCGACGGATTCCTTCGAGATTTCCGCTTATTTCAAGGGGCTGTTCGGGGAAAGAAATATCCGGTATTTGCGGGAGGATGCGGCGGGGAATATCTGGTTTATCGAAGACAAGAGTTTGGGGGTGGTAGATATGTCGGGGGCGCAGCCGGAGATCATCTATTTCCCGGAGCTCAGCGGCAAGATGGTGGCGGACATGGAGCATATCTATCCTTATGACAAACATAACGTCTTTGTCGGGGCGGAGAAAGGCTTCTATCTGATCAACTATGAGGAGTACAAGAAGAACCGGTATCCGGTCCAGGCGCGGATTCGGGCGGTGAAGGCGCTGGGAAGGACGGACAGCCTGCTGTTCGGCGGTTATTTCGGGGAGGTGAATGACAGTCTGGAGCAGCCGGTTGAGGACGTCTATACTATCTCCAATAAGTGGAGCTCTATGCATTTCGAGTATTGTTCGCCATTGTATGCCGCCCAGAACAGCATTCAGTACAGTTATCTGCTGAAAGGGTTCGACAAGGACTGGTCCGCCTGGTCCAAAAAAACGGAGAAGGAATACACCAATCTGGCGGCGGGCACGTACACGTTCCAGGTCAAATCCAAGAGCAATCTGGGGAATGAATCCGCCATTACCGAATATTCGTTCACCATCCTGCCGCCCTGGTATCTGACGGCTTGGGCTTACCTGGTGTATATCGGTGTTTTTTGCGGTTTGAACTACCTGTTTTTCTATTGGGTGCGAAGGGTATTCCGGCGGCAGCAGGCAAGGCATGAGGAGGAGCAGAAGAGGCTGCAATATCTGCATCAGCTGGAATTGGAAAAGTCGGAGAAGGAGATTGTCAAGCTAAAGAACGAAAAACTGGAGTCCGAGATCGAGCACAAGAATACGGAGCTGGCGTCCGCCGCCATGCACCTCGTGCAGAAGGGGGAGTTGTTGAGCAATATCCGGGAGGAGCTGATGCGGATGAAGAAAGGGGTCAATGGTGATGGCGCCGCTGCCGAGGAGTTCAAGAAGATGCTGCGGATCCTTGGTGAGGAGAATAAGATGGACAAGGACTGGGAGCAGTTTGCCGTCCATTTTGACAAGGTACACAGTGATTTTCTGCAAATATTGAAAAGCGTCTATCCGCAGCTCAGCTCTCATGAGCTGAAGCTATGCGCCTACCTGCGGATGAACTTGTCCAGTAAAGAGATTGCGCAGTTGGAGAATATCTCCGTCCGGGGCGTGGAGATCAGCCGTTACCGGTTACGGAAAAAGCTGCGGATCCCCACCGAGATCAACCTGTTCGATTTTTTGATGGAGCTGCACAGCAAGGGCAAGAATGGTTTGCCGGCCGGGGGTCCTATATGAGATTGGATTTAATGTAATTATAGCTTGCCGTGATCGCGTCGAACGGGGAACCGGGGCATTTATCCTCTTCCACAAAGAAAAATTTCATACCGGCGGTGTTCTTATGGGCGAAGATCGTTTTGAAGTCGATGGTACCGCTGCCTACCGATGCGAATGCTTTGGCCGGGGTATTGTCCAGGTCTTTCAGATGCCAGAGCGGGAAGCGGCCGGGATGGGAGTTGAATAGTTTTACAGGGTCCTGACCTGCACGGGTGACCCAATACAGGTCCATTTCCATTTTTACGAGGTCGGTGTCGGTATTGTTCAGCAGCACGTCATATGGATATTGACCATCCTGCTGTTGGAATTCAAAATCATGGTTATGGTAGACAAACTGGATACCGGCGGCTTTGCATTTTTTGCCGGCGACGTTGAAGTCTTCGGCCATTTTCTTCCAATGATCGAGGCCTTTCCGCTCGTTGGGGGAAAGCCAGGCGCAGGCCATATACTTAAGGCCTACGGTATTTGCATCTTCGATAGTGCGATCCCAGTCGTGGAGGATGGTACCATTGAAGACGCCGTTGGTCAGCTGGGCGCCCTGGCTATCTTCTCCGTACCGGTAGTGGCAGCTCCGCATCACGAGACCATTGCTCTTAAGGACACTCCGAAACGTCTTCGCATCCATGCCATAGAACTTCTCCGTGCCGGTATAGGTCGCCCCCTCTACGGAGTTGTAGCCGATCTGTGCCACTTTTGTCAGGGTGCCGCCGGGGTCCGATGCCATCGCGTCCCGGACGGTATACAATTGAAGTCCGATCACGGGACGGCCGGCCTTGAACAGGGATGGGAAGGCCGGGGCTGCGAGGATACCGGCGGAATAGATAGAAGTCGATTTGAGGAATGATCTCCGGGTGTGCATTGTGTAATTTTTATATGGAACAATTCGTCGCCGATTAAATGTAGGACAATCGGGGTTTCGGGTACTACATCATTGCTACATCCCGGCGGTTATCAGCCACATCATCCATACATCAGGCCTGATTGTTAACGATCGGCGGCTCAGAGAGCGGTCAATTTTTGTAACTTTCGTAAAATATGCCGTATGAAGCTCCTACTTCTTTTTGCCGGTTTTTTGTGTTTTTCTGGTATGGTACGTCCGGTCGATGAACATCCTACCTTGCCGATCGGAGCGACAGCGCCGGACTTCTCCCTGCAGGGTGTGGATGGCAAGACCTGGTCCCTATCGTCTTTTGCCCAGGCGAAGATATTGGTCGTTGTATTTACCTGTAATCATTGCCCTACGGCGCAGGCGTATGAGGACCGGCTGATCCGTTTAACGGCAGATTATAAGGACAAGGGGGTGGCGGTAGTGGCGATCATGCCAAATGATCCCTCATCCATCCGGCTCGATGAGCTGGGGTATACCGATATGGGCGACACCTTTGACGAGATGAAACGCCGGGCGGCGGAAAAACATTTCAATTTCCCTTATTTGTATGACGGGGAGACGGAGACGGTCGCAAAGGCATATGGGCCGATCGCCACCCCGCACGTATTTATTTTCGACCAGAACCGGAAGCTGCGGTATTCCGGCCGGGTGGATGATGTAGAGAAGCCGAGTAAGACGCCGCATGTGAGGGATGCCCGAAACGCTATCGACGCGCTGCTGGCCGGGCAACCGGTGCCGGTGCAAACGACAAAAGTGTTTGGCTGCTCGATCAAATGGATCGAGAAGAGTGATTGGATCGAGAAGGCGAAACAGGAGTGGGCGAAGGAGCCGGTGAAGCTGGATACGATCACGGCGGATGGGATAAGAGAGTTGATCGGCAACCATACGGACAAGCTCCGGGTCATCGATGTTTGGGCCACGTGGTGCGGGCCCTGCGTGGCCGAGTTCCCCGACTTCGTGGATATGAACAGGATGTACCGGCGCCGGGATTTCGAATTTATCAGCATCAGCGCTGACGAGCCGGCCAAACGGGATAAGGCGCTGAAATTCCTGCAACAGTCAGAGGCATCCAACACCAACTATATCTTCAATAGCGATGACAAGTATAAACTGATCGAGGCGGTCGATCCCAAGTGGCAGGGCGCCTTACCTTATACGATGGTGATCGAGCCGGGCGGGAAGGTCATCTATGCGAAGGAGGGGCCGGTTGACCCGGCGGCTTTAAAAAAGATTATCGTGGACGATCCGACGATCGGAAGATATTATTGATACCTTGGGTTTCATGCCTTTTTCTTCTCCTGAACAAAAAACATCTGTTCTTTCACGGGTCGCGAGGCTGTTCCACGAGTCGCTGTCCAGCGAGCATCGGGACTACACGACCGGTAGTTTGCGTCGTGCCGTTCTTTTGCTGGCCATCCCGATGATCCTCGAAACCTCTTTAGAATCTGTATTTGCGCTCGTCGATATCTTTTTTGTCGGGAGGCTTGGTAAGGAGGCTGTGGCGACGGTCGGGCTGACCGAGTCGGTGCTGACCCTGGTGTATTCGGTGGCGATGGGGCTAAGCATGGCGGCGACGGCGATGGTCGCCCGGCGGATCGGGGAAAAGAGGCCGGAAGCGGCAGCCCATGCGGCGGCGCAGTCTCTTCTGCTATCGATTGGCATTGTCGTGCTGATGAGTCTCGCCGGTTCGTTGCTGGCTCCGCAAATTTTGCGGGTGATGGGCGCCAGTCCTGCCACGGCGGCCATTGGGGCTCCGTTCACCCGGATCCAATTCGGCTTCAGTGTCGTGATCGTGCTGTTATTTCTTATTAACGGTATCTTCCGGGGAGCGGGCTACGCGGCGATGGCGATGTGGTCTTTGACTGTAGCCAACGCGTGCAACATCATCCTCTGCCCTATCCTGATCCATTTCTATGGCCTTCCCGGTGCGGCAATGGCGACGACGGTCGGGCGGGGCATTGGGGTAGTTTTTCAATTGTATCATCTGTTCAGGGGGAGTGCCAAGCTGCCCAAAGTGAGGTGGACTGTCAAGGTTGATTTTGCGGTCATCGGTGAGCTGTTGAAGGTTGGGTTGACCGGGACGGCTCAGTTGCTGATCAATTCGGCCAGTTGGATTGTCATGGTGCGCCTGATCGCGCAATTTCACGATGAGGCTATTTCGGCTTACCAGGTGGCGATCCGGGTGATTATCTTCTTTTTGTTGCCGGCCTGGGGGATGAGCAATGCAGCTGCAACGTTGGTGGGGCAGAATCTGGGGGCGGGGCTTCCGGATCGGGCGGTTAGGTCGGTCCGGACCGCGGCCTTATATAATGGAGTGTTCATGGCCGGGGTGACGCTGATCTTTCTTTTTGCGGCGGGCCCGATCGTTTCGTTCCTGAACAAGGACCCGAATATTCAGGCTTTGGCCATTCTTGCGCTGCGGATTATCAGTCTGGGATATATCTTCTATGGTGTGGGAATGGTTCTGACGAGTGCCTTTAACGGAGCGGGGGACACCCGGACACCTACTATTATCAACCTGTTCTGTTTCTGGGGGTTCCAAATCCCTTTAGCCTGGTTGTTGGCCAATCAGCTGGGTCTGGGGCCCGCGGGGGTGTTCGCGGCCATTCCGGTGACGGAATCCACCCTTACGGTAGTAAGTTTTGTCGTATTTAGGCAGGGTAAGTGGAAAAAAGTTAAGATCTAATGGTATACCCCCCAGCCGTCATTTTATTGCTCATAAAATAATGAAAGTTTTCATAAAAGATTCTTGCACAAGTAGAAAATAGATAATATTTTACATTCCCTTCCGTTTTATCAAAGCCGGAGGGCGGTCAAATACCCATGAAAACCCTTAGAAGGCACCTAATAAAAAAACCTTTGAAACATGCGTCGCAGGAATTTGAAACCGCTGGTCTGGTGTGTCTGGATCGCATCTTTTCTCCCGGTCAATGTCGTATTGGCCGGCGGTAATCCCGTTAAAAGTCATAGCGCTGCCAAAGCGGCAAAGGAAGCTGCCTTTGCAGAGGAAGTCTCTGCCTTATATGACCAATTCAATCTGGAGGAGCTGGGGCTGACGAAGAAGGCTTTTCATTATGCGCTGAAAGGGTACAATTATCTCGTGGAACATCATTGGTTGAACAATCCCAATATTTTGACCATCTGTGATATGAGCCAGTCGAGCCGGAACAAGCGGATGTATGTATTAAACATGGATACGAAGGAAGTAGTGGTCAATACCTATGTGGCGCATGGGCGGAGGTCGGGCGGTGAGTTTGCGCGATCGTTCTCCAACAGTCCGTCTTCCCGCAAGAGTAGTTTGGGCTTCTATGTCACGGAGGACACGTATTATGGAAGCAATGGGCTTTCGTTGAGGATCCGGGGGATGGAAAGAGGTTTCAATGACAGGGCGTTCGGGCGGGGGATTGTGGTTCATGGTTCGGAATATGTCGGTCCCGATTTCGTGCAAATGAATAATTTCTGTGGCAGGAGCTATGGTTGCCCGGCTGTTCCCGCGGACGAGTCGGAAAACATAATCGATTTGATAAAAGAAGGATCTTGTATGTTCATTTATTATCCAACCCAAAACTATCTGGTCCGATCGAAGATACTTAACTACTAGCATGGACGCACACTTCAGATGGTTTGAAGGTGAAAAAGCTCAATTTAGGTTCGTACCCTATGATTGGGCTTTTCTTTTTGATCGCGCGCCTTACTGTATTATCTTTTCACAATGAATTTCTTTAAGGCAGGATCATTGGTGATCCGCCTGGTTTCGGCGGCAACTAGCTGCTCAATTTCGCTCCTGATACGGTTTACGTTTTCCTCCAGCAGGTTATTGTCAACCGGTGTGACGACCGGCAATTGGGTGGGCCGAATGCTATCCGAGGGGTCTTTTTCCAGTCTTACATGGAAGGTCTTTATTTCCAGAGGGGTATCAGGGTCGTCGGCCAGGACGCCGACAAATTCTCCAGATGAAAGGGAGGCCAGGGTTGCGGTGGAGATCGACTCTTTTGACTGTTCGCCTTTTGCGATCGAAGTATCGGAGCTATTGATGGAGATCGTGGTCTTGTAGTCGATAACTGATTCAAAGCGTTCTTTTACCCAGCGGGCGGTCTCACCGGTGACCTGACCGCAGATGAGATTGCCGGAAGTTGTCATGACCTGGTCTGCTTCGGCGTGACTGTACTTTGATTTTAGCTGATTGATATCCTGTAGTGCAATGATGGTAGTGATATCATGGGACCGGCCGGTAGCGATAGTATCCAGGACGCTCGTTGCCCTGACTGTGGCGAATTCGTCGACGATAAGCGCGCTGGGGTATCCATTGGGGACATTGA
>Ga0206851_1233_pt1 | contig 12313 bp, 6 predicted proteins | sample Alteio_BWOrgCont_13_FD_152904 | JGI IMG/M metagenome (GOLD analysis project Ga0206851, IMG submission 152904) | Enriched cells from forest soil in Barre Woods Harvard Forest LTER site, Petersham, Massachusetts, United States -... | ecosystem: Environmental > Terrestrial > Soil > Temperate forest > O... | reverse complement strand
TTGGAACTGCTTGAGGATAAATATTTATTAAACCGCCCAACGGTTCCTCCGTTTGCATGATCATCACCCGTCATCACTATAGCTGCTTTCTTTCCTTTTGGAAGGAACCAGAATCTTGGTAAAGGCTTACGGTCAAAATTTCCGGCCATAATAATATTCGTAAGAAGCCTTTGTTGTTCATCAGCCTGTGGTATTGCTACTTTATTCAGGTTTACCCAATCCGGTTGCGGGTCAAATGATGCATTTCCAAAGAATAAATTGTCTGACCGGATAACAGCATCCTGTCCGTCGCGGTTCTGACCTGCCCATGCAGGGTTACCCTGGCGCGTATATACTACCGACTTCGCCAGATCATATGCAAATGCAATGGCCTGCCCACCGAGTGTTCCGACATTTCTGCTGGTCACAGCCGGGTAAATGGTTGCTGTGGTTGCATCTGAATACAGAGTTGCAACAATATTGGTTCCTGCATTTACAGTATACAAATTGGCAACACCATGATATTGAATCGTCTGATTTACAATCCCGAGTCCGGGCGCAGTGGCCGTATTCACGAGGAGGTATTTATCAGATAACGTTCCGCCGGCGGAAGTAATTCCAAGTAACGGATATAATTGAGGATCCGGATGAAATGCAATTAATGTTCCTCCGGCATTTACCCAGTTTGTAAGCATTGTTACCTGGGCGGCCGTTAATGTGATATCTCCGACAATGACTACATCATATTTATTTATTTCAGTTGTTGTGACAGCAGAAATATCCAATGCATTAAATGCATTCCAGCCCTCTGCCCGTAAAATTTCAACAGGGTAACGGCTGAAAGCATTGGAACCGGAACTAATCAGCAGAATCGGGCCACCGGGTCCGTTCGCAGGGATTGCCGTAGTCGGTTTTGGTGCGGTCGTAAAACTCCAAACGGTATCTTTTGCTAAAGCATTTCCTGCTACGTCGGTAATCCTGTTTGCACCGGTTCCCCCTTTTACGGTCATTGTATAAATCGTATTAGGATTAAGCGGAGTCGAAGGTGTCAGGGTCACTCCTCCTTCTGTATTGTTAATAACAGTAGCTGGAATGTTAGTGGTACCATTCTGCAGGAACACCGTATTGGCTGAAACCGTAGACGGATTTAATTGTTCGTTGAAGAACACATTGATCGCCGAACCCGCAGGTATATTGGTAGCTGCAGCTGCCGGACTGGTGACCAGTATACCCGGAGGTGTAACATCTACGTTATTGACTGAACCGTTAAATATCGCATCCACCCAATAGTTAGTCTTGGAACCATCATCCACCGGATAAGCAGCGAAATTTCCATATACAAACACGCCATTTGGTCCATCGGTTCCGTCGGCAAGAGCGGTTAACGGAGCGTTTACAACGGTTGAATTAAAATAATTATCTGTGGCAATATAGTTTCCGCTACTGCTGTAATACGCAGCTATATAGGTTACACCGGCGGTAATGGGAACCGGAGAACTGAACATAACTGTTTGCCAGCCGCTCGCCGTTTCATTGGTGTAAGTAGCCTGGGCAAGTCGTGTACCGATCGATGAATAAAGCTCTCCCAGGTGAGTGCCTGTATTCCCCGATGTCTTATAAAAACGGACACCGGTAATCGTGCCACCCACACTGCTGCGGAATTTCACACCTGTCTCGATGCCTATTCCATCATTAGAAGTGCCTACGGAAGGTGTCTGTGTTGTGAAGATAGTTGTGGAAGCTGCAGCCGGCACTACGTTTACTGTTACCTGCGACACGCTGGCGCCACTATTCAGTGAAAGTTGAAATACATAAGTACCCTGTATTAATCCGGTTACCAATGTGGATACTGCGGCAGGTGTAGCAATAACAGGTGTTCCCGGACCGGAAACCTTTGTCCATGCATAACTGGTTATAGTTCCTGTGGAACTGCTGCCACTCAGGGTTACAGATGACGCCGGCAGAATAATTGTCTGGTTGCTGCCTGCATTGGCTACAACAGTCTGTGCCGGATTTACTGTAACGGTAACCTGAGATGTGCTTGCTGTTCCGTTTAATGATAACTGAAAGACATAAGTTCCCTGGATTAAACCGGTAACATTTGTTGTTACAGCTGCCGGTGTTGTAATTACCGGAACGTTGGGGCCGGAAACTAACGTCCATGCATAACTGCTTATAGTGCCTGTTGAACCACTGCCATTCAAAGTAACCGTAGAAGCCGGCAATGTGATGGTTTGATTGGCTCCCGCATTAGCTACCGGTGGAACCGGTGCGGATGAGAATATTACATCCACCCAATAATTACTTTTTTGATAGGTGCTGGATGGAAATGCCGGTGTTGTTGAGTATTTATATACTCCATTGGAACCATCAGTTCCGTCTGCCAAAGCTGTTATCGGACCATCCACCACGGCAGTGGTAAAGTAATTTGTCGTGCTGGTATATTTACCCGAACTGCTGAAATAAGCTGCTACGTATGTTGTGCCTGCAGTAATTGCCACAGGAGAACTGAACAGAACCTGTTGCCATCCCGTTGTTGTTTCGCCGGTGAAAACTGCCTGCGCCAATCTGGTGCCGGTGGAAGAATACAGTTCTCCGGTATGTGTACCGGTGTTGCCGCTTGTTTTATAAAAACGAATGCCTGTTATTGATCCTGCCGTATTTGTCCGGAATTTTACTCCCAGCTCAAGTGCCGTTCCATCACTCATCGTAGCTCCTGCCGGCGTTTGGGTAGTAAAAATAGTTGTTGACGTCGAGGCCGCATTTACGTTCACAGTAACCTGTGCCATACTGACTCCGCCATTTAAAGAAAGCTGGAATACATAAGTTCCCTGAATAAGTCCTGTTACTGTCGTTGAAACAGCTGTGGGCGTTGTAATCACCGGAGTATTGGGTCCTGAAATTCTTGTCCAGGAATAACTGGTAATGGTTCCGGTCGAATTACTGCCACTCAGTGTTACGGTTGAAGCTGGTAGTGTAATTGTCTGGTTGCTTCCCGCATTGGCTACAGGCGCGGCGGCAGCATTTACAATCACTGTATCTTTTGCTGTACTCACGCCTCCGTTCAGCGCGAGCTGGAAAATGTATGTTCCCTGAATCAGACCTGTTACAGTTGTTTGAACAGTTGTAGGAGTTGTAATGGATGGTGTATTGGGACCCGATATCAAACTCCACGAATAACTACTTATTGTACCCGTTGAAGCGCTGCCATCAAGTGTTACTGTGGAAGTCGGTAAAGTTATGGTTTGTTTAGGCCCTGTTTTGGCAACCGGCGGCGGAACAGGATTTACAATCACTGTATCATTTGCAGTACTCACGCCGCCATTCAGCGCGAGTTGAAAAATATATGTTCCCTGAATCAGACCGGTAACAGTTGTTTGAACCGTTGTGGGAGTTGTAATAGACGGTGTATTGGGACCTGAAATCAAGCTCCATGAATAACTGCTTATTGTGCCCGTTGATGCGCTGCCATTCAGTGTTACGGTAGATGTCGGAAGGGTAATGGTTTGTTTGGGACCTGCATTAGCTACTGGTGGTGGAACCGGATTTACCTGTATGGTAACCTGCGCTGTACTTACTCCGCCATTCACTGAAAGTTTGAAGACGTACGTACCCTGTATCAATCCGGTTACGGTTGTTGAAACAGTGGACGGTGTGGTAATGGTTGGTGTGTTGGGTCCGGAAACAAGTGTCCATGTATAGCTGGTTATGGCACCTGTGGAAGCACTGCCATTCAGCGTTACAGTTGACAGTGGTAACGTAATCGTCTGATTAGTTCCTGCATTGGCTGTAACGGTGGTCGTATTCGTAAATACTGCGTCCACCCAGTAATTCCCTTTCTGATATGAATTGATAGGAAAGGCCGGTGCAGAAGCATAAATATAAACACCGTTTGTTCCATCTGTTCCGTCCGCCAACCCTGTCAAAGGACTATTTACAATTGCCTGTGAAAAATAATTATTGGTCGAACTATAATTGCCAGTGCTGCTAAAATACGCAGCAATATAAGTTGTGCCTGCAGAAATAGTTACGGGACTGCTAAAACTTACCTGTTGCCAGCCTGTTGCCGTTTCGCCTGTAAATGTTGCCTGAGCTAATAAAGTTCCGGTACTGGAATATAATAGTCCCTGATGAGTGCCGCTATTTCCGGATGCTTTGTAAAAACGTATACCAGTTACGGTTCCGCTTAAAGCCGAACGGAATTTAGTGCCTACTACGATTCCTCCTGCATTGTCATTTTCTACAGTTACCGCAGGAGCAGTGGTGCCAAAAATCGTACATGGACAATTCTGGGCTGTCGCATTTACGGTTATCGAAATGGATGGTGAAGATGCGGTAGCAGTATAATTTCCTGAGTCATCGATACCACGCACAATTACTGTATATGTTCCATTCCCTACCGGAGTCCATGAATAAGTCCAGCTGTTAGTTCCTGTTGCAGCTGCCCATGTTGCACCTCCGTCAAATGAAATTTCGACGCCGGCAACTACTCCTCCAACATCTGTGGCTGTTCCGGAAAAACTAATTGGTGATAATGAAGTGAAGGTTGTGCCGGTTGCCGGTGAAGTAAAATTAGTTACCGGTGGCGTAACATCTGTAGATGCAGTGGCCGCCGTAAGACCTGTTTGAATGCTGGCTGGCTGCACGCCCATGTCGGCAAACAAATTGACCGTTGCCTGTTGCATGGCAACAGTTGCAGCGCCGCCTCCACCCTGCTCATTACTGTCATGATTGGCATCGAGGCCCCATGACCACTGTACAGATCCGGCACCAAATATCAACCCACCCGCGGTAGACTTGTAGAACGATAGTTTGTGGACGTGTCCATCGAAAGAAGTATTCGACATGGTGATACGACCCGGTGGGTAACTACTCTGATACTGTTCCCAATCCCACTCATATCCCAGAGTTCCCGGCGTCATAGAAGCGGTTGCTCCGTTCGCAAGTGTGGCAACTGATGTATTTCGCCAAAATCTCAGGCTTTTGTAAGTGGAGGGCACCATGATAGTACCTGTGGTTCCATCCCAGCTGATTTCTCCGGTCAGGGCGTTTTCAGGTTTACAGGCATTCCCATTCGGAAAACTGCAACCATCTCTCCATAAACCAGTCCACTCGGTGGTGGGATCACATTTTCCACCGCATGCGTTTTCTCCGGGTGTAGGTAAAGTACCTTCCTTGTAACAAACCATTGTTCGAAAAGGAGTATTTGTTCCATCCACACTATTTTCCCATCTGGTTTTCCAGTACACTTCATTTCCGCTGAAAAAAGCGAGATGTTTTCCCGCAGCACGGGCGGCTTCAACTGTATTCCTTTCTTCTTTTGACCAGTATTCATCATGACCGACTGAAAGGAAAACCTTATGATTCGTAACAGGGTTGGTGGCACTGCGCGCCATATCAACATCTGTCGTATAACTGATATCAAATCCATTTCTTTCCAGAAAACGAATCATCGGATATTCTGCATTCATAAAGAAATCTTCCGAAGCTCCTCCGCCTCCGCCGCCATCTCTGGTAAGATATGGCCTGTTATAACTTACTTTGTTGCCATGATTGAAAGGCATTCCGGCTCCCACATACAAGCTATAACCACCATAGGGGTTGTAGGCCTGCCAGGTTGCGTCGGATGTTTTAAACAAGAGTTGCTATGTACTGGCATCATTGCGTACTATAAAAGCAATATGGCTGGAACCACCACCGCCGGCTGCCGATCTGGTCAATTTGGCAACATATAGTCCTGAAACAGCGGTTGACGGTACCGCCCAGCTCGCACTGGTCGTCCAGTTGCCACAATCAGTAAGGCCCGTTACATTATCAAATGAACAGGCATTTTGCGTGATTCCGGTAAAAGCAGTTCCCAAATCTGCGATCAGGCGGGCACCGTTCCCCTGATAATATCCTATACGATAAATTTTTATCCCGTATGCTTTATTGGTACCTGATGTAATCGTTATTTTGAAATTGATGGTGCCACCGACATTCACACTGATGTCTGTGCCAAAACCCTGAATGGTCTTGTCCCCAAAAGTGCCATCTGAATTTTTTGTTATATCCCATTGGGTCGAAGGGACACCGGCATTCGCATTTTCAGTAACAATGGCATTCTGCGCTTTGGAATGATTGAATGCCAAACTAAAAAACAGGAGTATTACGAAGTATTTTCTGATTCCACGTGTGGAATGGAGAATGGCTAGGGTGTTGGGCATACTACTACGGATAAGGTTTATTAATCAATACCAATACAATAAATATAAATTATGGAGGTTACCTGGTATTCCGGGAGGATCTGGATTAAGGGGAGGATGGTCGGATTTTAAAGACTCGCAATCGGAGTTAAAGGAGGAATGGGTGATATTAAGAGGTGACCCAAAGTATCAACAGTACAAATTAAAGACTAATTTTTGGTTGCGGGATTAAATTAATTGGATTTTTCAAAAAAAAAGTTTAATCTACCAAAACGAAGGCCAGATTTAAGTTGCCGGAGAAATATTTCCAACCAATTTTCCACGGGAATTTCTTACCTCTCTATTTTCCTGAGTCTCAGGAAAGTAAGTATGTAGTATAATTGATCCGGACTCAGTTTGGATGCGACGGAATGATTTTTAGGATCCCCCTTGATATACATCGCATTATAGTTGTCAATTTGTGTTTTAGTGAAATTGGGCACACTGTCTTTTCCTTTTTTGTAGATACCGTGACAACCCGCACAGTCAATTTTATAAAGTATTTTTCCTTTCTCAAACCAGTCAATTGCATTCTCCCGGGCTTCCTTTCCATAATGGGAGGGTATATCGTATTCTACTTTCTTCTGAGAGCTGCATTGAATAAAAATAAAAACACTGAAAAATACACATATAGCAACCAGGTACTTCATTAATACGATTTAACCGTTAATCACTGCAAAACTATAAGAATTTGCGGGGACTGCTGATCCAAAAATGTAACGACCTGCCCTGTGATATATTTTGTTCAGAAATTACTTAAAGGGCGGTCATTCCCGTTTAAACCGGATTTGAAGACGTTCGGAAAGGCTTCGATTTTAAAATGCCTCACCGAAATTAACATAGAACCCCTGTACACCACCGGGGCCAAATCCAAAATCAAAGCGGAGATTAGTGTCGTGTTTTGAATCCACTTTGATACGAAGCCCCGGTCCATATGAAAGATGAAATTGATCTAAAGCTACTTCGCTGTATGAGTTTTGAACCTGGCCTACTCCAAACCATCCCACTATTCCGAAAATATTCCAGATATGCAAGCGAAGTTCAACCTGGGCATCCACCAGTACATTGTCCCGCAGGCCGCCTTCATAATAACCCCTCATCTGACTGTCCCCACCCATTTCAGGAAGTTCATAAAATGGCACATTCCCATTAGCATAACTTGTTGTAACCTGCCCTGCTATCACATTATCTTTCCAGGGTAGATATTTTCTTGCATCAACACCAAACTTGGAAAAAGCATAAGGTCCCCAGCTCCCGGGATAAAAAATACCGGTACCCAGTATATAAGATCCATGATGCGGATTATAACGATTGTCGCGTGTATCATACGCTGCCGCCAACCCGAGACCTACACTGGTCCCTCCCTGCAGCCCGGTCACGTTATCTGTTAACAGAAAACTATTGCTGTCAACTATGATTCCGAAATAATCTGCCACCTCGAAAGGCACGCCCACATAAAAATCTTTGGCAACCAGGCGCAATGCCGTACCCGCGAAGACAAACCGGTTTACAATATCCTGCTCCGGATTTTCAGTAATTGTATTACCGATGTCCCAGATATATTCAGGCTGTTTTTTATAATTGACATAACTGATAATTACATACTTGTTTTCATCAAAAACCAATTGTGTCGCGATGGACGCATTTACACGTCCCAGTGTGGATGTAGTAAATACTCCGGATAGCTTGGACGCTTTTGATATCGTGTCTTTCTTTGATAAATTGATGACATTGAATTTAGCCAGCCCGTAAATGTTTCCCGCTTCCGGAGAATATGAATAAATGGGAACGGGCAAAATTTTGAAAAGATGCTCTGCCTTGGCATTAAAACGGTCGAACCCCGTGCTGTCTTTCTTGGGAGACTTTTCAGATACAGTATCCTTTTTTGATTCCGTAGATGTTTGCGCAACTATTCTTACACAGCAAACCATAAGTAAGCATATAACGAATAGCTGTTTCAAATGAATGGGTTGTTTTTAAGGAATACCATGAAATATGAATATAAATCATTTTTCATAGATTCCTGCGCAACGGGAATGGGTGCTATGGCCCGGTTGTGTTTGCCATGAATCCGAACTACGGAATACCGTTGAGAATTGTACAGCTCATTGAAAAATTGTACTTTGAATTTTTTAACCGTTCTGAACATCTCTCAAAAAATTAATGCTGGTAACCGGGATTGTTATTTTCGTCATCATCGGAGCGACTATACTTTTTATAAACGGTGCATCATTTGGTTCACTCCCGTCATTAGCGGATTTGAAAATAATTCAGCGGTTGCCATATTTTCGTGACGGACAATTTCAAAACCTGACCCCCACCCCTTCTCTCACTGAAGGCGTGGGATTTTTTAGTATGCTAAGGGAATTTTTTTTTGATAAAAGCAAACAAAATGTTCCGCGCATTCCTCTTCCTTCCAGAAAAACAGATCTTCTCCAACTTGACAGAAATAAGAACATCTTGGTATGGTTTGGACATTCATCCTATTTTATGCAGATTGATGGCAGGAGGATTCTGGTGGATCCTGTATTTAGCGGAAATGCATCTCCCCTGCGTTTTACGACAAAGAGTTTTGCAGGTTCTGATATTTATACAGTATCCGACATGCCGGATATCGACTATTTATTTATAACGCATGACCATTGGGATCATCTGGACTATCCGACTATTTTACAACTGAAAACCAAAGTCAAAAGAACGATCACCGGACTCGGTGTAGGTGCTCACCTGATTTTTTGGGGATTTGAAAAAGAAGATATTACTGAAATGGAATGGGGTGGTCAGATAAAGACCGAGGAAGGATTTACGGTCAATGCAGTTACTGCGAGGCATTTTTCAGGTCGTGGACTTCAGAGGAACCGAAGCCAATGGACCTCTTTCATTTTGACAACCAGGAATAAGAAAATATTTATCGGAGGTGATTCCGGTTATGACAAACATTTTGCGGAAATCGGAAACAGATGGGGACCTTTCGATATGGTGATTTTGGAAGATGGCCAGTATAACAAGAATTGGAAATATATTCATATGATGCCGGAAGAAACCGTACAGGCTGCCATCGATCTGGGGGCCAAAAAACTTCTACCCGTACATTGGGCAAAATTTTCACTGTCGCTTCATGCATGGGATGAACCTATCATCCGGATAAAAAAAGAAGCAGACTTAAAAAATGTACATTTACTGCACCCGATGATTGGCGAATGTGTCGATCTGGATGCCAACCAGATATTTACTTCCTGGTGGGAAGGGATTCAGTAATTTTCAATATCTTAATTGAACCAAGATAAAAGTCATATGAAAAAAATATCCGCATTCATTGCAGCTTATCTGTTACTTTTCGTTTTTTATACTTCAAACTCATACGCAAATACGAATAAGAATTTTTTCGAATCACCCGTGGAAGGCAGGTATGATCTTACTTTGTACAACACAGGAAAGACTTATCCGGCGTGGCTGGAAATTCACCATTCCGGTACGCGCACACTGGTCGGGCAATATGTCGGTCAGGGAGGTAGTGCCAGACCCATTTCAAAAGTAAATTTCATCAATGGAACAGTAAGTTTTTCCATCCCGCCCCAATGGGATACCGCGTCAGGCGATTTGGTTTTTGAAGCCCGGTTCCAGGGGGACAGTCTTGTGGGCGGTCTTACCATGCCGGATGGCAAAAAATTTACCCTCACCGGTACACGCGCGCCTTCCTTATGGAGAACCGCAGAACCTGTATGGGGAGAGCAAATCAAATTATTTAATGGTGTGGATCTGACCGGCTGGCATACCAACGGAAAAAATCAATGGATCGTGGAAAATGGCGTTATGAAAAGTCCGGCTTCAGGTTCCAACATCATCAGCGACCGATTATTCAATGACTTTAAATTACATATCGAATTCCGCTATCCGGCGGCCAGCAACAGTGGTGTTTATTTACGGGGTCGATATGAAATTCAGATAGTAGACAGCAAGGGAAAGGAAGCATCCAGAGATTACCTGGGAGCCGTTTATGGCTTTATAGCCCCGCACGAAATGCTTGCAAAAGATGCGGGAGAATGGCAGAGTTATGATATAACGCTGGTTGGAAGGTTGATAACCGTTGCCGTGAACGGCAAAACCGTCATATTCAACCAGGAAATTCCCGGCATTACGGGAGGAGCATTGGATAGCCGCGAAGGCGAACCAGGCCCCATTATGATGCAGGGAGATCATGGTCCTATTGAATTTAGGAATATTCTCATCACGCCGGCAAATTGAGAAATTATAATCTTCATCCGTAAGTCAGCATCCAAATCGTTGTGTTGGAGTTCGTTTCTTTTTTCTCTTGACTTAAATCAACGGGGAGCAGCCTTCTTGTTTCCTGTCTCCTGTTTTTTATTGACATATATCAATAATAAAAATACATCTGCGGTTATCCTACATCGTTAGTCATCATTTGAAAGATAGACTTTTGAGCAAAAGAGATATAGGTACACCTATTTTTTATTGTATCCATTATTATGCTGATTTTGTCAATTATTTTGTCTATTTCGTCCAGATATAATTTTTAGGAAAATTAAACGCACACAAATCATTATCACATTTTAAATAATTTTCGGGAGCATCTTTACTGCTGGTTTGAATATTAAAATTTGCCCACCGGGCTCCGCAGATCTGATTCAATACATTTATTTACAGTGTAATTGGCGGAAATTAATTTTTAATCTCCCACTCCTGATTTCCGGATGACGGACTGGAAGATTGATCCAGATCATTTTTAGAAATTATCACTCCTCTTATTCGTTTCGTTGGAAATTCAACGGCATAATGCCAAATATTTTAAAATAATTCCAATGCATCCACCTGCGGCAACTCCGGTTAATACATAGTTAACATCAAATACATTTGGTCTCTTTTAATCATCGCACCCTCCGAAACTTATTCGAACGAACCTTCCCCTATTTAATAATCAAGTCAGTTCCGCATTCACTTATAAAAATATCAATTGGAGAAAATGAATAATTTTTACAACGGTTCTATGCGTATTATTTCGGGAGTGATTTTTTCACTTTGTTTTTTATCATTAAATGCCCAGACGCCTAAAATACAGGGGAAGCAGGCACATATGGCACAAGCGCAAACGACACAATCGGCTGCCATACCTGTAAACGTGCACACTCCGCCTTCCAGGTTACAACAGACTCCGGTCATTACTCAAACTGCCCAAATCGGCGCAAAAGATGTAACACCCGGAAAGATTCTGATAAAAATGAAAGACGTTTCTTCTCTCTCAATCATGCAAAGAAGGCTCTCCATGCTTGCCACCAACAGCAAAGCCGAATCTTTCCAAACAGGCATTCCTCGTCTGGATGCCGTTGCACGTCAGTACAAGGCCATAAAAATGATTCGTGTGTTTCCGAATGCAAGCCGTATGGAACCAAAACAGCACAAATATGGTTTGGACAGATGGTATGCCATTCAGGTTGATAATGCAACCGAAATAACAACGGCAGTTAATTCATTTAAGTATGTTACCGAGGTTGAAACGGCGCAGCCTGCTTATATTATTAAATCCATACAATCTCCGATTATAAAAATAACAGGCTCTCCACGATCAAAACCATTGGATGCTTCAACCTATGTTTCTCCTGTTAACGATCCCTACTATTATTTGCAATGGAACTATCATAATACCGGTCAGGAAGGTGGTTATGCAGGAGCAGATGTGGATCTTGAGGCAGCATGGAAAATAAATGCCGGAAAACCTAACGTAATTGTGGATGTAGTGGATGAAGGTGTGGATTATAAACATGTTGACCTCGCAGCGAATATGTGGGTCAATCTGGCTGAGCTCAACGGGTTGCCCGGTGTGGATGATGATGGCAACGGATACGTGGACGATATACACGGCTATAATTTTGCCGATAATTCCAGTGTCATCTCTCCCGGTGATCACGGTTCCCACACGTCAGGAACCATCGCTGCTGTAAATAATAACGGAATCGGCGTGTGCGGAATCGCGGGCGGTACAGGTAACGGAGATGGCGCCAAGATCATGTCGAGTGAAATATTCGGCACCAATGGTGCGGATGGTGCAGCTACAGCAGCTGCGATCGTGTATGGTGCCAATAACGGCGCGGTGA
>Ga0206851_1232_pt1 | contig 12381 bp, 12 predicted proteins | sample Alteio_BWOrgCont_13_FD_152904 | JGI IMG/M metagenome (GOLD analysis project Ga0206851, IMG submission 152904) | Enriched cells from forest soil in Barre Woods Harvard Forest LTER site, Petersham, Massachusetts, United States -... | ecosystem: Environmental > Terrestrial > Soil > Temperate forest >... | reverse complement strand
TCAACTACGGGCTCGAAGAATATCAAACTGCTTCCGACACCAGCACCGGTAAGCGGCCGGCCAACGCGGACGATCTGACCGCCAAAGCGCAGGTCAACCTGCAGAAAGCGCTCGACTTGCAGCCGGATTATGCGCAGGCAGCGCTGGTCCTTGGCCAGATCGATTATAACGCCGGCGTAGACTTTCAGGCGCAGTTCAAGAAAGTGCAGGGCAAAACCCCCGAAGCGGCAAAGCAAAGAGGTGATTTCCGCGCGGCCGCGAGCAAAAAATTTGACGATGCGATCCCCTTCTTCGAAAAGGTGGACCAGGATCTGGGCGGAAAGGGCAAGCTGAAGCAGGAAGAAAAAAGCGCGCTGAAGGACGCTTATGACCTCCTGATCACGATCTATGAGCAGAAGGGTCCGACGTTTAAGGACAAGGCCGATGCTTATACCAACAAGTTCAATAACGTCGATAAGGATCACTGATCCGGTTCGGCTTTTTATACTTTCGCCCCGGCCACACGGCCGGGGTTTTTTCATAGGAGCATATCGAGCGTGTCCTTCATGTTCCGGTAACGGTAGGAGTCGATGATATAGAGGGAGCCCATAATGACGCCGAAAATCCCCAGCAGGATGGTAATATAATTGGCTTTTGGAAGGGGGATGAAAAGGAGCAACAGCCCAAAAAGGATGAAGAGCAGCCCGGCCGGAAGGATCAGCAGCCAGCCGCGTATGGAGCGACGTAGGGAAAGGGAGGCGAGGGTTTTAAAGACGCCTACGACCAGCATCCAGGAGCCGATGAAATAGGGTAGGGCGATAAAGGCCAGCAGCGGATTGAGTAGGAACAGGATGCCGAAGAAGAGGTGGACGATGCTTTCGGCCTGCATCCAATTCTTTTCGTTGGGGTATTTCGTATTGACGATTACGATGGTTAACAGGATGCTGCCATTAAGGAGGAGGGCGATCCCGGTGAATTTCACCAGCTTGAGATAGCTGTTCAGCGGATCTATAAAGGCCAGGATACCAACGCTGAAGAAGATGATACCGGAGGCAAGCAGTAGCCACCACGTAGGGAATTTCTTAATGGACAGCATGTCAGCAAGATACAGGAGTTTTCATGGATATTGGGTAAAAAAATCATGGGAATGCTTGCATATTTCAAATTTCGGCTATACTTTTGAATTAGGTAATATTTCTCGCATTTCTTACTAACCTCTCCCAAGTCCAATTCCTCAAAAACCGAGCGTCGTACCCAATCTCCCGAGACAAACCCCACTGCATTTAGTCTTTTGTATCCTTTGGAATACCCTGTTCCAATAGACTTATGATCTGCCGCCGACAACGCAGTTTCGCTATTCATCATAGTCTTTTAAACTAAATGTACCACCCAATGAAAACATTAATCAGCCTGGTAACCTTGGTTACCATCGTCAGCACCTACATTGTGAGTGCATCCCTCTACTTACAGGATCAGTATTTCTTTTCTTACTCTCTTGTACTTGCCTCCGTCGTTTCGCTTACTTTCTGGATCAGGTCGAATGATTTGCTGAATTTCCTCAACAGAAAGGCTTAATTCTTTATTTGGTTCAAAAAACTCTTTCGTGCTTACTTCTGTAAATCACTACTGTCATGAAAACGATCATCACTCTTTCGCTGCTACCCATTATCGCTCTTGCTTATTTCTTCAGCGCACAGTTTTATGTCGCCGCTAATTATGTTCCGGCCTACGCGCTGATTGCCATCTTCTTTGTCTCTGTCGTGTTCTTTATCTATGAGGCCGGAGTGGGGTTGGATAGGTCCCGCGCCCGGATAGCTTAAGATAAAAGGCCGTATATTCGCCTATGGTCTATTCATCAGAACTTATAAAAGGAACGTTGAAAACGATCGTTCTAAAGCTGCTGGCCGACAATAAAAAAATGTACGGCTACGAGATCACGCAGCGGGTCAGGGAGGTAAGCGGGGACAGGATCCAGATTACCGAGGGAGCCCTTTATCCGAGCTTACACGCTCTGGAGGCAGACGGGCTGGTGACGACGGAGGTGGAATATATCGGAAAACGGATGCGAAAGTATTATAGCCTGAGTCCGGCGGGGAAGGCGGCAACGCGGGAGCGGGTGAAAGAGCTGTCGGCTTTCATGCAGACGATGGCTTTGCTGCTGGATATTCAGCCAAAAACAGCCTAGATGTATCCGATCACCGATCAACATATCGACTTTGTGTTGTGCGATCTCGATGCCAACGGAATCAAGACGCCGGACCTGCGGCAAAATCTGCTCGACCACATCTGTATTCTCGCAGAAAAGAACCTCGAAGATGGAGATGACTTCTACGCTTATTATCGGTCGGTGATCCCTACCTTCTACCGGGAAGAGCTGGCGGAGATCGAAGCGGAAACGGTGTTCCTCCTGAGTCACCGGCGGCCCTTGCTGCTGCTGAGCCGCGGCTGGTTCCTTTGCGGGCTGTTCATCCTTTTGATCGGACCGTTCGTCGGCTATGACCTGTTATGGCTTCTTAACAACGGGCGGCTTCCGTGGGAAGTCTGGTGCGGTACGCTGGTCTTTATGCAATTCCCTTTATTGATCTGGCTGGTGATCACGCTGACGCCGGAGCGGTTCGATCCGCTGCTGCCGAAAGGGTCAAAGGTCCTGCTTGGCTGGCGGCCCTTTATCTCAATCCTTTAGTTGGTGTTTAGTTAGTACATTTGGACAAAACCCCTCCCTTTATGTCCTTTACCAAACGCCTTATCGGCACTGGTGCCGCTCTCTTTATCGTGGTCTTCCTGGTTTCCCGATGTGGTCAGCCGGCCGCCGGCCCGGCAGCGGGTTCGGGTGACAGCAGCTTTAATCGCTTTGCCGATGATTTCCTTAAAGGCTGGCTTGACTGGAGGCCGCAGTTGGCCGTAGGCCTGGGTTTTCACCAATATGATACCGGTGTGACAGATTACGGCAGGGCTTCTCTGGCCGCCGAACTCCAATGGTTAAAGGAATATCGGGGAAAGCTGGCGGCCATCGATACCACAGCATTAAGTCCCCGGGCGTTTATCGATTACCGCATTCTTTGGTCAGCGATCGAAAACGAGATCTTCAGTTTTGAAGATCAGCGGGCGTATACGCACAATCCCATGACCTATGCCCAGGCGCTCGATATCAATACCTATATCAAACGGGATTTTGCGCCGTTGGAGGACAGGGTTCGATCCATCATTGCCGTGGAGAAGAAAATACCCGGAATATATACGAATGCCCGGGCCAACCTGGAGGATTCGCTGCCCCGGCCATATGTCGAGATGGCGATCGATATCGCGAAAGGGAATGCGGGGTTCCTGCGGGGCGATCTGTTGACGGCATTGAAGGGGGTGAAGAACGACAGCCTTATGGCAGCGTTCAAAAGCGCCAATGACCAGGCTGCGGCCACCACCGACGGGTATGTCAACTGGCTGCAGACGCAAAAACTGCCACGGTCGAATATGAACTATGCCCTTGGGGAAGACCGCTACCGGCGCTTTCTGTACAATAACGAGCTGACGGCCTTTTCGCCGGAAAAAGTGCTTGAGATCGGGATGGCGGAGCTAAAACGTGAACAGGGCGTTTTTGATTCAGCGGCGCATATCATCAATCCGAAGAAAGCGCCGGTCGAGGTATATCGTGATATGGAAAAGGAGCATCCGACTGCTGACAGCCTGATCCCGGAGAGCAGGCGTCATGTGGAGGCGATCCGGCGGTTCCTGATCGATCATCAGATCGTGACCATGCCGTCAACCGTGCGCATCCAGGTGAAGGAGACGCCATTATATGCCCGGGAGACAAGCACGGCATCTTGTGACGTCCCTGGTCCTTTTGAAACCAAGGCAACGGAAGCGTATTATTATATCACGCCGGTTGACGAGCACTGGACGGCAAAGCAGAAAGAGGACTGGCTGGCTTCGTTCAATTATTATACGACGGATGTGGTGACGATCCATGAGGCCTATCCCGGCCATTATACACAGTTCCTGCATTTGAATGCATCGGGAGCCAACCGGATCGAAAAGATCTTCAGCAACTATGCCTACGTCGAGGGTTGGGCGCATTACACCGAGAGGATGATGTTGGATGAAGGATATGGGAACACGGGTGACTCGGTGAAGGCTGCAAAATACCGGCTGGCGCAGTCGGGGGATGCCTTGCTTCGGGTCTGCCGGCTTTGTGTGTCGATCAAAATGCACTGCCAGGGAATGACGGTGGATGAGGGGACAAAATTCTTTATGGACAATTGGTACCAGGGGGATAAGCCGTCGCGGCAAGAGGCGTTACGCGGGACGTTTGATCCCGGGTATTTGTTCTATACCCTGGGTAAGCTTGAGATCCTTAAGCTCCGCGATGACTACCGGCGGCAGGAGGGGGCGAGGTATTCGCTGAAGAACTTCAACGATGCGATGATGGATAACGGGATGCCGCCGATCCGTCTGATGCGGGAGATCCTGTTGAAGGACAAGACCCAGTGGGGGGATGTCCTATGGCATTAACGATTCCGTTCCCGTATCGTTACCGGGTCGGGATTTTATTATTTTTTCTCATCCTGATCACGTATTTGGATAGGGTCACTATGCAGCAGATCAGTCTGGCGGAAAAGACGAAACGGATAAACCAATAATCTATTTAACATAATATTAATTATAAGACAAGTGTCCACCGTGACCCAGGAAGACGCCTTACCTATAAAAGTTATTTCCAACCTATTTCCCTTTAAAGTCAGTAATTGTCTTTCCATCATAACGATGCACCCCATCGAAAGCGCCAAACCATATACTTCCTTTATCATCTTCTAAAATCCCGAAAATCATTCCTTTATTTGTTATTTCGGTTACTGTTGGCTTTATATTAGACAAGGACTTTCCGTCATACCGGGTAAGTGCCCAAGCTTGTCTATTACCCGTTTCTGAACTAACCCGAGGCTGGCTATTAGCGCTTTCTGAACTGGTCCAAATATTGCCTTTTTTATCCTCGATTATATGGCCAACAAACTTCCGCGTAAAATTTGTAAAGGTACTGCCGTCATAACGCCAAAGGCCATCAGCTCCACCAAGCCAGATATTGCCTTTTTTGTCTTCGATCATCGAACGAACATTTGTAAAAGGTTTACCGTCATGGGTGAAAACGGTAAATGTTTTTCCATCATAAACGAAGGTATCGCCTCTTGTAGCAAACCAAAACTTGCCTGTTTTATCTTCAATAACAGAATTAACATCGTTATTGGAAAGCCCGTCTTTTGTTGTAAAATTTCGAAATGACTTACCATCGTAACGACTTGCTCCGAACCAAACATTTCCGTTTTTATCTTCATAAATACAAGTAACGCTATTTCCGGCAAGTCCATCCCTGGTTGTAAAATTTTGAAAGGATTTGCCATCGTAATAATAAACACCGGAGCCAATAGAGCCGAACCAAAAATTTCCTTTTCTATCTTCCAAAACAGAAAAGAAGCGGGCCGAACTCACTTTACTTGTAATGTCGATAAAAGACTTTCCATCGTATCGAAAAATACCATCAAATGCAGCAATCCAAATATTACCCTTTTGATCTTGTATGATATTACGAGTGATGCTTTGAGGTCCGTGGGAGGTAATTACACCTTTGGTTTCGGAGTTGATAATAATTTGTTTTTCTTCTGTTTGGTTATGTCCACAGGAAGTGCAAAAACCAAGCATCAGGAACAGGGTGAAAATGTGTGTGTATTTCATAATTTTCTCTTCTTTATAGCCTTGAAAAGAAGTTACAAAAAACGCCTGCCAAGCTGTTTAACATAACGCGAATACATTATAAGACAAAAATAAAGCCACGATCCCGGAGCTGGCAGTGGCTTATTCAGGCGATTCCGCCAAATAGTGAGGCCGCGTGGCACAGATAAACCGGTACGGCATCCTGCAAAGCACGCGGCCGCTATAAGGCATAGCAATGCCTTTAACATAAGGGGGATTTCAAGAAAAAGTGAGGACTTGGACGGAAAACTGAAAAAGGAAGAATATTGGGGATATCGGATATCACTGAGGATATCGGGAGAGGTCGATCGGCGAGACGATTACTTTACTTGTTGTTCAGGATAGACAGGTCGGTCAGCTTGGTGTGAGAAACCGGGATGATGACGTTGTCTTTGCTGAATACTTCAGAAGCTTCCAGGGAGATGTTTACTTTCTCGTCTTTTTGCTTCTTGATGGTGATCGTCTTCTCAATGCGGTCATGATGCAGACCCATGCATTGGATCGTTACAAAATACTTACCGGCGGGGATAGCGGAGATGTCAACCCCGTTCTGCTGATCGGCAGAAAATACCCGGTAAATGACACCGGCGCCCGTGTGGTCGAAACGGTCGAAAATAACCAGTACGGAATCCGTATGGTCCTGGGCGTTGATGTTGGAAAACTGGAAACGGACGGCGCCGGCATTCATGACTTTTGCAGAGGCGGCGGAAGTGGTCGATGCCGAAGCATTGACTTTGCCATCGTTCGCGTAACCTGCGATGGCGGTGATTGTAAGGGCAACGATAGAGATTAACTGTTTCATAAAAGTACTATTGATGCCAATATATAGACAATCGTAATGCCAGTCCACATCTCATTGATAATCAGCAGCCTAATCGCTGGTGGTTTTCCGGGAAATTCCCTAGATGGGAACCCCTATTCCCGAAAAAAGATTTCGAATTTATTTGGTTGAAGCGCCCTACTTTAGAATCTCTTCGATGGACTGGAGCTATTTCGCTGAGAACCAGGTATTTCGGAGCCATCGGAGGCGGTCGGTCAAAGGGTTTGACCGCGGCGGCGGCTGGCCACATTTAGGTAACTTTAGGGGAACCCATGGACTTATTGAAATTATTGCGGGCGGAGCACTCAAAAAAACAAACGGATCGCATCGTAGTGTATATCGGTGGCGATAAGGAGCGTTTTGCGGTGCTGATGGAATTATTTTTTAAAGGCGAATACCGCATCACCCAGCGGGCGGCGTGGCCGTTGAGCTATTGTGTCCGCCACCATCCGGAGTTGATAACCCCATATTACCGGGAGCTGCTGGACAATCTTGGCCGGAAGGACATTCATGCGGCTGTTGCGCGTAATACGGTTCGGTTGCTCCAGGACGTCAGCATCCCGCGCCGGTGGCATGGCCGGGTGATGAGCATTTGTTTCGACTTTGTTGCGGACCCGGAGACGCCGATCGCTGTGAAGGTGTTTTCGATGACCATCCTTGCGAATCTATCGCACGACTATCCCGAGATCCGGGGCGAGCTGAAGGCGGTTATCGAATCGCAATGGGACCAGTCGACGCCGGCTTTTCGCTCGAGGGCCAGTAAGATCCTGAAACGGTCCTAGTACAACAATCTGGTTTTGATCGTTTGTCTGACCTCCTTCAGCAATTGAAGGGCCTGGTTGGAAAGTCGTTTGTCGATATCCAGCACCACATAACCTATTTCGTCATTGGTCTTCAGGTATTGGCCGAGGATATTGATATTATGCTGTGATAACGTGCTGTTTATCTCGGACAGGACACCCGGAACATTTCGGTGGATATGGAGGATACGGTGGGTACCTTCCTGATGGGGAAGGCTTAGCGGGGGTATGGTATGGCTGCCAAGCGTCGTGCCGGTCTCGAGGTACTGGAACAGCTTGTTGCTGACGTCCTCGCCGATATTCTCCTGGGCTTCTTCCGTCGAGCCGCCGATATGCGGGGTAAGAATGACATTCGGCAATCCCTGCAGGGGGGTGGTGAACCGGTCGCCGTTCTTTTCCGGTTCCCAAGGGAAAACGTCGATGGCTGCACCGGAGAGTGCACCTTCCTGGAGAGCTTTGGCCAGGGCTTCGAGATCAACGACTTCACCACGGGCATAGTTGAGGAGGATGGAGCCTTTTTTGAAGTTTTTCAGGATGGTTTTGCTGATCAGGTTCTTTGTTTGATTCGTATCCGGGACGTGGAGGGTGATGATATCAGCCTCGCTGACAACCTCTTTGAGGGTCTTCCGGGCCTGGGCATTGCCAAGAGGCAGTTTGGTAACGGTATCGTAGTAGATGACCTTCATTCCCAACGCTTCGGCAAGGACGCTGACCTGGGCGCCAATGTTGCCGTATCCTATGATTCCCAATATTTTACCACTCAATTCGTAACTGCCTTTCGATTCTTTCAGCCAGATCCCGTCGTGGGCGGCCCTCGTTTTGTCGGGGATACGCCGGATAAGCAGGATGGCCAGGCCGATGACCAGTTCGGCGACCGAGCGGGTATTGGAATAGGGGGCGTTGAATACGACTACCCCATGGGTTTTAGCGGCTTTCAGGTCTACCTGGTTGACACCGATGCAAAAGCAGCCGATCGCCTGCAATTTTTTGGCAGCCTCCAGGACTTTTGGCGTAATCTGGGTTTTGGAGCGGATTCCGAGAAGGTGCACGTCTTTAATCTCGCGGATCAGTTGTTCTTCGGAGAGCGCACCGGTTAACTTTCGAACTGAAGCATAGCCGGAGTCAACAAAATGTTTGACCGCCGCATCGCTGATATTTTCTAAGAACAATATGTTAATCTTTTCTTTAGGATAGCTTGTAGTTTTCTTCTCGGCCATAATTTTGCCCTTCTTTTTGCGTTACTTTTCCGATATGGAAATGCAAATTAACGTCGGATTAATTTAATTTTGCCGTTTTCTAACCCAAATTAAGTGAGAGTCTTGAAAGGTATTGGTCTATTGGCGCTGTCCGCTTCGTTGCTGATTGTATCTTGTGGTCATGCTCAAAATGCGAATCCTCCGTCGCAAATAGATACGCTTGCCCCCGTTTCGGGTATTGCCCCTGCGCTGACCAACCCCGAAATGCAGCATTATTCTTCGATCGCCGGGCATTTTTTCGATTCGATGTTCGAGGGCCGCTTCAATGGCAGTGCGCTGGTCGCCAAGAACGGGGTCGTCCTCTATGAGCGCTACAAAGGCTTCGGGAACCCGAGGATGCACACGGATTCACTGAACCCGCATACTGCCTTTCACCTGGCCTCCATGTCAAAGACTTTTACGGCGATGGGGACGCTGAAGCTCTGGCAGGACGGCAAGCTGGATATTCATGACCCGGTATCCAAATATCTGGCCGGCTTCCCCTACCCTGCAGTCACGATCGAGACGCTGCTAAATCATCGGAGCGGGCTGCACAATTATGTCCACTTTATGTACAAGCCCGATGTGGACAAGCGCAAGCTGCTCAGCAACCAGGATGTGCTGCAATACATCATCAAACATGCCAGGGACCGCGATGTGTATAGCGGCGTGTCGAACCGGCATTTCGAATATTCTAATACGAATTATGCGCTGCTGGCGCTGATCATCGAGAAGGTATCTGGTCTGCCCTACCCTGATTTCATGGCGAAGACCTTCTTCGAACCCCTGCAGATGCAGGACACGTATGTTTATACGGTTGCGGATTCCGCAAAAGCAATGGCTTCCTATTATCAGAGCGGCCGGCCTTTCCGGATGGAATTCCTGGACCTCGTTTACGGTGATAAGAATATCTACAGTACCGTGCGGGATATCTACAAATGGGACCAGGCATTGCGCAGCGGGCAGATCTTCTCCAAAGGAGTTCTGGACAGTGCCTATGCAGGATACAGCTTTGAGAAGCCGGGTCAGCGGAATTACGGGCTGGGTTGGCGGATGCTGTTCATTCCCAACGGCAAGAAGCTGATCTATCATAACGGATGGTGGCATGGCAATCGGACGGTCCTTATCCGCATGCTGGACGAGGATGCCACGATCATTGCGCTTAGCAACAACGACTATCGGAATGTGTATGCCGCCAAACGCCTTTGTGACCTGTTTGGTGACTATCGCCAGGGGCATGAGAACTTCGATGAGAGCGAGATCGATTCTACCGATCCCGGACCGGGCGGGGAGCCTCGTGAGCCGGTAGGTTTGACGCCGGCCGCTGCACCTGTTGTGGCCGCGGCGCATCCGGTTGTGCATCATCATGCCAAGCGCCGGGTGCGGCATGTGGCGGCTAAAAAGAAGCCGGTTCAGACGCCGGCTCGATAGTGTCTTCCCCGAAAATGCCGTAAATTTCCGCATGGAAATCCTTTCAGCCGAACAAATACGGGCCTGGGACGAGTATACCATGCAGCACGAACCGATCACGTCCATCGACCTGATGGAACGGGCTGCGGCAAGCTGTCACTCCTGGCTGGAAAACAACGGCTATACCGGCCGTACCTTCTCAATTTATTGCGGCAAAGGCAACAACGGTGGCGATGGGCTGGCGCTTGCCCGGATGCTGTCCGAAACCGATTGTTCCGTCACCGTGCATATCCTCGAATTTGGTTTCAGGGGCACGGATGATTTCCAGATCAACCTGGCGCGGCTTCATCAGACATCGGTGGAGGTACGGTTCATTCAGGGCATGGACAATTTTCAGCCGGTCGCTCCTGACGATGTTCTGATTGATGCGTTGCTGGGTTCCGGGCTCAACCGGAGGCTGGAAGGCATCGCTGCCGAATTGGTCGATCATCTTAACGCTTCGGGGAATGAGATCATCGCGGTAGATATTCCGAGCGGGTTGTTCGTCAGCCGCAGTTCCCGAGGCAATACGGTCATCCGCGCCACGCATACCCTGAGTTTCCAATGTTACAAGCCTGCCTTTCTGATGCCGGAGAATGCCGTCTCGGCGGGATCGGTGCATATCCTGGACATCGGGCTCCATCCGGCCTATTTGCAGCAGGTTAGTCGTGAGGCCGAGCTGCTTGATCCGGGCATTATCCGGGCGATCTACAAGCCGCGGCCGCCCTTTGCGAATAAAGGCAATTTCGGTCATGCGTTGCTGGTAGCGGGGAGCTGGGGGAAGATGGGGGCAGCAGTGCTTGGCGCGCGTGCTTGTCTTCGAAGCGGTGCGGGTCTGCTCAGCTGTCATGTTCCGGGCTGCGGGTATTCGATCCTGCAGACGGCAATTCCGGAGGCAATGGTATTTGTCGATGCGGACGAACGGATCCATACGGCTTTCGAAGGCGATCCTTCGGCGTATTCGACGGTGGGTGTGGGACCGGGTATCGGGACGGAGGGCCGCACGGTTGAATTTCTGCGCGAGCTGCTGGGCCGGTGTTCGAAACCGATGGTGCTGGATGCCGATGCGTTAAACATAATCGCTTCGTCGGCGGACCTTTGGGAAAGGGTACCCCCCTACTCTATTCTGACGCCGCATCCTAAAGAGTTTGAACGGCTTTTTGGGCCGTCAGCCGACGACTATGCGCGCGTGGATATGGCCCGGGAGCAGGCGCGGGAACATCAATGCATCATCGTCCTGAAAGGGCATTATACCTATATCGCCATGCCTGGAGGAAAAGGCTATTTCAATTCGACGGGCAATCCGGGGATGGCAAAAGGCGGCAGTGGGGACGTGCTGACCGGCATTTTAACGGCATTGCTGGCTCAGGGATATTCGCCGGGTGAAGCGGCGCTGATGGGGATATACCTGCATGGGTTGGCGGGCGATCTGGCGGCTTCGGACTGGTCACAGGAGAGCATGCTGGCGTCGGATCTTGTTGATCATCTGGGGAGTGCCTTCGAACAGATACAAAAGGTCGGGTAAATCAATTTGTTCGGTTGCCGCAAGGTGACTATCTTTGCGACCCGTTTTGCCGGTGGGTATAGCGGGGAAATTTCGGGAAGTAGCGCAGCCCGGTAGCGCACTACGTTCGGGACGTAGGGGTCGCAGGTTCGAATCCTGTCTTCCCGACTTTATAACTTGATTTTCAATTAATTAGAAGCTGTTCGGACACATTTCGGACAGCTTTTTTACTCTTTACTGGCTTACTTCGCAACGTGATAAGAAGATCTTTAGTGGACCCTCTCCGTAGTATATAGACACTAAAAAGGGTTCATTAGTGAATATTCAGTAAACACTCTATGAAGTTACTAATTTAGTGGTACATTTTAGGCTGAAAACCCACAACCTCGATGATTTCACTTACCCAGGGAAAATATCTTGGTCTTTTGGAGAAATCCATTGAAGATGATTATGTAATTGCTGCGATAACTTCTTATCACGAAAGCTATTTATGTAGCAAAATCCATTATCACGAAAACCCGCACATTAGTTTTGTTCTACATGGTGGCTGCCTGGAAAAAAGAAACCATAAAGAAATAGAAAGATTAGCGGGAAAAATCACTTTTTATCATTCCGGAGAATATCATCAAAGCACCCATATCCGGGATGCTTCTAGACATATCAATCTCGAGTTGCTCCCTTCATTTTTAAACGAATATGATATCAAAGAAGCCGACCTGGATGATAGAGCCGCGAAAAACCTTGACATTAAATTTTTTTTGTTAGGGCTGTATAAAGAATTGTCCGCGCGAGATAATTTGTCGGAGATTTCCGTGCACATGCTATTGCTTGAACTGATCCATCATGGTACAGAAT
>Ga0206851_1230_pt1 | contig 12554 bp, 12 predicted proteins | sample Alteio_BWOrgCont_13_FD_152904 | JGI IMG/M metagenome (GOLD analysis project Ga0206851, IMG submission 152904) | Enriched cells from forest soil in Barre Woods Harvard Forest LTER site, Petersham, Massachusetts, United States -... | ecosystem: Environmental > Terrestrial > Soil > Temperate forest >... | reverse complement strand
CAAGGGATTCAAAAGCCCCGATGACCCTTCCAAGCTTTAGTTCGTCTGGTTGTGAATTTGGAGGAATAATTGATCCATAGAACATTGTCGTATCTGGCGTGGTTGCTCTTTTACAAACTAAATTCAATCCTAAAGGAGGGTAGGTTATTTGAGATCGTTTATTAAAATGCTGATTAACTTCATTTGGTACTGCTTTATAGATAACAGTTCCTGGTTGCAGTGTTGTTTTTAAAGTACCAAACTTATTAATTACACCAAGGCAATAAGCGATATCGTCATATGGATATTTGGAGAGATTTAATCTTTCAAGAATAGAAATTGCTTTTAAAGGATTGTCCATAGCTAAAATTAACAAATTGGTGACAAACGCTTCATTTTAATTCTCTTTTAAAGGAGCTTCTGGTGTCTCAGAATATGTCTTCGGCTTATACCCCATAAACTCCGAGGTCCTATTCTTATAACTGCTGAGATGTTTATCAGCATATTCTTGAAGTTCTTGGATATGGACCAAATACATCTCTATCTGCACCTGATACAACGCAAAGGTTGTATCATGTTGGTTCTTGTATAGCATTGGCCACTGAGAAAAAAATGCACTGTTCTCAATTCGGGTCAATATTTTAATGAGTTTTGTGTCGATATGGTTATAGCGAACAAATATTTCTTTCAATGACTTGAACGTAGACTCCTTTAAATATTCCCACCAATCTAGCCAAGTTCCATTCTCAGTTTCACCTTCGAAAGAAAAAGGAGCATCTTTCGCCTCTCTTTTAATAGATGCCAATAGCGACCTTAACTTTTTTAAATCGAGGTCACTAAAACTAGCATTTCTGTTCTCTATTTGGAGAAAAGGCTGAATGAAAAGGTGTGCTGAAGTTAAAATACTATAGACCTTTTGCCCTACATATTCATTTATGTTCTCCTTGTCTTTTTCATTCTTGATATGAACTACAATGAAATAGAAAATGAAGGCTGCCATGTATGAAACGGACAGCTTTGAAAACAATTGACCCAGTTTATTGGCTCCCTTAAACAATTCAGGGTATCCGATGAGGAAAAACTCAATGGAGAAGTATGTCAGGATGGCCACTGACAGTAGTATAAGCAGTGCTGGGCGGACTTTTAAAAAGTATTTAAATATTTGCTTCATTTTACATTTGCGGTTATTGCATCATTTTTTTCCATAAATCGTTTCAAATACTCTTCGTTTTCACAGGCGACTCGTTCATAAGCCCTCTTATAAAGCATTTGATTTTGGTCATAAACTAAATCACTTGTCAGTAGACCAGTGCCATGAGATTGCCGAGAACATATTTTTGCAGCCCGTGCCATAATCAATACTTTGCTATTTATAGGCATCATTACTGTCGAAATAGGTCTACTTAGGTTATAGTATGTTTCTCCATCAACGATGTTGTCATCTTCCAGTTGGGACCGAAAAACCGCTGAGCTGCAGTCTGGGAGCAAGAAATATTCATTTTCAGGAGCGATAAATATTGAGAACCAGATGTCGCCCATTAATTCAGTTACGCCATCGCTAATTTCTTTAAAATCCACGGGCAATTTGTTTTTAACTCCAGAGAGACTTTGTTCATGAGTCTGAATAATTGTTTTGAGCTCTGGCGTTGCGAATTCTAAAAGCATTCTAAATGTCCCCAAAAATATTTCTTGCTTTTTTGCCATGTGATGAGGATTTCTCATTTCACCAATAATTCCCATGCCCACCAAATATTGTATGGCTCTAATTACTTCTTCATAATTAGGGATTTGGTTACGATTCGCTAAAGCAGCAACTACTGTTTCATAGCAAGAATTAAACCCAGTTTCGAAATTTCTGTTCAAGATTTCTTCTACTGAACTGTGGTCAACCACTCCTTCCTCCGTAATGGTTGAGTTTAAATCTCTTTCAGAGAAGAGATGCTTGGTTGATTGGGTGCTGCTGAACTCCTGGCTCGTTTTGTTATATAGATATATGATGTCATTCGCATCTTTGAACTTGCGAGTTAAGACTTGGGAAACGTAATGGTGATTTCGAGGTATACTCATTTTCTTAATGTTTCTTGGCTAATGCTCTTGCTTTTAAAACTTCAAATAGCATATTTGGATATTGATTATTAAAATTTATAATATTGGACCTGTCAATTGGAACTTGCATGGGCGATCCATCAGGCTTTTTACCAACAGTTTGCATTTGAGAAAAATCTTGCAAAAATCGCCATGTTACCATTGGAGAATGACATATGAGGATATCCATTTCTTCGATATGGAGTCTTTTTTTCTTAGGATGGTCATCATGATCGTCTACTATTTCGAATGTTTGTAAAACAGCAACCCCTTCGAATCTATCAATTTCTGCTTTTATGTAAATATCGTATCCAATAAATTTAAATTCAAGCGGTGAGCCAGTTATAATGTTCGTGAAAACGTCAGTTATCTTTTCATCTCGAAACATAATCGGTTGGGTACAATACGTTGCAAACTCTTCCAATTGTGTTTTGACAATCCGCTCAAGGATTTTTTGGTTTTCTAGTTCTTTCATTTTCTTGGGGTTTATAATCATCAAGATACCATGAAAAAGCCAAAGAAGCCACCTGTTTATTCTTCTAAATATTGCTGAATACCAGTTTTTTATCAAACTCATCTTATTGTTTTTGAAAAACTAAACAATGCGGTTGAAATAATAAAGGTTTTTTTATGAAAAGTTGTTGCAATGGGGTTTCGGCCAAGCAGATTTCCTCTTTTCTTGTGTAATTCGTTATATTTAGGCTGACATAAAAAGCCCTATGAAACACTTCCTTTGCTTTTCGCTCATCATAGTTGGTCTGCTTTCAATCAGTAGCTGTGGGGCAGAAAAAGCGCCTCCAACAGTGACTTCTGAAGCGCCAAAGATCACCGATACTTCGCTGTTCTTTGTCCGAAGGATTCTCAACTGCAGTCCCAAGGAAGTTGAAAAGGTATTGGGAAAAGCTGATAAAGGAGTTCACGTCTCGAATGATTGTGGAGGAGAACTGCCGAGCTGCAGTGAGGCTACATATAAGGCTGGAAAATTCGATATTCTGTACTACAAGTTAAAAATCTAAGGATGATTGAATATTCAAATATATCTTAAAATGCACAGTAAAAGCATTAAAATAAAATATAAGTAGCATTTTTATTCAATCCGTTTGCAGGAATGACGTATCCGGTCCGGGCATCTTTATCTCTTAATGGCTTGATAGCTAAGTAGATTTGGCGGCGATGACAGGCCAGGGTGCAAAATGGGCGATTCTGTTTTTCTGAATGGCTGCAGCTAACCAGGCATGGAGACCCCTATCAGTTGCAGCAGACGCTTTGTCTTCGTCTCAACACTGCTCTTCTTCGTATATACACTCTTCTGCTTCGTAAATACATTCTTCTTCCTCGTAAATACACGCTTCTCCTTCGTAAATACACCCTCCTCCTTCGTAAATACACCCTCCTCCTTCGTAAAAACACCCTTCTCCTTCGTCAATACATGCTTCTCCTTCATAAATACACCCTTCTCCTTCGTAAATACCTCCTTCTCCTTCGTCAATACACCCTTCTCCTTCGTCAATGCATTCTTCTCCTTCGTCAATACACCCTTCTCCTTCGTCAATGCATTCATCTCCTTCGTCAATACACCCTTCTCCTTCGTCAATGCATTCTTCTCCTTCGTCAATACACCCTTCTCCTTCGTCAATACACGCTTCTTCTTCGTCTTCCGACTCTTTTCCTCGTCCATTGTCCTTTCTTCCGCCTCCAAACACGCTTTGTCCTTGACCCGAGCTTATCATTGCACTTCCCGGCAAGTTTCCTTGCAGTTTCTGTAGGGTGGGGATGAGCGCATTGTTTTTTGTGAGGCTGAGCGATAAAAAACCCTCTCATTAGGAATATAGAGAGGAGCGTCATCTCCGGGCCCCTGTTTAAGGAACAGCTACTAAAAAGTAAACAACAAGGAAATGTACCTCGGGTCTAAACGTATTCCATCGGCGGTCTCCAGTGAACAGGAGTCGGCAAATGATCTTCAACGGTTGTGATTTAACAAGACGTTCACATTTCAACCAACAGCGGGGAAGGGATCGAAATCTCCATTTTTTGCGGAGGCATTGCTTGTTGTTTAAGAGAAAGCCGGCAATTTGATGTTTCCGACGACTTGAAATGCGGGATTAACAAGAGAGGGAGGGTAAACGCTTGTTAAGGTATACGTTATCATTAAAAAATGATGAACAGCTGCATTAAACCAATTAATTAGTTGGTTGTCTGAGCCAGCGGCACTATTAAATGCCCCGCTTGCAGCACTGAACAATTATGTACATTTGCGCGTTCTGAACTACTTAATTCAACACCAACCAATGAAATGTACCCGCCTGTTACTCCTCGCATGTATTATTGCGTTTCCGGCACTTGTTTCTGCTCAACAGTATACCATTAGCGGTACAGTGAAAGATTCTGCAAACGGTGAATCTGTTTTGGGCTCAAGCGTCTTTATCCCTGAACTCAAGACCGGGGTGAATACCAACTCCTACGGTTTCTTTTCCATCACGCTCCCGGCGGGAAAATATACGGTGGAGGTAAGTTATATAGGGCGGAAAACAAAAAAGATTGCGGTAGATCTTCAAAAAAACGTAAAACTGAACATCGAGCTGAGCGACCTGTCGAACGAGCTTGAAGGTGTAGAGATCACCGGACAGCATACCGATAAGAACGTGACATCCACCACCATGAGCAGCGATCACCTCGATATGGCCGAGATCAAGGCCATACCTGTGCTTTTTGGTGAAACGGATATCCTCAAAACCATTACGTTGCTTCCCGGAGTCATGTCGGCCGGGGAAGGGAATACCGGCTTTTATGTGCGGGGGGGAGGGGCCGATCAGAACCTGGTCCTGCTCGATGAAGCCACCGTTTACAATGCCTCCCACCTGCTTGGTTTCTTTTCGGTTTTTAACGGCGATGCCGTGAAAGACATGACCCTTTTTAAAGGAGGTATACCGGCTGAATATGGCGGCAGGCTTGCCTCGGTGCTGGATGTACATATGAACGATGGGAACGAAAAACAATACACCGTCAAGGGAGGGATCGGGATCATCGCATCGCGGTTGACGATCGAAGGTCCGATCAAGAAAGACCGGGGGTCGTTTATTATCAGCGGACGCAGAACCTATGCCGATGTGTTTTTGCACCTCTTCGGCGACTCTCCGGCGCTTCGGGCTTCTTCGCTTTATTTTTATGATTTAAATCTAAAGGCAAACTACCGCATCACCGACCGCGACCGTATTTTCCTGTCGGGCTATTTTGGACGCGATGTGTTCGACGCCGCCGGAAATTTCGGGATAGATTATGGCAATGCCACAGGCACACTGCGCTGGAACCATATTTTTACCGATAAGCTCTTCCTGAATACCTCGGCCATCGTGAGCGATTACCACTATAACATCAATATCACCTCTGGTTCCAGCAATTTTGGAATCACCTCAGGCATACGCGACTATCAGTTCAAGCTGGCGTTCGATTATTTCCTGAATTCTAAAAATAAAGTCAAATTTGGTGTAGAAACCACCAATCACATTTTTACGCCTGGTACCATCTCTACCAACGGAACAAGCCTGATCACCGATCTGAATATTGCCCAGGAACATGCCATCGAGAGCGCTGCCTATATTTCGGATGAAGTCACGCTCACGTCAAAACTCTCGTTTGTGGCGGGGCTGCGTTATGTGGTGTACGATGAAATCGGCCCAGGAACCGTGTTTCACTATGATACTACCGGCGCTATCACGGATACTTCGAAATATTCCAAGAATCAAATCATACAGCAATATACCAGTCTGGAACCCCGGCTTTCGGCCAGGTATATCCTCAATAAAAACAGCTCTGTCAAGGCTTCGTATTGCCGTACCAGTCAGTTTATCCAGCTTTTATCGAATACAACAGCCTCTGCCCCAACCGATTTATGGGTGCCCAGCAGTCAGGTCATCAAACCTCAGCTTTGCGATCAGTATGCCCTGGGTTATTTCCGAAATTTTCATGACAATATGTTCGAGACCTCCGTCGAGGTATATTACAAAGCCATGCAAAACCAGATCGATTACAAACCCGGAGCAGACCTGGTGCTCAATCCTGTGGTCGAATCACAACTTTATTTCGGGACCGGCCGCTCTTACGGGATAGAGTTCATGGTCAAGAAAAGCATTGGCAAATTTACCGGCTGGGTGGCCTACACCCTCTCGCGTACCGAGCGCCAGTTTCAGTACATCAACAACGACAGCTGGTATCCTGCCAAGCAAGACCGGCCGAACGATATCTCCACCGTGCTGATGTACAATGCGAACAAGAAATGGAGTTTCGGAGCGGTGTGGATCTATGCCACAGGTAATGCCGTAACATTCCCGGTTGCCCAGTATGAATACGAAGGACATGTGGTAGCATACTACAGCGACCGGAATGCCTATCGCATGCCCGCCTACCACAGACTCGATCTTTCGGCTACGCTGAAACGCCCCAAACGGAAACACTTTGAAGGAGAATGGGAATTTTCGATCTACAACGCGTATGACCGGCACAATGCCTATTCAATCGAGTTTCAGCAGGATCCGAACAACCCTGCCCAAACACAGGCTGTCATGACCTGGTTGTTTGGCATCATTCCTTCTGTAACGTATAACTTCAAGTTTTAACCGTCATGCGCAAACTCATTTTATTATTCGTATTACTCTGCGGGATGTATTCCTGTACCCAGGTCATTACAATCGACCTGAATTCGACGGCTCCCAAGCTGGTTGTGGAAGGAACGGTTACCAATCATCCCGGTCCGGACACGATCTCACTGAGCATGACGACCAACTATTTTGCCCCGGTAGGGGTCAATCCGCTTGCCGGCGCAGCTGTTTATATTTCTGACAACGCCGGAAATTTCGATACGCTCCGTCAGATTTCGCCTGGAAAATACCTGACTCATACCACCGTTGGGGTCATCGGGCGTACGTATTATCTTACGGTTGCAGCAAACGGACAAAAGTATACTGCTTTTTCTACCATGCCCGACACCGTAGGCATCGATTCCATGAGTTCTGCTGAGCGTGTACCTCGTTTTGGATCCAGCGGCTTGCCCAGTTTTTCGATCACCTGTTCTTTTACCGATCCTGCTTTTGCCGGTCATTACTACGGGTTCAGGCTCTATCACAATGGGATCTTACTGGATAACATTATTGACAACCGGGTGATTGATGATAAGCTGATTGTAGGCACCGCCCAGCATGTGAAATTCAGAAACAGTGCCCTGTTGGTAGGCGATAGCGTTCGGGTTGACCTGGTTTGTATGGACAAAGCCGGTTATGATTTCTTCAATACCCTCAAAGAAACACTCACCTCCGGATCACCGTTTTCTGCTCCTCCTGCCAACCCAATTACAAACCTGAGCAATGGAGCGATTGGTTATTTTGGGGCGCAATCCTACAAATCAAAGACCATACAGTTGCAGTGATAGCACGCAAATCAAAAGAGTTTTCATAAGACACTTTTTTTCTATTCGAGTTCCATAATCCTGTCAGGCATTCAACTCAGAAGAGTAACCCCGCGCTAAAGGGGTTACTGATACAATCGGCTGATGGTGAGAGGGAATAAAAAGTTGTATTTTTCTAAACAATACATACAAGGTTCGACCCTGCCGGTTTTGTTCCTAATGCCCGCAATTGCAGTTCGCAGAAAAATAAATCTTTGTGTCGGGCAGGAGCCCTGCAATTCGGGTTTGTTCGTCGTCGTTGATGAGGATGACACGCAGATCGAGAATTTTTAATTTCTTCATATCACGCATCTCATCCGGAAAATGATCGAGATTGTTGCTCCACACATCCAGATATTCAAGTTTTACCAGGTTGCCAATTTGAGGCGGAAGCTGGCCCATGTCGTTCTGGTTCATAATGAGCCAGCGCAGGTTTGTGAGTTTGCCGATCTCAGGAGCAAATGCTTCGAGGTCGTTTTTCATGATCGAAAAATACTGCAGGTTTTTTAAATCACCTATTTCAGGTGGCAGTTCCTTGATGCTGTTCTTGCTCAGATCGAGGTATTGTAAATTTTTAAACTGAAGAATTTCCATCGGCATGGTTTTGAGCTTTCCTTTTCGAAGGCTCAGGCGGATAACCTGATCGGGGTTTTTCAAGGCATCGGCCAGGCTCAGGTACATCTTTGCCGTATCGAGCGAAAGAGAATCGAGCAGGGGTATTTCTTTGAAAGGAATAGGTGTACCCGGCTGTTGAGAGAAGCAGGCCTCCGGAGCAAAAATTATACAGGACATCAAGAGCCCCCAAACTGATTTTTTTAACATGATCCTGAATGAATAGGAAGGTGGAGTTTGCAATGAATCGGGGAGTTGAAGTGAACTTAGGATCAACCAAAAACTTTCAACGTTTCTTCTTTGTCTTTATAGAGCTGTGCTTTGAGCTGTTCAAGACCGCTAAACTTCAGTTCATCCCTCAGTCTTTTTATGAACGAGACCCGGATTACCTGATCGTAGATGTCATTCTCAAAGTTAAGGATATTTACCTCAAGTGTCCTTACTTTTCCGTTTACGGTAGGGTTCATTCCTATACTCATCATTCCCTTCCAGTCTTTTCCAGCAACTTGCACCGTCACAGCATAGATGCCGTCTCCCGGAATGAGTTTAAAGGCGTCGGAAACATGGATGTTGGCGGTCGGAAAACCCAGTTCACGGCCAAGCTGACGGCCCCTGACTACGGTTCCTTGCAGGGAATACGCATGTCCGAGATAGGCGGAGGCTGTCTGGACATCACCCTCCAGCAAGGCATTGCGAATCTTGGTTGAGCTTATCTCTATATGGTCAATATCTTTGGCAGGGATTTCTTCCACATCAAAACCGTACAAAGGCCCGTATTCTTTGAGGTGTTCAAAACTGCCTTCCCGGTTACGCCCAAAGTGGTGGTTGTAGCCAATGACCAGTTTGCGGGTCCCGATTTTGTTTACCAGAATATTCCGGACAAATTCGAGGGAGGTAAGCCTCGAAAATTCTTTGGAGAAGGGGTGGATAATGAGGTGCTGCACACCGGCAGCTTCAAGCAGGCTTATCTTTTCGTCGAGGGTGCTGAGCAACCGAAGGCTCTCGTCGTCTGGATAGAGCACCATTCTTGGGTGGGGATGAAAGGTAAGTACAACCGATTCGCCTCCTGCTGAAAGCGATAGCTCCTCTAAGCGCCGGATGATCTTGAGATGCCCCAGATGGACGCCATCAAACGTACCGGTAGTAAGTACCGGACATTCAACTCCATGAAATTTACTTATATCCTGATATACCTTCACTTCGTTGTTGCGTGGCCTGACATTCGTTCCTGAAGTTTCAAATTTAGATATTTTATAAACAATCCCTCCATATTAAAACAATCCCGGAACAGACTGCTTGAAATAGACCATCGGGTTGAGTGTATACCCCTGCCCCCGTTGCTTCAATGAGAGAACGCGTTATGCCCCTGATTGCAGACCCTTCTTTTTATCCCGCATATTCATTAGGAACCAGCCTTCCCGCTCAAAAGGCTGACAGCAGATGCACCCAGCAGGATAACCCGTCTCCCGATGTCTGTCGGGACACACACACACACACACAAGGCTTAACGCACGTTGCACTAGCCTGTTACACGGAGAATGCAAAATCCCGGTTTATGTTCTTTCGGTATAATTCCAGTCCGGCGCCCAGAAAGCAGATTGTCGGCTGTTTTGTGGTATTTTTATTAACAATTCCTCTTGATTCTAATCGATTTATAGTACTTTCGCACCGAAATATAAAAACAACCTAATTATTCCCCCGAACATGTCACAAGTAAGTGGAAAAATCACACAGGTAATCGGTCCGGTCATCGATGTAAGCTTCGATGCAGGAGGTGTATTGCCGAATATCCTGGATGCCCTTGAAGTGGTGAAAGCCAATGGTCAAAAGGTGGTCCTTGAAACCCAGCAGCATGTTGGAGAAGACACGGTAAGAACCATTGCCATGGATTCGACCGATGGTCTGTCCAGAGGGATGATCGTTACGTCAACAGGTTCACCGATTACCATGCCTACCGGCGATAAGGTAAAAGGCCGTCTGTTCAACGTAGTTGGAGAAGCCATTGACGGTATCGGACCGGTAAGCAACGCCGGAGGATATCCGATTCACCGGTTCCCCCCTAAATTTGAAGATCTCAGTACTTCAACCGAAGTGCTTTTTACCGGTATTAAAGTTATTGACCTTCTTGAACCTTACGCCAAGGGGGGTAAAATTGGATTATTCGGAGGAGCGGGTGTTGGAAAAACGGTTCTGATTATGGAACTGGTAAACAACATCGCCAAAGCGTATGCCGGTATTTCGGTATTCGCCGGTGTGGGAGAACGGACGCGTGAAGGAAACGACTTATTGCGCGAATTCCTCGAATCAGACGTTATTAAGTACGGAGAAGAATTCAAACACTCCATGGAAAAAGGCGGATGGGATCTCAGCAAAGTAGATGAGAAAGCCCTGCTTGATTCAAAAGCAACCCTGGTGTTCGGTCAGATGAACGAGCCTCCGGGAGCACGTGCACGTGTGGCCCTCTCGGGTCTTACCATGGCAGAGTATTTCCGCGATGGGAATGAAGAGAGCGGAGGACGTGATATTCTGTTCTTTATCGACAATATCTTCCGTTTCACCCAGGCCGGCGCTGAAGTATCAGCCCTTCTTGGACGGATGCCTTCTGCCGTGGGTTACCAGCCTACCCTTTCTACCGAAATGGGGCTGATGCAAGAACGGATCACTTCTACAAAACGTGGTTCCATCACTTCTGTACAAGCCGTGTATGTACCAGCCGATGACTTGACTGACCCAGCTCCGGCTACTACCTTTGCCCACCTCGATGCTACAACGGTACTGAGCCGTAAGATTGCCGAGCTTGGCATTTATCCCGCGGTAGATCCGCTCGACTCCACTTCACGTATCCTGAGCCCTGTTGTGTTGGGTGATGCCCACTACAACACCGCCCAACGCGTGAAAATGATCCTGCAGCGTTACAAAGAATTACAGGATATCATTGCCATTCTGGGTATGGACGAGTTATCAGAAGAAGATAAACTCACCGTACACCGTGCGCGTCGTGTTCAGCGTTTCCTTTCTCAGCCTTTCCATGTGGCCGAACAGTTTACCGGCTTGAAGGGTGTTCTTGTTCCGATAGAAGAAACGATTAAAGGGTTCAACATGATTATGGATGGGGCTGTGGATGAATATCCGGAAGCCGCTTTCAACCTGGTTGGTTCTATTGAAGATGCCATTGCCAAGGGCAAAAAGATGCTTGCCGAATCAAACTAAATCTGAAAACCAAGACTTAAACGGAGCAGCGCTATGTTTTTAGAGATCATTACACCCGATAAGAAATTATTCAGCGGAGAAGTCAAATCCATTGTCCTGCCCGGGACGGATGGAAGCTTTGGGCTGCTCAACCACCATGCACCCATTATTTCATCCCTCAAAAAAGGGACGCTCAAAGTAACAGATACGGCCGAGGCCGTTCAGAATTTTGAGATCAAGGGCGGGGTAGTTGAAATGCAACAGAATCAGGTAATCATCCTGGCCGAATAATCTGGGCTTGTCATTGCAACGCCTCTCCAAACCGGAGGGGCGTTTCTTTTTTCAGTGTCTCCTGCTTGCAAAGCCGGGGAAAGAAACTTATCTTGTTCAGTAGCCAGGTTCAGCCGTTTTCTGAATTTTTAATTTAACCCTCTTGTTACCAGTTGGTCTATGAAAAAAACACCGTTCCTGATCAGTTTCTTTTTTACGGCTTCTCTGCTTCTGAGTGCACAGCAGAAAATTGAATTCCCTTCCAGAGACGGGGTGGTGATTGCTGCCGATTTGTATTTTCAGAATGATACATTGCCCTATATGATACTCTGTCATCAGGCCGGTTTCAGCCGGGGTGAGTATAATGAAACGGCGGCCAAATTCGAGAAATTCATGTATAATTGTCTGGCTATAGACCTGCGCTCGGGTAACGAAGTGAACGGGGTGAAAAATGAAACGGCTATCCATGCCAAAGAAAAAAACAAGACCACGGCCTACATCGATTCCGAGCAAGATATCCTTGCTGCGATTGATTATGTATGCACCAAATCAAAGAAAAAAGTGCTGTTGGTAGGCAGCTCTTATTCAGCATCGCTGGTACTCAAGATTGCAGCAAAAGATCCCAGGGTAAAAGCTGTTATGGCATTCAGTCCAGGCGAATACCTGGGCAAAGCATACAGCCTGAAAGATAATCTCAAAAGCATACCTGTGCCCGTGTTTGTCGCCTCTTCGCAGGAAGAAGGCCCTGAAGTGACCAAACTCATGGATGGCATCAAGGCCGATCATAAACAACAGTTTATTCCATCTTCACGGGGCGATCATGGTTCCAAAGCCTTGTGGAGGTCAAACCAGAATGCGCACGAATACTGGCTGGCTATCTTGATGTTTATGAGAGGAGTGAAGTAAGCTGAATTAGGGTTCACTCAAACACCTGCAACCATCACCCAATCAACACATCATGTCTCATTTTCATCATTGAGAT
>Ga0206851_1228_pt1 | contig 12605 bp, 8 predicted proteins | sample Alteio_BWOrgCont_13_FD_152904 | JGI IMG/M metagenome (GOLD analysis project Ga0206851, IMG submission 152904) | Enriched cells from forest soil in Barre Woods Harvard Forest LTER site, Petersham, Massachusetts, United States -... | ecosystem: Environmental > Terrestrial > Soil > Temperate forest > O... | reverse complement strand
ACGAAGGGGTTCAGTTGCTGCAAAACGGGCCTCTGGATACGGTCCGTATAGCCGATGGTGAAGCTCCCGGTGGCCGGGTCACCGTATTGGAAGGAGAGGGCGGGGATGAGGTCATTGAAGTTTTGGGTAATGGGAGTGATGTTGGTGTTCTCCAGTCTCAGGCCGCCTTTAATCGTCCATTTGGTGACTTTCAGCTGCCAGGAGTTGTAGGCGGCGAGGATGTTCTGGGTGTAGGTGAATTGAGTGCCCGTATTAACGGTAAAGGTGGTTTTGGCGCCCGTCTCCATAGTCCAGTTGTGGATAGGCTTAACCCAATCCAGCTGAAAGAAGTTTTGCGTGGAGTAAGCGCTGTCGGATGCGCTGATGCTGTTGGTCAGGATATTGGTCGTCTGGGAATATTGCCAGGCGATGGTCAGCAGCTGTCCCTTGTACCGCATGGAGCTATGCTGGAAGCTAAGGCCCGCGTCAAGGGCCGCCACTGTGCCGGTACCGAGATTGTTTGTCGCAGCCGATTGGGTCAGGCTATCGGGCCCGCTGTAAGTCCGGGTATTCAGCAGGGTATTCTGTGTGAAATGCCGCTCAAAGAAATCGAAGAAGCCGTTGAAGAGATCCAGGCTATCGGGATTGAAGTTCAGCTGAACCTGACCGTTTTGGATATTCGCGCCGTTGGTGATCACGCCTTGCTGGGAGAGGGTTGAAGCGGGTGAAAAATTTGTCAGCTCCGAACCGGTGGTCAACGTTTTGTCCGGCTGGTGGGCGGCGCCGAGGAGGAGGCTCAGGCCGAACTTCCCGTATTTGGCGTTGGCGGAGATGCTGCCGCGCTCGCCATAGACCGTATTGTACCGGCCAAAGAGGGCGGCGTTATAGCCTTCTTGTGTCTTTTTGACGGTGATGATATTGATGATCCCGATGACGCCTTCCGCGTCATATTTGGCGGGCGGCACGGTGATGACCTCAATCTTCTGGATGGTGGCGGCGGGCAGCGACTTAAGGACATCCTGGGGGTTGTTGGTCATCAGGGCGGAGGGTTTCCCGTTCAGGAAGATCAGAAAGTTATTGCTTCCTTTCAGCTGGATATTGTCGTTCCCGTCGACGGTGATCATGGGGACTTTGCGGAGCATTTCGAGGGCGTCGTTGGATTTGTTTTCGGGGTCGGCCTGGACGTCGTAGCTGATGCGGTCGATCTCCTGATGGATGGCGGGGCGGAAGGCGGTGACTATTGCCTCTCGCAATTCCCGGGTAGCGCGGATCGGGTCGATGGTCAGCGGGTTGAGGGGGAATAGCGGGACTTTTGGCGGTAGGGTGACAATGGCGAGTTTTGGCTGGTATCGGGGATATTGGGCAATAGATGGCAGGTAAAGAAGGAGGAGGGGCAGAAAAGCGGCGACCGGCTTCATCCGGGCAAGATAGGGGTCTAATGTCAGGAGGTATGTGAGGGATTTGTTTGGGGATTGTAAGTTGTTGGCAGCTGCGGTGATACAGCGGGTGTATCGGAAGCGGGCAATGTGCCTTTGGCGCGTGTGGATATACGGCTGAGTTTCAGGGAGTAGGGGTTATGGCAAGATTTTGGTGTTTCGCGTTGACAATAAACTCTTTTTATGCTAAAAAACTATCTGCTGACGGCCTGGCGGAACCTGATCCATAACCGGGTCTATTCTGTTATCAATATTGCAGGGTTGACGCTCGGGTTGACCTGTGTGATGCTGATCGTGCTTTATGTCAAGGATGAGGTGAGTTATGATCGGTTTCATAAGGGGGTGGAGAATATCTGCCGGGTAACGGTGGGGATAAATGACCCTTCGGTGGGGATGCGAAAATTCGGGATCACGGGTTTTTTGCAAGGGCCGCGGTTTACGGCGAACATCCCGGGGATCAAATCGTTTACCCGGGTGCGGAATGGGCATGTAGATGTACAAACCAGGGATGGGGTGCAGTCGCTGGCCTACCTACGCGTCGACAGCAATTTCTTTTCGGTGTTCAGTTTTCCGTTGTTGAGCGGGGATGCACGCATGGCGTTGGCTGCTCCGGGTGCGGTGGTTTTGTCTGAAGACGCGGCGCGTCGGCAGTTCGGCACGTTGGACGCGGTCGGTAAGGTAATCTATCTAAAGGGGGATAGCGGGTTTGAGCCGCATGCGGTGACAGCGGTGGCGAAGCGGGTGCCGCAGAACTCGTCGATCAGCTTTGACATGGTAACGCGCCTGGTTCAACCGAAAGGGACTGAAACGAATCCGATGAATTGGTTCTCGTTCTTCCTGACGACCTATGTAGTGGTAGAGCCGCATGCAGATCGAAAGGCGATCGGGCCGGAGATGGGCAAGGTGTATCGGAAGGACGCGGGCGACATGATCGTGCAGATGGAAAAGCAGTATAAAACGGAGGATAAGACCACCTTTGCGCTGCAACCATTTACGGCGATGCATTTGGGAAAGGACGTGAGCCAGGAAGCGTTGGAAAAGGCAAGTAACCCCATCTATTCGTACATCCTGTCCGGGATCGCGGCGTTCATCCTGCTGATCGCGGCGATCAATTTCGTGAATCTGACGGTGGCGCGTTCGTTGAAGCGGGCGAAGGAGATTGGGGTACGGAAGGTGTTGGGAGGCGAGCGGAGACAATTGATGATCCAATTCCTGGGAGAGGCCTTCCTGTTGTGCCTGGTGGCCTTTGTTTCATCTATCCTCCTGGTGCAGTTGGTACTGCCGTTGTTCAATGCGCTTTCGAATAAGGCACTGTCGTTGTCGTATCTGCTGGATGCGCGGTTGGTCATGGTATATATCGGGTTGTTCTTTTTGACGGGCTTGTTGGCGGGGTTCTATCCGGCGCTGGTGATCTCGGGGTTCAATCCGGTCCGGGCGTTGTACAGTCGTCAGACACTTGGGGGCAGGAGCTGGCTGCGGAAGAGTTTGGTGGTGGTGCAGTTTGGGCTCGCGAGTTTCCTGATTATCGGAACGGTCGTGATCTTTTCCCAGTTCCGTTACCTGACTACGGAGAAGCTGGGGTATGACGACAGCGGGCTGGTGCTGGTGAATAAGGATGGATTGACGCGACAGGAAGTAAAAGTATTGCGGGAGGAGTTGATGAAAGACCCGGGTATTGCCGGGGTTGCACCGAAAGATGAATGGTATTCGTTTAATGCGGGCAGCATCAATGGAGATTCGGGGATCGCATTTGCGAATGTCGCGGTCGATGAATACTTTTTGCCATTGCTGAAGATACCGGTGGTGGCCGGGCGAAATTTTTCGCGTCAATATCCGTCAGATACGGCGAGTTCTGTCATTGTTAACGAAACTTTTGTGAAAAAGGCGGGGTGGGTGAGACCAATCGGCGAGATGGTTGCCTGTAATGGTAAGAAATGTACGGTGATCGGGGTGGTGAAGGATTATCATTTTGACGGTCTTGGGAAGATGATCGATCCGGAACTGTTCTCGGAGGGGGCGTTGAATGATTATGGCATGGTCTATATCAAGCTGCGGCCCGGCCCTTCGGCGGCGGCGTTGCAGCATATCGAGAAGGTATTTAAGACATTATTCCCGATGAACCCTTATGCTTATACTTTTAAGGACGAGGAGAATTTGCAGCTATTCGCCGCCGAAGCAAAGTGGAAGCAGATCATCCTGTTCGGCGCAATCCTGACGATCTTCATTTCGTGTATCGGGTTGTTTGGGTTGTCGGTGCTGGCGGCGGAGCAGCGGACGAAGGAGATCGGGATCCGGAAGGTGCTTGGGGCTTCGGTGATGTCGGTGGTGCACATTTTGTCGGTGGATTTCCTGCTGTTGGTGGGGATTGCGTTGTTGCTTGCCGTGCCGGCGGCGTGGTATGAGGCGAGTAAGTGGTTAGAGGACTATCCCTATAGGATCGGGTTGAATGGGTGGATTTTTGCGGGAGCGGGGTTGGTGGTGGTGGGAATTGCGTTGGTGACGGTGAGTTTCCAGGCGGTGAGGGCCGGGCGGGCGAATCCGGTGAAGAGTTTACGAGTTGAATAAATAGGGGGCGGCGGCCCGAAGGGCCGCCGCGTGTATTAGTTGCGAACCAAATTCTTTTGGGTGATCATGTCGCCCATGACGGTGACGGTTTCCCTCAGATAGATATCGGTCGAGAGGGCATTGAGCCAGGCGTGGTAGCGGTCGCCCTTATCCTTATCTGCGGAGTATTTGGCGCTGTCTACGGCCAGAAAGGCGAGGTTCATAGGCTGGGGCAGTTTACCGAGTTTTTCGATGTGAGCCACGGTATCCCTGACTTCTTCCTGCCGGTGGCGGTACTTGTCGATATTCAGCGGATAGGGCTGATCCGACTCTTTGTCCAGCCAGTCGGCGTCTGTCCCGATCCTGTTGAAGACATCGCTGTTCTTTATCCGGTCATTGCTTTGGCCGGCGATCGTGTTGATATTATAGTTAGTGCGGAAGGGAGCATAGCTGGCGCGGGCGATGACGTCATAGGGGAGGGCGTCAGGCTGGTCTTTCTCGCGGTATTTGGAATGTTCGTATGCGTCGGGCAGGACGATATCGCTTGCAACGCCGCGTAGCTGGGTGGAGCCGCCGCTGATGCGGTAGAATTTCTCCATCGTCAGTTTGATGGTTCCGAGGCCGCTGTCCATTCCCATATCGCTTCTTTCGAGGGGGTAGGGCCGTTGAACGGTGCCTTTTCCAAAAGTGGAGGTGCTACCGATGATAATACCTCTTTTATAGTCCTGGATCGCGGCGGCAAAAATCTCGGAGGCTGAGGCGCTGAATTCATTCACCATGACGGTCAGGGGACCGGTATAGAGGGCGCCCTTGGCGTGGTCTTCGAGCACGATTGGCCGGCTCTCCCGGCCTTTGACCTGGACGACGGGTCCCTGGTTGACAAAGAGGCCTACCATTTCGACGACATCGCCGAGGGAGCCGCCGGGATTATTGCGAAGGTCGAGGACGATGCCGTCGACATTTTCTTCCTTCAGCTTGACCAGTTCCTTTGCAACATCGATATAGCAGCGGTTACCGTTTTGGTTCTCGAAATCGGCGTAGAATTCGGGAAGATAGATATAGCCGATCTTACCCTTAACGGTGTTGACGATGACGCTGCGGGCGAACTTCTCATCCTGGACGATCTCATCGCGGATGAGGGAAATGACCTTGATGGTGCCATCGGTCTTTTTGAGGGTCAGGCGGACTTCCGTGCCTTTACCGCCGCGGATGATCTTCACCGCGTCGGGGACGGTGTAGCCGGTAAGGTCGACGGGTTCCTGGCTGCCCTGGGCAACTTTGAGGATGGCATCGCCGACGTTGACCTGGCCTGATTTCCAGGCAGGGCTGCCAGTGAGCAGGGTCGCGATCTTGATGGTGCCGTCGTCATCCTTCAGGGAGGCGCCGATACCGAAGAAGCGGCCGCTCATGTCTTCATCGAAGGAGCGTTTCTCCACCGGCGGGAAATAATCTGTATGAGGATCCTCGCATTGGACGATGGTCTCCACGAATTCGTTGAAGCGGTCGTTATCGTTGGCTTTGACTTTGAGGCGGGAGTAGTAGAGGTCCATACTGCGCATGGCTTTCTGGCGGGCCAGCGTTTCGAGTTGTGCGTTTGTAGCGTGGGCTGTAGCGGAGTCCTTTCCGGTTTTAGCCTGGTCGAGGAGTTCGCTGTATTTTTCGAGCGCGATGAACTTGAGGCGTAATCTCAACCCTTCCTCACGTTCCGTTTCGTTCTTCGGGAAGTTGAGACGATCGTCGTTCAGGTCGACATATTCGTCCTTTGTAAAGTCGAAGGGTTTGGAGAGAATTTCTTTATACAGGGCTTCCGACTCCTGGAGACGTTTGCGATAGATATCGTTGACAGCCTGGGCGAACTGAACCGGGGCTTTGCCGAGGATCTCATCGTCGATGGTATATTGGAACCGGCGCAGGGAATTGATGTCGGATTGCATCAGGATCTTCTTCTCGGGATCGATGCCGTTGATGTATTTATGAAATACTTCGCTGGAGAAGCTATCGTCGATTGGTCTCGGGCTGTAGTGAATTTCCGCGATCATTTCCCCTACGTCGTGGAGGATCTTTTCATACTTCGTGGGCGTTTTCGCGGGTGTGTGATGCGGGGGTTTGGGTAGGGCGGAGCTGCGGGAGGGCGCGGCGATACCGAGAACCAAAATCAACAGGGCCAGGGGCCAATTTCTTTTTATCAGCATAATGTGAAAGTTCTTGTTTAACGGGCCGACAACCTTCTTAGTATATAATACTCTAAATCAAAGATAGTTCAAAGATTGGAGGGATTTGGTGCGGTGAGATACATTAACTTATTAATTAATATTTAAAAGTATAGGTTCCTGAAACCCTCCTCTGTATCTATATCGATATGGCCCTTTGGAAAAGGAACCGTCGCGACATCATCCGGGTATCGCTGCAGCAATTTCTTTGCCCCTGCGCCTCCGGAGAGGGCCGACAACTCCTTAAAATAGCGCCACTCAAACAACACCGGCGTCCCCATGCTTTCGGCATACGTACAGGCAACCAACCCTTTTCCGGAAGCAATATTCTTCTCCTTCAACGATCGAAAAAGCTCCGTTGAAATATGCGGCTGGTCGCAGACCGCAACGATCACCGCCTTTAAATGGGGCTCTACGGAAAGCGCCTCCGCCAGTCCTGCGACGATCCCCGAGGCCATCCCCGTTCCCCAATCGGGATTGAAAGTAAGCGTTACCGGTTGCCCGCGCAAAGAGTCCTCAATTTCCGCGTGATAAGCCCCGGTCACCACCACCGCCGGCTGCAAGTCAGCCGTCAGCGCTTCGGTAACAACATGTGACAACAAGGTTTTGCCGTGATAAGGCAATAGTTGTTTGGGCCGGCCGAGCCGCGACGAATTTCCTGCCGCCAGGATGATAACCCCCGTCTTATTCATGGGAAGACAATTCATTCATGGGAAGACAATTCAGCCGGACGGCTATGAATAGGATCGCGTTTTTCTTTCAACGCGCCACCTGATCTTCCGGACAACACGGTCTTCATTTCCGCTACTATAGAGACCGCAATTTCCTCCGCTGTTTCGGCGCCAATATCCAGTCCGACGGGGCTATGGATAGACGCCAGCTGCTCCTGATCCAACCGCAGTCCTCCTTCCTGCAATTCCGCCAGCATCCGGTCAAGCTTCTTTCGGGGTCCGAGAATGCCAATGTACTGAAAGCCCTTTGTGATCAACTCCTTCAGTAGTGACAGATCATAATTGTAATTATGCGTCATCAGCAAAAAAAACGTTTGTACATCCGGGGTCAGTTCAACCAACACCTTTTCGGGCCGTGCGACCAATATCCTGTCCGCTTTCCCGAAGCGCCGGACAGTCGCATAATGCGGTCTTCCATCTACCACGGTCGTATGCCAACCCAGCATGACCGTGATCTCCACTAATGGCAGGACGTCATTGCCGGCCCCTGCGATTATCACCGCGGGCGGTGGCGGGATAAACTCGATAAAGCCGTTGAACAACCGGTTGCCATACGTATACTTTTTGAAACAGGACATTCTATCGCTGAATGCCTCCTTTACATCCGTCATCACCAACTCCCGCCAATCGCCGAACAATCCCGTATGCGCCTTATCGTTCGCGTAAAGCAGGACCGTACCCGGCTGCACTGACGACCGATCCAAAGAAAACAGCGTCAGCAAGACCGCATCCCTTCGCTCCCCGGCCAATTCCCGCAACAGACGGATAGGATGATAAGGTTTTGTATTGTCGATAGGCTCGAACAAAATATGAACGATCCCATTGCAACCCAGTTGCACCCCGAATTGTACATCATCCTCATGCGTCGTATCATAGGTGACCAATTTATTTTGTTGTTGGTTGATGGCATGCATGGCTTTCCGCAGCGCATCTCCCTCCAGGCATCCCCCGCTGATCGCCCCCGTCAACTGGCCATCTTCCGTCACCAGCATCCTGGCGCCTGGCCTGCGATACGATGAACCCTCCACGTGAACGACCGTGGCCAGCGCGGACCGCTTTCCCTCGCTTTGCGCCATATCGAACGCCCGTACAATATCCCTGATCTCTTTCATTATGCTATCAGTATTTTATCTATGCCATCAGTATTTTATCCGGTGTGATCGGTAGTTGCCTGATCCTTTTCCCCGACGCATTATATACCGCGTTGGCTACCGCAGCCGCCACCCCGATCAAAGAAATCTCCCCGAGACCCTTTGAGCCTACCGGGTTGATGACCGGATCGGGCTTATCGATAAAGATCGCCTCTATATCCGGGACGTCAGCATTCACCGGCACGTGATAATCCGCTAAATTTCCATTTACATACCGGCCAAAATCGTCATCGAAAACCGCTTCTTCCGTCAACACCATCCCGATCCCACCGACCGCGCCACCGATCATCTGGCTGCTGGCCGTCTTGTAGCTCACGATCTTGCCTCCATCCACCACCGCTACCAACTTTTTCACCTTTACCACTCCCGTCAGCGGATGCACGTACACCTGGGCGAAATGGGCCGAAAACGAATACATCGAATAGTTCTTAGCCTCATCGCCGGCTTGCGAGTCCCGGGTCAGTTCGAGCATCGGCAGATTCAGCTTGTGCAAGATATCCGAATAGTCTATGGGCGATGTACTATCAGGCGCTAGTCCCGCCAGCGTGTTCAGCTTTTGTTTCAAGGCTATGCAAACATCATGCACCGCCGAGCCCACGGACGAGCAGGTCTGCGACCCGCCCTGTGTCGGCGCCACCGGAAAAGACGAATTGCCCAATTCAAACGTGATCTTCTCCGCTCCGATTCCCAGCGTATCGGCGGCGATCAAGGTCATCGACGTAGCCGTGCCCGGCCCGATGTCGCTCGTCGCGCTCTGGATATTCACTGTGCCGTCCGGCAGCAGCTTGATCTTTGCTGATGCTTTATTCCGATAGGCTCCAAAGGCCCCGCAGCCGATCCCATAGCCCACCATCCATTCCCCGTCCCGCAGCATACCCGGTTGTGCGGGCCGTTTGTCCCAGCCGATCCTTTCCGATCCCTGCTGATAACATTCCTTCAAAAATTTGCTTGACCAGGGCAGGTTACGTTCAGGGTCCATATACGTATAATTTCGAAGGCGCAGTTCGATGGGATCCAGTTTCAATTTATAGGAAAGTTCATCGAGCGCCGATTCCAGCGCGAACGACCCTGTGGCCTCCCCCGGTCCCCGCATCGGACACGGCACGCCCACATTTAACGGCACTACCTTATAGCGGGTATTTGCATTCGGGCTGGCATAGAGGAAACGCGAAACGTTCACCGCATTCTCGGTAAATTCCTCATACTCGGCAGTCTGAGAATGAGATTCATGCGTGATCCCCACCAACTTTCCATCCGTCGACGCGCCCAGGCCGATCTTTTGGATCGTCAAAGGCCGGTAGCCCACCAGCGTAAACATCTGCTCCCGCGTCAGGGTCAGTTTCACCGGTCGCTTGACCAGCTTCGCCGCCTGCGCCGCTGCCACCTCATGCGGCCAGGTACGCAACGATGACCCGAAAGCTCCGCCTACAAACCTGGAATTGATCTGTACATTCCCGGGGTCCAGGCCAAACGCATTCGCGATCGACCGTTGGGACCCAATCACGCCCTGCGACTTCGTATACACCGTCACCTTGTCGTCCCCCTCCCAAAAAGCCGTCGTCACATGCAGCTCCATCGGGTTGTGCATCTCCGATGGCAACATATAGTCTTCCTCCACGATCACCGGGGCCTTCTTATAGGCGTCTGCTTCACCCCGCACATAATCCTTATATCTCCCTTCATTCGGGACGACCCCTTTATCGAAGTTCTTATGAAAATCCGTCTCGAAGGGCTGCCTCTCATACGTGGTCCTGATCAGTGTCGCCGCGTATGTCGCTCTTTCAAAGGTCTCCGCCACCACCAGCGCAATCGGCTGCCCGTTGAAATGGACCTGGTTATCGTTGAACAGTTTCAGACCCCTAACCGGTCTTGCGGCGCCCTGTTGGTAACCCGGCACCGGCGGCGCATTGAAGGGTGTGATCACCGCCAGCACCCCCGGCGCACGCTCCGCCGCTTTTGTGTCCATGGCCGTCACCGTACCGTTCGCAATGGTCGCCGGCACCAGTACGCCATAAGTCAACCCCGGCACCTTGTATTCTCCCGAATATTTCGCACCCCCCGTCACCTTCAAGCGGCCATCCACCCGGTCCAGCGGATCGCCGATTAAGACTTTTTTCATGCTGATGCCGTTTTCAGCGCCTGCACGATCGCGTTCGGCGCCAGGGTTAACTTAAATTGGTTGTATTTATATGCCTTCGCTCCCTGCATAGCGATAGCAGCTGCTTGCTTAAACGTGTCTTCGTCCGCCGTTTTCCCTTTCAAAAATGCTTCCGCCTCCTGTAAACGCCAGGGCTTATGCGCCACCCCGCCCATCGCCAGCCGTGCATCCGTGATCGTAGTCCCGTCCATATTCAGGGCCGCCGCTGCCGATACCAGCGCGAACGCAAATGAAGAACGGTCCCGGACCTTTAAATAATGTACGTGCTTATTAAACGCCTGCGCCTTCGCCGGCAGATCCACCGCCATGATCAGTTCACCCCTTTCCAACGTATTGTCTTTCTCCGGGTGATCCCCGGGAAGGCGATGAAAATCCGCGAATTTTATCTTTCTCTCCCCTTTTGGTCCCTTCACGTATACCACGGCGTCGAGGGCCACCATCGCCACATTCATATCGCTCGGATTAACCGCGATACACTGATCGCTTGCACCAAACAGCGCGTGCATCCGGTTATACCCGGTCAAAGCCCCGCAGCCGCTCCCCGGCGTCCGCTTGTTGCAAGGCATCGCCGTGTCGAAAAAATAGTTACACCGCGTCCGCTGCATCATGTTGCCACCCACTGTCGCCATATTGCGCAGCTGCGGGGAAGCGCCTGCATTGATCGCCAGCGACAACAACGGATAGCCTTCCAGCACCAGCGGGTGATCCGCCACCGCACTGTTGGTCGCCAGAGCGCCGATGCGTAATCCTGTCGGTGTCTTTTCGATGCTCTTCAGTGGCAGTCCATTAATATCTACCAGCCGTTCCGGCAGGACGACCCCCATCTTCATCAGGTCGATCAGGTTCGTCCCACCCGCCAGAAAATGTGCATGCGGCTCTTTCAGCACCGATTGAATGGCCCCCGCGGCCGCAAAAGACCGGGTATATTGAAATGGGTTCATACCTGACTATTTTTAACTTCCTGGATTGCTTTCACAATATTCGAATAAGCTCCGCAGCGGCAGATATTTCCGCTCATGAACTCGCTGATCTGCTCCCTCGACTGCGTCCGTCCTTCCTTGACGAGTGCTACTGCCGACATGATCTGACCCGAGGTGCAGTATCCGCATTGAAAGCCGTCGTGTTTGATAAAGGCCTCCTGCATCGGGTGGAGGTGGTCACCGTCAGCCAATCCCTCTATGGTGGTAATTTTTTTGCCTTCATTGGTCACTGCCAGGCTGAGGCAGGAATTGATGCGCACCCCGTTCACATGCACCGTACAGGCCCCGCACTGGCCCCGGTCACATCCCTTCTTGGACCCGGTCAGATCAAGGTGCTCCCTGAGCAGATCCAGCAGCGTTACCCTGGGGTCCACCTTCACGCTATGGGCGACCCCATTGACCTCCAGGTTCACCGTCACCTTCTCCAGGGCATCCGCAATTTTTTCGTCCCATTTATCTTCGGCTGCTTTCACGATCGGCGCCGGTGTCAGCGCAATAGCCGACAAAACCGAAGATTGTTTCAGAAAATCGCGGCGGGTGCCTCTAAATAGTCCTTCCTCATCGGGGGAATTGTCCGGCATTTTTGACATACCCGAATTTACGGATTTACGGGTTTAAAACCAGCGCCCTTATGTGCCCCAACGCCCGGCCCCAGATACTAACAAATAAAATAGTACCTTATGGATCAAGATATGACGTTTACGAAAAACGACAATGCACTTCCCTGGCCGGTCCTGCGGTTCGACCGGTATAAAGACAGCCTTGAAACCGTCCATTTGTGGACGCAGATCATCGGCAAGATCCGGCTGCGCCAGATGCCCTGGATCAATCATTCCTGGCACGTAACTTTATATGTTACCTCACGGGGTCTCACGACCCGCGCCATGCCCTATGCAGGCGGCATATTTGAGATCGTCATGGACTTCGTCGATCATGAAGTAAAAGTCACGACCAGTGCCGGCGGCGCCGGGCGCATGCCCCCTGTATCCGCGTTCGGTAGCCGATTTTTATGCGGGGCTTTTTGACCTCCTCCGCAGTCTGGACGTCAACGTCAGGATATACAGCAAGCCCAACGAGATCGCTGATGCGATCCCGTTCCGGGAGGACTATATACACCATAGCTACGACAAAGAGGAGATCAACCTGCTGTTTCAAGTACTCACGAGGGTCGAGGTCGTCTTCACCCGGTTCAGGAGCGGGTTCCGGGGAAAGGTCAGTCCCGTTCATCTCTTCTGGGGGGCTTTCGATCTGGCTGTCAGTCGTTTTTCAGGCCGGGAAGCGCCCAAACATCAGGGCGGGATGCCGAACATGCCTGACGATGTGATGCAGGAAGCCTACTCACATGAGGTAAGCAGCTGTGGTTTTTGGCCGGGCGCCGCGGATTTCCCGACACCTGTGTTTTATTCCTATTGCTAT
>Ga0206851_1221_pt1 | contig 12762 bp, 7 predicted proteins | sample Alteio_BWOrgCont_13_FD_152904 | JGI IMG/M metagenome (GOLD analysis project Ga0206851, IMG submission 152904) | Enriched cells from forest soil in Barre Woods Harvard Forest LTER site, Petersham, Massachusetts, United States -... | ecosystem: Environmental > Terrestrial > Soil > Temperate forest > O... | reverse complement strand
AGCTTTTCTAGTAATTCTGCTTTCTGAGCGAATGTGGTAATACAAAACGGTGCTATATCAGGCTTTAATACCGCAACCGGGTGTGGCGCGAACGTCATCACAACGGACGGGAGGTTTGCCGCGCGCGCGATTTTCTTCGTCTCCTCAATTATTGCCTTATGCCCGCGATGCACGCCGTCGAAATTTCCTAGCGTTAATACAACGCCTCCGGCAAAACCGTCTGGCAACTTACAATCTTTTATTATTTGCATCGTGAGATATAAGTATTCATTGTATAGATTAAATCAAGCTCCTAAATTCTAGAGAAAAATAATGTCCTTACACAGATCAATATTCACCATTGGATTTTTGACCATTCTCTCTCGCATCGCTGGTTATGTGCGAGATATGTTCATCGCTGCGGTAATGGGTGCGGGGCCGCTAACCGATGCGTTTTTGGTGGCGTTCCGGCTGCCCAACTTTTTTCGGCGCTTGTTCGCCGAAGGCGCATTTTCTGCCTCTTTTGTGCCTCTGTTTTCCGCCGTCTATACTGAGCAGGGCAGGGAGAAAGCGGTGGAGTTTATGGAAAAAACTCTCTCAATGATGGTGATCGGCCTCATGGTTTTCACCATGGTTTTTCAAATTTTCATGCCATTTATAATGTATGCTCTGGCACCAGGGTTCGTACGTGATCCAGAGCAGTTCGATCTGGCGGTTTATCTGACGCGCCTTACTTTCCCTTATCTTTTATTCATCTCCGTTGTTGCTATGTTTGGTGGTGCACTGAATAGTCTCGGCAAATTTTCCGCTGCTGCTGCATCGCCGATATTGCTGAATATCTGTCTGATTATTTCCCTCTATGCGCTGAAAAATGTAACCCCGACTCCCGCGCATGCACTGGCCTGGGGAGTGGCGTTGGCTGGGGTGGTGCAGGTAATTTTCCTATATTTTTCGCTTCGGAAAAACGGAATAAATCTGCGATTTAAAAAACCACAATTATCGCCAGAAGTGAGGAAATTATTAAAGCTGATGATACCGGGAACTATTGGCGCTGGGATAGTGCAGATTAATCTCTGGATTGATACGATAATCGCAACGTTGGTGCCGAATGCGGTTTCATATTTGTATTATTCCGACCGGATAAACCAATTGCCATTGGCGGTGGTCGGCACTGCAGTCGGCACCGCGCTGCTGCCACTTCTCACACGCAAGATAAAGGAAAATAAACTTGATGAAGCGCTTAACTTACAAAATCGGGCGCTGGAAATTTCAATGTTTTTCACCCTGCCGGCCGCTGCTGCCTTCATGATAATTGCTTACCCGATAGTTTCGGTGTTGTTCGAGCGTGGGGAATTCCATCAGTCGCAGGCGATTGCCACCGCCTATTCTCTGGCCGCTTATGCCACTGGTTTGCCGGCATTCGTATTGATCAAACTTCTGGTCGCGCCGTTTTTCGCCACGCATGATACGAAAACTCCGGTAAAGATTTCTATGGTCGGGCTGGTTGCCAATATTGTGTTGAACATAATATTGGTTCTGTTGCTGATGCATTTCAAATTCTATCCGCATATCGGCATCGCGCTTTCCACTTCGCTTGCCGCCTGGCTGAATGTGGGTATGCTGATTACCACGCTGCATAAGCGTGGATTATTTAAGGCCGATAAGGAATTGAAAATACGGCTGCGAGGGATTGTTATTTCCTGTGCGGTTATGTCGGCTGCGGTTTTTCTGCTTGATGGATTAACAAAGCATTTTGCTGCAGCTAATCAATTCCAGGCAACTCTGGCTCTTGGGCTAGTCATCGCCCTGGGTGGTGGGATATTCATAATCGCAGCCTTCCTATTCAAAGCTTTTGATCTGCAGGAGATATTAAATTTCCTGAAAAAAAGGAAAGCAGAATCATCTGATAAGTGAGTTTTACGCGTGCGGATGGGTTTTGCTGTATACTTCAAACAGCCGGCCCGGGTCGACTTTCGTATAGCGCTGGGTAGTGGAGAGGCTGGCGTGGCCCAGCAATTCTTGAATGGAGCGCAAATCTCCGCCAGCGGCTAATAGATGCGTGGCAAACGAGTGGCGAAAAGCATGTGGGGTTACGGTTTCCGGCAACCCTAGCGCATTCCGCAAAACTCTCACATGCCTTTGGAAAACTCCTGGGTTTAAGCGCTTCGATCTTTTGCCGATGAAGAGATAATCATCGCTTGAAATTTGTACGGGGCAGGATTTTATATAATCAGCAAGTGCGGTATGAATTATCGGCAAAACTGGTACTAGCCTCTCTTTCCCGCGCTTGCCTTTTATGGTGAACGACTCCCGGTTTTCAATATCGCTGCGCTTTAATGAAAGCGCTTCGGCGATGCGCAGACCTGCGCCATAAAGCAGTAGAAGCAATAATAAATCGCGTTTTTTTAACCATGGCTCCTTTTCATGTTCACCAATATTTTTTGCCGCCAACTCCGCTTCCTCAACGCTCAAGGCTTTCGGCAGTGATTTATCTTTTTTTGGTGAGCGGAGCGCCCGGATGGCCGGGTTTTCCAAGCCTTCCTCACGGCTTAAGAATCTATAGAAATTCTTGATGGCGGAAATGTTGCGGGCAGTGGAGCTGTTGGCGGCATCCAGGGATTTCCTAGCGGCGGCATATGAGCGGAAATCGCGCAGTTGCAGTTTTGTTAGTGTAGCGAGAGTTACCTCCTCACCGGTATGTTCATTCATGAACGAAAAGAAATAGCGCAAATCCTTTTCATAGGCTTTCAGCGTATGCGCGGAATAGCGCTTTTCCGAACGGAGATATTCGAGCCAGCGGGAGATCAGATTTTTGATCTCTTTGCCCAACATTTACAAAATACTCTGCCCCGTCTTCTTCCAGTCCTCCAAGAACTGGGCCAAACCCTTATCTGTTAGTGGGTGGGAGGAAAGCGATTTTAGCACGGAGGGTGGAAGTGTCGCCACATGCGCTCCCAGCATTGCCGCTTTCTCAACATGTCCGGTATTTCTGATTGATGCGACCAACACTTCAGTGCGGAAATTCGGATATTGCCGGTAAATTGTGCAGATTTCCTCGATTAATTTCATGCCGTCTTGCCCGATATCGTCCAGCCTTCCCACAAATGGTGAAACGAATGTTGCCCCGGCTTTTGCTGCCAGAATCGCCTGGGCAGCGGAAAAACACAGTGTCACATTCACCATCACGCCTTTGTTGGTTAACACTCGGCAGGCCTTTAAGCCCTCCCAGGTGAGCGGCAATTTGATGGTGACGTTTTTGGCGATTTTTTTCAAGATCGCCGCTTCTTTCAACATTCCTTCGGCATCGATTGCGGTAACTTCGGCGGAAACTGGCCCGGGGGTAATAGCGCAAATCTCGGCGATAACATCCAAAAATTTCCTGCCAGATTTTGCTATAAGAGACGGATTGGTGGTAACGCCGTCCAAAAGGCCGGTTGCGGCCAATTCTTTTATTTCGTTAGTATCTGCGGTATCGACGAAAAACTTCATGATCGAAAGTTTAAGTGTTAAAGATAATCTTTCTTATACTCTCAGATTCTTATACTCTCAAACCCTATTTTATGTCTTCAAACTCTCGTGTCCAAATCCTGCTTCCCGTGGCGGTTGATCAAGCCTTCGATTACCGGCCGCCGGTTGGAGTTGTGGCGGCAAAAGGTATGCTCGTTAAAGTTCCATTCCGTGGAAAATCAACGGTTGGAGTAGTATGGTGTGAGAGCGGTGCGGCGGATGTTCCAGATTCCAAAGTAAAAAATATTGAAGAGGTTTTTGGCCTACCGCCCATGCCAGAAAAACTTATGCAGTTTATTGAATGGACTGCAAATTATAACATGGCACATAATGGTGCGGTGCTGGGTATGGCGGTTTCAGGGATCGGTGATCAGGGATCAGGGATCAGGGAGAAGAAGAATAACAAAACCGACCCCCGATCCCTGACCCCTGACCACTGGCAATTAACCGCCGCCCAAAACACCGCGTTGGATAAGCTTCTTCCCCACATCCGTGCTGATAATTTTAATGTGACGTTACTGGATGGTGTTACTGGATCGGGCAAAACTGAGGTGTATTTTTCTGCGATCAGGAAAAGTTTGGAGGAGCATCCGGATAATCAAATTCTTATAATGCTGCCGGAAATTGCGCTGACGCAAAGCTTGATTGAACGGGTGAAATCCCGGCTTGGGATCACTCCAACTGTATGGCATTCTAACCTTACCCCGAAAAAGCGCCGGGAGAATTGGCTTGCAATCGCAACCGGAGACGCAAAATTGATAATTGGGGCACGCTCTAGCCTGTTTCTTCCATACCTAAAACTTTCGCTCATCGTCGTCGATGAGGAACATGATGCATCATACAAACAGGAGGAGGGGGTGGTTTATAATGCCCGTGATATGGCAGTAGTGCGTGCTAGCATCGAAAAAATCCCGATTATACTGGTTTCGGCGACGCCTTCCTTGGAAACAGTAGTGAATGTGAAGGCTAAGAAATACGATGAAATAAATCTTCCCGCTCGATTCGGAGATGCAAAAATGCCGGAAATAGAGCTGGTTGATTTACGCAAAGAAAAACGGGAAAAAAATTGCTGGGTTTCGGAAAAATTGCGTAGGGAGTTGGCAGAGAATCTAGCTCGTGGTGAGCAATCATTATTATATTTAAACAGGCGTGGCTATGCGCCGCTTACTCTCTGCCGTGCTTGTGGACATCATTTGAAATGCCCGTATTGCAGCGCATATTTGGTGCAACATGGGAAAAACCTGCAACTTCTCTGCCATCATTGCGGCCATTCCTCGCGGATGCCGGAAAAATGTCCGGAATGCCAAGAAAAGGATACACTTATCCCACTCGGTCCTGGCATTGAACGGTTGGAGGAGGAAATAAAAGATTTTTTGCCGCAGGCTAGGATTTTAACCTTAAGCAGTGATACGGTGGAAAGTGCCAAAGCCATGAAAAAAGCTTTCGCTGATATTGAAGATCATAATGTCGATATAATCATTGGTACCCAAATGGTCGCCAAGGGACATCACTTCCCACAATTAACGCTGGTTGGCATAATCGATGCCGATTCCGGCCTAGCGGGTGGAGATTTTCGTGCGGCAGAGCGTACATTCCAGGTTTTGCACCAGGTTTCCGGGCGTGCCGGGCGAGAGAAATTGCCGGGGAAAGTGATCATTCAAACGTTTCAGCCGGAGTCGCGAGTGATTCAAACCATTCTTGCCAATGACCGGCATGCCTTCATGGTAATGGAAATGCGGGTGCGCGAGGATAATAACCTGCCGCCGTTTGGCCGCCTGGCGGCGCTGATAATTTCCGGGAAAAAAGAGGCAATGGTCAGGAATTATTGTAACATGCTCGCAAAATCCGCTCCTATGCTGAATGGAGTCAAAATCCTGGGGCCAGCTCCGGCACCATTGACGCTGCTTCGCGGAAAATTTCGCTACCGGTTTCTGGTCAAGGCGAATAAATCCATTCATATCCAGAAAATCATCAGGGATTGGTTGAATGCCAGCCCAGTTCCTTCTAGCCTAAAGGTGAAGGTAGATATTGACCCTTATAGTTTTGTTTAGACTTGATTTTTTTAAGGTTTTCTGGTAGATAAGAACCATCATGTCAAAAGCAGAAAATAAATCCAAAACCAAGAGTGTTACTAGCCTGTTCGAGCGGGATGAGGTTTTTAATCAATCCTATAGTGCCGCGGATTTCCGGTTCGACAAAAAAGTGGCCTCAGTGTTTGATGATATGGTCAGCCGCTCGGTGCCATATTATCTGGAAATGCAGCGGATGACGGCGGAGCTTGCGCAAGATTTCGCGGTTTCCGGAACAAATGTTTATGATATCGGCTGCTCCACAGGCACTACCATGATAATGCTGGATAGGCTGCTGAAAACTAAGGTTAAATTCATTGGGTTGGATAATTCACAAGAAATGCTCGCCAAGGCCGAGGAGAAATTCTCGCTTGAGAAATTCTCGCATCCTTACGAACTGGGAATTTGCGATTTGAATCGGGGTTTACACCTAGAAAATGCCTCACTCGTCACCATGCTTTTAACGCTGCAATTCGTGCGTCCGTTATATCGTGAGCGTGTAATGCGCCAGATTTTTGACGGTATGAATGATAATGGTTGCCTGATTTTGATCGAAAAACTTACATCTGAGGACTCGCTGTTCAATCGCTTGTTCATTGATCATTATTATGATTTCAAAAAACGCAACGGTTATTCGGAAACGGAAATCGCTAATAAGCGCGAAGCCTTGGAAAATGTGCTGATTCCATACCGTATGGAAGAAAATTTCGAATTATTGCGCGAAGTTGGATTCAAGCATGTTGAGGTATTTTTCCGCTGGTATAATTTTTGCGGCATCATTGCGGTTAAGTAGGAATTAGGGCGCGTCACATAATGCAGCAAAAAAGCCCGTTGGTAAAAATTGGGGATTTTTTCTTCCGTTATCGCAATTTCGTTTTCCCAGTGATTCTTGTTATTCTTTTTGCGGTGTTCATGCCAAGTCATGAAATTTTCGGCCGCGAATGGCTGGAGGATGTCAGCGATTGGATCGGCGCTCTAATGGTTTTTGCTGGTCTAGCTCTACGTGCCGCGGTTGTAGGTTTTGCCTACATAAAACGCGGCGGATTGAACAAGCAGGTTTACGCCGATACGTTAGTTACGGAAGGATTTTTCAATCTCTCTCGCAACCCGCTTTATTTTGCAAATATGCTAATATATTCGGGTATATTCGTGACCGATGGTAATCTTTGGGTGATGGCGATTGGCATCGGCTCATTCTGGTTCATTTATGAAAGCATCATAGCGGCAGAGGAATATTTTCTGAAAGGAAAGTTTGGGCCGGAATATGAAAAATATTGCCAAACGGTGCCAAAATGGATTCCCAATTTCCGCAAATTCCGTGTAGCGACGCAAGGCATGCAGTTCAACTATAAAAAGGTAATTGTCAAAGATTATAGCACCTTTGCTAGCTCGGCTATAGCGTTGTTGTTCCTGAATGCAAACGAAGCACTGCGCTGGGAAGGTTTTGCTGCTAATAAGAATTTCATCTATTCGTGTGGTGCCGGACTGGTGCTGATATTGCTGTTCTCACTGACAATCCGGATACTCAAAAAAACCGGCGTTCTTACGGTTTAATCCATGTCCGCAGGGGCTATTTCTGAGAGAAAGATAAAACTGAAGCGGCTTAAGTACCAGAGCAATTACCGTGGCGTAAAAGAAATGGATATTTTCTTGGGTTGTTTTGCTGAAAAATTCCTGCCGGGGTTCTCCGATTGCGAGCTTGATTTCTACGAAAAATTCCTGAGAGAAAGCGACCAAGATATTTATAATTGGATAACAGCCAAGGAACCGCTGCCATCATTCCATGATAATAAAGTGACTAGGCTTTTGATAAATTTTCGACCTTCGTGAAAGACTTAAATCGAATATTTTTGCAGCCAGGCCATTACACCTTCTCTTCGTTACCAGACGGTGCGGAGGGGCTGGTTTTATCAGATTTAGCTGAGGAAAAATCCATATTGCATATTGCCCGCGATGACCAGCAGGCGGAAAAATTATGCGCAGCGGCAAAGTTTTTTAATCCTAAGGCAACAGTAATTTATTTTCCAGCGTGGGACTGTTTGCCATATGATCGTATTTCGCCTAATCCTGAAATCGCAAGCCAGCGGCTGCAGGTGCTGGCGCAGCTTTCCGGCGGAGGGAAATTTTTGGTAATTACCACTGTCAACGCCGCACTGCAACGAGTTCCGGCTAAAGAATCTCTTGCATTTCTGCATTTGCAAACCGGTGAAGAAATAAAGCGCGAGAAAATAATTTCGTACCTGGAAACGACTGGCTATAGCCGTTCTGCAACATGCACCGAGCATGGTGAATATGCGGTGCGTGGCGGTATTATCGATATTTTCCCGCCCGGTGCGGGTGAGGCGTTCCGGCTTGACTTTTTAGGTGACTTGCTAGAGCAAATCCGCACTTTTGATCCGGTAACGCAAATCACTAAAGGCAAAAGGGAAGTGCTCTCACTTATTCCAGCGTCTGAAGCGGCTTTCACTACTGAAACCATAATCAATTTCAAAGAAAACTATCGTCGGATGTTTGGTGCAGTTACTAGCGATGATCCTCTGTTTTCAGCTATATCTGAGGGCAGGAAATATGCTGGATTTGAGCATTGGTTACCATTGTTTTACGATAAATTGGCAACTATTTTTGATTATCTGCCTGGTACAACAATCACGCTTGCGCATGAAGTGCGTCTGCTAGTGGACAAGAGGTTGGAAACGATAAATGAATATTATAAAGCCCGCAGGGATTTTACCGAGGAAAGTTATAAAGCGTTGCCGCCCGATGCACTTTATCTAACTGGGAAAGAGTTTTCGCAAATCTTGGAAACTTCTGCCACCGCGGATTTCTTTCCATTCAAAATGGAGGGGAAAAATGTAATCAACGCTGGCTTTGATGTGGCTGAGAATTATTATTTGAAATCGAAAGAGCTACTGCAAAGTCCATTTGAAATATTAAAAACGGATCTCGGAAAAAAGAAACAATTCTACATAGCTTGTTTTTCTGAAGGCACGAAAAGCCGCATTGAATATCTGCTTAAAGAACATGAAATTCCTTGCTTTGACATGTCCGAATGGCATCAGCAATCCGGTGGAGTTGGTGTTTTTGCGCTACCGCTTGGCCAAGGATTTCAGAATGCAGAAATGGTGTGCTTAAGCGAACAGGATTTGACCGGACCAAAATCACTACGCTCTACACGAAAAAAAGTGTTAAGCGAAAAGTTTCTTGCTGAGGTCTATAATTTTGTTCCTGGCGAAATCCTAGTACATAAAGAACATGGAATTGGCAGGTTTGAAGGATTGGAGGCGCTAGTGGTGTCCTCCTCATCAAACCAACGAATTCCGCACGAGTGCCTAAAACTCACTTATGATGGTGGTGATAAACTTTATATTCCAGTAGAAAATATTGATTTGCTTTCGCGTTATGGCGGTGCAGATAGCGTGGCGGCATTGGACAAGCTCGGTGGTGTAGCTTGGCAATCGCGCAAGGCGAGGCTTAAGGAGCGCATAAAACTTGCTGCTGAGGAAATAATCAAAATTGCTGCGGAACGTGCAATGAAATCTGCCGAATCCATGACCGTGTCGGAGGGTGAATATAACGAATTCTGTGCACAGTTTCCGTTTACCGAAACCGATGACCAGCTTCGTGCCATCACCGATGTAGAAGGTGATTTGACTTCCGGTAAACCGATGAATCGATTGATTTGTGGCGATGTCGGATTCGGTAAAACCGAAGTGGCTATGCGCGCTGCATTCATCGCCCTTAAATCTGGAAGCGGTAATCAAGTTGCAATAATCTGTCCAACGACGTTGCTCTGTCGCCAGCATTTCAAAAATTTCTCAAGCCGTTTTTCTGGATTTGGGATCGAGATTCGCCAGCTCTCACGAATGGTGAAGCCGGCTGATGCGCTGGAAACCCGGCGAAAATTGAAAGACGGTACAATCGATATAGTTATTGGCACCCACACATTGCTGGCGAAGAATATCGAGTTTCACAAACTTGCATTATTGGTGATAGACGAGGAGCAGCATTTCGGTGTGGCACAGAAAGAACACATAAAAAAGCTAAAATCCGATATTCATGTCCTCACTCTCACGGCAACGCCGATTCCGCGCACGTTGCAAATGTCGTTGACTGGCATCCGCGATTTGAGCCTGATAGCCACGCCGCCGGTCGATCGGCTGGCCATTCGTACTTATGTTATGCCTTATGATGCAGTGGTGATCCGTGAAGCGTTGTTGCGTGAGCGGGGCCGGGGTGGGCGGACATTTTACGTCGTTCCGCGTATAAAAGATTTAGATCAAGCAGCCGGGCAATTGAAACATATTGTGCCGGAACTTAAAATTGTCATCGCGCACGGGCAGTTGAAACCCGCTGAGCTGGATAAACTGATGAATGATTTTTATGATGGGAAATATGATGTCTTAGTTTCCACTTCCATAATTGAATCTGGCATAGATATTCCGGCGGCAAACACAATCATTGTTCACCGTTCCGATATGTTCGGGTTGGCACAATTGTATCAATTGCGTGGGCGCGTTGGCCGTTCGAACGTCCGTGCCTATGCTTATTTTACGCTCAAGCATGGCCGTATAATTACCAAGAATGCCACCAAGCGGTTGGAGGTAATGCAGAAGCTAGATGCGCTTGGCGCCGGGTTCACGCTTGCAACTTATGATATGGATATCCGTGGTTTTGGAAATCTGCTCGGCGATGAGCAATCGGGTAATATCAAAGAAGTCGGGGTTGAGCTATATGAGCAAATGCTGGCTGAAGCGATTGAAGGTTTAAAAGCGCATAAAGAACCCATAGCGGAAAAAAATTTCAGCCCGCAGATAAATATTGGGATTCCAGTGCTCATTCCAGAAAATTACATTGCTGATTTATCTTTAAGGCTTGGGTTTTATCGACGTATCGCCGCGGTGGAAACTCCTGAGGAACTCCAGGAAATAGCTGCCGAAATTGCTGATCGATTTGGTGCGCTACCCAGTGAAGTTGAACATTTGTTGAAAGTTATTGAGATAAAACAATTATGTAAAGCTGCGGGAATAGAAAAGTTAGATGCCGGACCGAAAGGTGTTATATTGGCCTTCCATGGCAATAAATTTGCGCGTCCCGAATCATTGATAAGGTTCATTTCGGAAAATCAAAATACGGTAAAGCTTCGTGCCGATCACCGATTGGTATTCACTGCCGAAGGTTGGGAAAATCTAAGCGCTCGGATCAAAGGCATCAGGAATTCAATAGAAACGGTGACGAGACTCGCGGCTTAAATCCGGGGTGGAAATGCTAAGGAGAAGTCACCACTCTCCAGATCAAGATTTGGATTGTAATATGGGTCGTGGTCCAGTTGGTAGCCCCATTTTTGCCGCATATAACCGATTTCCCCTCGGAACCTTCCAATCTTTTCCTTCTCCAGATCATTACCTCGGGTTGCTGATTCATGGTGGTAAGCCTCAGCATATGGCGTCCAGATTACCCGGTACCCACGCTCGCATATGCGTAAACAGAGATCGACATCGTTGAAGGCAACGGGAAGGTTTTTTTCATCAAATCCTCCTATTTCTATGAACACATTTTTCCGCATGGCCATCAATGCCGCGGTGACTCCAGAGAGTCCCTGTACCATAAGCGCGCGCCCGAAATATCCGGGATGATTGCTAGGTAGCGTATGGAAAAGATGCCCGGCCACCGGGTCTTTCGGTGATCCGAACCCGGTCATCACCCCAGCATGCTGAATGGTTTCGTTAGGGTAATATAATTTCGCACCGACTGCACCAACATCCGACCGCACGGCATGTGTGACCATTTCGTACAACCATTCTGAATTGATGATTTCAATATCGTTATTCATAAAAATCAATATTTCCGCATCGGTTTTCTTCGCTGCCATGTTATTTATTGCGGCATAATTGAATGGCGCGTCGTAATTGATGATTTTTGCTACTTTGTTCTTCTCTAATTCTGCAAAATATTGCTTGGCTTCTGGATCGTCCGATTGGTTATCGACAACAATAATTTCATAATTTTCATATTTGGTTTTTTCTTTAATGCTTTCGATGCACTTACGTAACAATGCCTCGCCGTTTCTGGTTGGGATGATTATTGCAGCCTTTGGCTCATTTGCTAATGACCAGATGATTCGATTGAATCCTAGCAGCATTCCGTTTTCTATTTTTGCTTCAACACCGGTCGTGAAAAAATATTCGGCAAGGGCTTTTTTCGCATTTTTTAGCGCATAATCCTTATTGGTTTCGGTTGCTGCTGTTGAGCCGGAAATTGCTCGCCAGTGATATAATATACGTGGAATATGCCGGACTTTCCTGTGATCGGTAAGGATTAGGCAACGCAGCAGCAAATCATAATCCTGGCTTCCCTCGAATCCTTTCCTAAATCCTCCGACTTTTTCGATTAATAATCGTCTATAATTGCCAAGGTGGCTGAAAATATTACGGGCGAATAATGTGTCTATATCAAAATCACCTTTGAAGTACGGGTCGAATCGGCGGCCTTCACCGTCGATTTTATCTTCGTCGCTATATATCAAATCTACGTCAGGATGAGTGTTTATTTCTTCCGCTACATAATACAGCGCATGTTCTGGCATAACGTCGTCATGATCCATTAGTGCGACAAATTCTCCTGTAGCCAAGGCTAGGGCACTATTGGATGCTTCTGAAATATGTCCGTTCTTCTCGCGAAAAATCAGTTTTATCCGTGAATCTTTTAGGGCATATTCTTCCAGAATTTTCCTGACATGCGGTTTTGATGAATGGTCGTCGGCGATGCAGAGTTCTAAGTGGGGGTATAATTGATTCAGTACCGATTCAATGGCCGCGGAAAGCCAGGATTCTTCAGGATTATAAATCGGCATCACCACGGAAATCATGGGTTTTCTAGGCATGGCCACGATGCGCTCTAACATTACTCTCCTGCGCTCTGGCGTTATTGTATCGTATAGTTGAATCCAATGAGAATAATCTTTGCGTCCGGATATCAGATGGCTTTTCATCCGGCGGAGGCGTTGCTGTAGATGTGCTGCCACAACCGAAAATCCGAAATGCCGGTAAACGCGCCAAGCATGGATGTAACTATGTGGCGCAAAGATGAATCGTGTTTCCAGCCATAGGCGCTTGGCAGCCCGAAGTGGCCTAGTAATCCGCCATGACACGGAGGCAAATATTGCGGCGATTTGGCCATTTAAATGCTCAATAGTAGAGGCCAGATCATT
>Ga0206851_1227_pt1 | contig 12830 bp, 10 predicted proteins | sample Alteio_BWOrgCont_13_FD_152904 | JGI IMG/M metagenome (GOLD analysis project Ga0206851, IMG submission 152904) | Enriched cells from forest soil in Barre Woods Harvard Forest LTER site, Petersham, Massachusetts, United States -... | ecosystem: Environmental > Terrestrial > Soil > Temperate forest >... | reverse complement strand
CAGGTCGGCATATGGTTAGATCGGGGCCGGCATGGCGGTGCGATGGATAGGGGGCGCGGGAACGCGATCAATTTTTTGTATCCAGCATGACCGGGGTGTTGGCTTTTCCCAGAATAATAACTTTTGTGTTTGGTGATTTGGCGATCTCCAGCTGCGCTTTGATGAACTCGTATTGAAGCTGGCGATCGGTCAGGCTTTCGCTGATGATGCGCTGATAGTCGGCGATACCCTGGGCTTCCACGCGTTTGCGCTGCGCTTCCTGCTGCTCTTTCTGCAAAACATATTGCATCTTCTGCGCGTCCTGTTCGGCGGTCATCTTCTGTTCGATGCTGGTTTTCACGGCCTGGGGGAGTTGGATGTTACGGATAAGCAGTTGTTCGAGGACCAGTCCGCGTTTCTGAAATTCGCCGGTGATGGATTCGAAGATGCGGCGTTGGAACTCGTCGCGTTTGGTGGAATAGAGGGATACGGCGTCGTAATAGACTGCATTGTCGCGGATGCGGGTGCGGGCCAGGGGTCGGACGATCTTGTCGGTATAATCGAGCCCGGTCTCGCGGAGGATACGGGGCGCTTCGGTGGGCAATACCCGGTACAGGACGGTAAGGTCGATGACGACTTCGAGACCATCGGAGCTGAGGACGCGGATGGCATCGTCGCCTTCCTTGGCGCCTTCGTCGCGGACGGCGCTCATGGTGTAGTTCTGCGTCTTGATATCCATCTTATGCACTTCCATCAGTGGATTGATAAAGTGAAGGCCGCTGGTGAGCACATCGTTCTGTACCTTTCCATAGAGTGTTTGAACACCAACCTCGCCGGGGTCGATCTGGACGAAAGATGCGGAGGACAGGCCGGCGAGTGCCATGAGCGTTCCGAGGATCTGGATAGGCCGGCTGTAACGGCGAAGGTTATCGGTTCTGCCGGCGATGACAAACCCGGCGATCAGCAGCAGAATACCTAATACCAAAAAGAACATGGGGTTGAATTTTCAGTAAAGATAGTCAGAAAGCCGGTGTACATTCGGATATTAATTGAAGACGGGTATGATTTACAAACGGATAGCCGGTATTATCCTGGCCATTTTTTCGGTCGTCGCCGCGCCGGCGCAAAAGGACCAAGGGTATCAAATCCTGCGTATGACCTCAGCCTTTACTTCCTTTCCCGATACGGGCAGGGCCAGGGGCTGGCTGGATGGCGACAGCGTATTCCGGGCGGTAGCAGGTCACTATGATGATAGCAGCGTTGCGCTGGTGATCCCGCCGCGATTAAAACATGACCGCAAGGTGGACTTGATCTTCTGGTTCCATGGCTGGCATAACAATATTGATACGGCGTTACAATTCTATGGGCTGGCGAGGCAGTTCGCTGCGGCGAATTGCGATGCGGTGCTGGTGTTGGCGGAGGCGGCTAAGAATGCGGCGGATAGTTATGGGGGTAAGTTGAGGCGAAAGGGAGACTTTGCCGGGTTGGTGAAAGACGTGATGGAGGAGCTAAAGCGATATGGGGTCTTACAGAGTGATGCCGTGGCAGGACATATCGTCCTGGGTTGTCATTCCGGCGGCTATTCGGCGGTGGCGGATATCCTGGAAAATGGGCAGACGCCTGTAGATGAGATCTACCTGTTCGATGCCCTGTATGGCCGGCTGCCTGTCTTTCTGAATTGGATCAGGGAGGACAAGCGGCATCATTTTGTCCACTGGTATACCGATCATGGCGGCGGTACGGATGTCGCATCTGATTCGCTGATGCAGCAGCTAAAGGCTCAGCATATCGATTATTTGCTGACGGGCGAGGCGTTGTTGAATCCGGGCCAGATCCGCGACAATAAGATCCTTTTTGTGCATAGTACGCGCGAGCATAATGTCATCATTAATGACCCGGATGACTTCGGGCTGCTGCTCGAGAATAGTTCTGTACTTTTGAGCAAACGATAGGGCGACGGATGAAGCTTCCATTTACTATTAGCTGCTTGTTGTTTTGTCTGGGCGTCCTGGCGCAGGCGGATTCGGTTGTCAAAAAAGGGAAGCTGACGCTGGAAGGATATGTGGATGTCTATTATTCGTATGCGTTCAGTCATCCGCTTGGGGGTACGCGGCCATATTGGGTGTCGTATAACCGGGATAACGAGATCAACGTCGATATGGCGTATGTCCGGGTGCAATATACATCCGACCGCATCCGAGCGATCTTCACACCGGGTTATGGCACGTATATGAATGCGAATTATGCGGCTGAGCGGCAAACGCTGCAGAATATCGTGGAAGCGAGTGTCGGAGTCCGAATATTCAAAAACAAAGATATCTGGCTGGACGGGGGGGTCTTCGATGCGCCTTATACGTATGAAAACGTTTTTTCGCTTGATCAACTGGCGTATACCCGCTCGCTAGGGGCGGACAATACCCCTTATTACCTGACAGGGGCGAAGCTGACGGTGCCGTTGGATAGCAAGTGGACGGCGTATCTCTATTTACTGAACGGCTGGCAGGTCATCGAGTCGCAGCATGATCCGCTGGACTTTGGATCGCAGCTGGAATACAAACCAAATGATCAATGGGATATCAACTGGAATACCTATATCGGGGACGAGAGTTCGATCCAGAACCCGGGTTACCGGAACCGGATCTTTGGGGACCTGTATGCGACTTATAACCCAACGAGCAAATGGTCATTGGCTGCGGATGGTCATTCCGGCTGGCAGCGGCGCTATGAGAACAGCAACGGGCCGTTGCAGACGGGTGGGCCATTGGAGACGAGGCAATGGTGGAATGTGAGCGGTACTGCGCGGTATACTTTTGTCGCCAATCATTCTGTCACGCTGCGGGTCGAACATTTTGACGATCCCTACTCAGTGCTGGTCAAGCCGGTGACGACGGCGCCGGGATATAAGATGTCCAGCGCCAGTGCTGGTTATAATTTGTCGATCACGGATGAGGCAATGATCCGGTGTGAATGGCGGTACTTTCTTTCGCCCTATGGGTTATGGCCGTTGCGGAATGGTGCGGATGCCGACAACGATACGTGGTTGACGGTGGGGTTGACGGCGAGATTCAAATAAAGCCGGACTAGTCGGTATGGAGGCGGATGATGCCGGTATTCACGGGCCGCAGTTCCTTACTATTAATGCGGACGTTGGAGTAGCGGAGACCAATGGTGTTATCGATCACCTGGGGGACCGGCGTATGAAGGATGCTGATATCCTGAAGAAAGATATCGGTCAGCGGGTGGCCCTGTACGCCCACGGCATAGATGCCTGCTTCTCCGCTGATGCGGCAGCGGGCATTGCGGATCATAAAGTCGCTGAAGAGGGTCGGGTGGTTGCCGCCTCTTGAACCGTGATAGTTGTTCTCAAACCGGATGAAGGCGGATCGTGCGCTGTCACAGCGAATATTATCTACACGGATATGATGAATGTAGCCTCCCCGGTCCAGGTTGGATTTGAAATAAATTGCGCTGAGACAGTGTTGGAGGGTATCCCGGTACATATATACGTTTCGGACACCGGCGGACATTTCGCTGCCGATGCAGAGACCGTTGGTCTTCGAGGTAAAGTTGTTATAGCGGATCACTACGTTTTCGGTTGGCTGACCCACGCGCCAACCATCCTGATCGCGGCCGGCCTTGATGGCGATCCCATCGTCACCGACGGTAAAATGACAATATTGAATGAGGACGTTTGTGGATGATTCCGGGTCGCATCCGTCGTTGTTGAGGTTCATGCTATTGATGGTGACGTATTGGACGGTCACGTTGTCGCAGAAAACCGGATGGATCACCCAGTAGGGGGCATCTGTAATAGAGATACCATCGATCACGATGTTCAGGCAGCCAAACAGCTGGATCATATCGGGCGGCAGGCGGGATGAATCGCCGAAGACGCGTTGATAGGTTGGGGTCTTGTCGATGCCCCATTGCCGAAGCCTGTTTTGCTGTGCTGATCTTTGCGGGCGCCATTTCGCGAACCCCTGACTGGCCGATCCGTTCAGCAGCCCTGGTCCTGTGATGGCGATATCGGAACAGTGGTAGGCATAGATCAGCGGACTATAGTTGTAAAGTTCTGTGCCTTCCCAGCGGCTGAGCACGGGGGGCAAGTAGTCTTTCGCGTTAGCCGAGAAGATGATCTCCGCGCCGTTATCCAGGTGAAAATTGACATGGCTTTTGAGGACGATAGGGCCGGCGACGAAATAATGTCCGCGCGGAATGCGAACCATGCCGCCGCCGTTGTCGCTGCAAATGGTAATCGCACTGTCGATGGCGGCCTTGCAATTAGTTTGTCCGTCCGGGAGGGCGCCCAGGTCGGTGATCGTATAGACGGCGTTTTTGAAGTGGGGTGGGTGGATACGGGTCAGTATCTCGTTTGCTCCGGGGGGTTGCGCGAGCAGTGGCTGGGCGGCGGCCAGCCAGATCGTCAGGTACAGAAGACGCTTCATACCCGCGAATATACGTCGTAGGGGTGCATAATAGAACGTTAAATCGGCCGGATGTGGATATAGCGGCTTTGCATTTACAAAATTTGTTTTCTATCTTGAGGTACCCAATGTATATTCTATGAAGAAACTGTCTTTCTTTTTCTTTCCCCTTACCATTTTATCATGGTTTCCCCTGGATCCAACCGCCAGCAATCTTGCGGATGTGCGCACGGGTACGTGGCCGATGAACCTGGAGCGGGATATTGACCGCCGGGATACTTCGTATTCGCTCATCTTCCGGGATCGGCAGTATGAGAACTTCGTGGTGATGGATACGCTGGAGTTCGCGAACCTGGGGCAGCTGAAATATTTCGGGCAGGCGTTGGGTGTGCTGAAAAAGGGGAATAACGGAGATATCGCCAATTTCGCGAACTATTCGATCAAGCGGGCGGATAAGCGCCTTGAAGGCGGCGTTTGGTATATCCTTCGGATCAAGTTTGGATTGACTGATTTTCAACAGCCGGAGGCGGATATCATGTGCAAAACTATCGGCAGTCTGAGATAATAAATCTTTTGATAAAGCGTTTTATTTAGTTGTAACACGAAAAGAAAACTTCCGCTATGAAAAAGATCGTCATTTTGTCATTACTTATTGTCCCTTTTGTCTCGAGGGCGCAGTTTACGATTACCAATTCTTCGACGACCAGCCTGCTGCAGGTTCGGGACGGTACGTGGCCGATGGAGCTGCAACGGATCATAAAAGAATACGATACCTGTTATGTACTGGAGTTTCGGGATCAGCAGTACAGCAGTGTCGTAAATATGTCCGATCTGCGGTTCGGGAATATGCAGCAGGTAAAATATTTTATGCAGGGGCTTGCGGCATTGAAGAAGGGGAATACGGGGGATATCGCGAGGTTCAAGGATTATTCGATCAAAAGGATCGATGTGAAGGGTCAGGGCATATGCTATACCTTGAGCTGTGGAGATGGGGAGCTGACCAACTTTCAGCAAGGTGATGCGGATAAGATGATTGCTGCGATAAAGACGTTGTAAAATATTAGCCAGACCTGAGCGGCCCGTCTCATTGAGGCGGGTTTTTTTGTATATTCCCGGTATGAAAAAGCTATTGTGCCTTTTGATACTCGCGTTGGGCTTGGCAGGGATGCGGGGGAATGCGCAGCCGTTGTCCAAGGAGGAGGTTGACGGCATCGTCCGGAAACTGATGGATACTGCCCATGTTACCGGGCTTTGTGTGGGGATCATCCGGGATGGGAAGATCGCGTATGTGCAGGCGTATGGCTATAAGAATAAGCCGCTGGGGCAGCTAAACGATACGGCCACCTGTTTCTATGCGGCGTCCTTCGCGAAGGCGGTGTTTGCGTATCTGGTGATGAAATTGACGGATGAGGGGGTGATCGATCTGGATAAGCCGTTGTACGAGTATCTCCCCAAGCCGTTGCCGGAATATGACAATTACAAGGACCTGGCGGGGGATGACCGGTGGAAGCTTCTTACGGCAAGGATATGTCTCGATCATACGACGGGATTCCCCAATTTCAGATGGGCCAATCCGCGGGGGAATAACAAGCTGGAGTTCTTTTTCACGCCGGGGACGCGGTATGGGTATTCGGGTGAGGGAATGTTGCTGTTGCAACTGGCGGTGGAAACGGTGACGGGAAGGCGATTGGATTCGCTGGCGATGGAGAAGGTATTTATTCCGTTGGGAATGCGGAGGACGAGTTATGTTTGGGAGCCTTCCTTTGAGGATGATTATGCGGTGGGGCATTTGGAGAATGAAACGGCTATCCCGAAAAAGAAGCGGACGAAGGCGGGTGCGGCGGGGTCGATGGAGACGACGATAGCGGATTATACGCGGTTTCTCGCGGCGGTGTTGCGGGGTGAAGGGTTGTCGCAGAAGGCTTGGAAGGAGATGACATCAAGGCAAATTCTGATCCATTCGGCGCATCAGTTCCCGTCGCTGGATACGGCGACGACGACGGAGAATGACAAGATCGCGTTGGGATATGGGCTTGGTTGGGGGATTTGCCAGGGACAGAAGGGGAAGATGTTCTTTAAAGAAGGGCATGACGATGGTTGGGAGCATTTAGGGGTATGTATGCCTGAGGCTCATGAGGCGGTTGTTGTCATGACCAATAGCAGCAATGGCGAAAGGATCTTTAAAGAAATCTTCGAAAAGCTGGCCGGGGTCGAGATCCCGTGGGAGTGGGAGCTGTATACGCCGTATTAATTTTTTTGGGCTTGGTAGATATGCCAGGCGGCATAGAGGTCTTCGGCCGCGATCCCCAGTGATTTGAACAGGGTAATATCGGTAGCGCCGGTGCGGCCGGGTTTGGCGCCGGTCAGGACTTCACCCAATTCTCCTTTGACATGGTCTTCGGTGATCAGGCCTTCCTGTTTCGGGATCAGGAAGTCGCCGGCTTCTTTGAACAGTGACTCGTAGCGGTCCGTGAAGAGGCTGGAGCGTCGTATGGTTTCGCTGTCGACTTCGCGGTTATTGGGGGTACAGGAACCGACGACGTTGAGGTGGGCGCCGGGTTTTAGCCAATGGCCCTGGACGAGGGGATGTGTGGAGGAGGTGACGGTACAGATGATGTCTGCGGTTTCCACTGCGGCCCGGGCGGTGGCGGTCAGCCGGATGGGATAGCGGTTGGCAAGGCGGTCTTTCAGGGCCCTGGCATGGTCCGGGTTGCGGCCCCAGAGGTGGATGGAGTTGATGTTTCGGACGAGGCAGATGGATTCGATATGACGCTCCGCCTGTTCGCCGGTGCCGATGATGGCGAGGGTCTTCGCCTCTTCCCGGGCGAGTAGTCGGGTAGCGAGGGCGCTGGCGGCGGCGGTGCGGATGGCGGTGATGGAGGCGGCGTCGAGCAGGAGCAGCGGCGTGCCGTGGGTGGCCTCGAAGAGGATGACGATACCCTGATGGGAGGGAAGGCCGGCGGCGCCGTTGGCATGGAAGATGGTGATGAGCTTGATGCCGATGATATTGGGGTCTTGTGCGTAGCCGGGCATCATGCCAAGCAGGCCGCTTCGATCGGGGAGCCACATGAGTGAGCGGAGCGGCTGGAGGATGCGGTCTTCGGCGAGGTCACGGAACATGGTTTCCAAAATGGTGATGCAAGTGCCCATTGGAAGGAGGGCCTTTATCTTTTCGCTGTTTATATATGGCGGCTCCACTTTTATATTTGAAGATACCTTATTCTTCCCGCCGATAGGTTTGCTAATCGAAGATTATTTTGAACACCTTGCTTTCACCGGTATCCATGTTAATTACGGTCAGGAAATAAATTCCTGGTTTTATCGTGGCGCCCCGTTGATAGGTGACGTTACCTGTCTGGATGGCGCCCGTTTCCATTTGAGCCACCATTTGTCCGCTCGTGCTATAGAGAGCAATAGAGTAAGGGTTTGGTTTTATGCCGTGGATGCCGACGGTAAGCTGGCTGACCGCAGGATTTGGATAGACCGAGATCTGACCGGGGAGACTGGAGTTCAGGCTAACGATATTTGTATAGGTGAAGAAACTTCCCGGATGGACGATGGCAAGGCGGTAGAAATTAGCTCCATCCAGCGGATGGGTATCTTCGAAACCGTATAGGGTATCTCTGAGAGAAGGGTTGGCGGCAATGGTGCTGATAGGAATGAAATTGCCGTCGGCGGTCCCACTACGCTGCAGGATGAACTGCTGGATGGAAGGGTCGGTGGAAGCACTCCAGGTCAAAAGGTTGGCGTTGTCTGCCGCCGGCGCCCCGGTCAGGGAGATATTCAGGGATAGCACCGTAAACGCGCCACCGCAGTATCCATTGAGATCGATATAAGAAAGCTGGGTGAGGCAACCGCTGTTGATGGATAGTTGGTTAACGTACACCCCGGTATCCGAGAGCTGCAGGCTGGGGATGGTATAACTGATCCCGGTGCCCACCAGTGTGCTATCTGTTGCCGTGGCGGTGGTCTTGTAGTACCAGTTGTAGGTGGCATTGGGAACGGGATTGACGCTAAGGATGCTAGTTTGATAAATACAGTTCATGCTGGCTGTCACGACGGTATTCTGCAGGGGCAGGATATCGACGTCGCTTAGTGCGGAGTTGCCGCAGGCGTCGACTGCCCGCAGGCGGATCAGCGAATATTGGGTGCCATTATTTATACTGAACAGCGGGCTGCTTTGGGATGCAGACGACACGCCGGGTGAGTCCGGTTCGCTCCCGATGATCTGGTAGGTGAATGGTCCGATGCCCCCGGTTGCGGCGGCGCTGATGGTGAAGCTGTTGTCGTTACACTGGAAGGCGGCGGACTTGTCCAGGGCTGGAAAGGCATAATCAGGTATAGTCACGGTGTCGTTGATCCGGGTCGAGCAGGAGCCGAATGTGTAGGTCAGCACATAGGTACCCGCTACCAGGTTGCTGAACGTATAATCGCTGCCCGAGTGAAAAGAATAGGGAATGGCATCCGGGGCATCATTCATCTGGGTTATGGAGACATTGAGGCCTGAAAGGTTGGCATTTGCAACAATCCCGAGATTGCCGGAGCCGTTCAGGGTAATGCTGGAAGGGCATTGCGGCACGATCGTATAACTGCGGGTAAGGCTTGACAGGACCGGCACTACATTTAACGTATCGGGTGTTCCGCAGCTGCCGTCGATGACCACTCTATAGTGGGTGGCAGCCGAAGGCAGATAGGTCAGCCCCTGGATCACGACGGTTGTGGAAGAGGCAGTCGTATCGTGGATGAGGTTACCCAGTGTGTCATAGATGGAAATCGTATAAGGAGCAAAGCCGGCGGTGATTTTGACTGTGAGGTCGGTGGCGTTATATGTACAGGAAGGCGCGGCGGCGACGGTCATCTGAACGGCATTGGCGGCGGTGGTAAAGCAGCGGACAATGGTCGTATCCATACATTCGTCGGTGATATCGATGCAATAGCTGCCATAGGCGATATTGGTGAAAGTCCCGGTACTATTGGTGGACAGGGCGGTTCCGGAGCCGTTGAGCAGTGTATACTGAGGGCTGGTGAGATTGGTCTGGCCGGTGATGGCTGCGGTGAATGTGGTACAGGTCTGGTTGATGAAGTTGACCGTCGTACTTACGGAAGGTATCGGTTTGACGGCGGTGAACGACTTGCTATAGGTCGCGCAGCTGTCGGTCGTTTGGATCGTATAGGACCCATAGCCGGTGACGTTAAATACGCCCGAGCTGTTACAGGATCCGACGGGGTTGTTGAGCGAATCGAACAGGCAATAGGTGGGGTTACTGAGGAACTGTTGTCCGGTCTGAGTGGCGGTGAACCCTGCGCAGGTCTCATTGCTGATCGATACCGACCCGACGGACGGAGTAGGGGGAGTTTCGGTAAAGCATATGGTATTTGTCGTATTGGAGCAGGCGTCCGTTGTCTTGATGCAATAGGAGCCGTAAGGCACGAAGGTGAATACACCGGTACTGTTGCAAACTACCGGGGTACCGGAGGAGTTGAGCAGGCAATACTGTCCGTTGTATACGTTCGTTTGGCCGGACGCGGTGACGGTAAAGTCTTTACAGGTCTTGTTGGAGATCACGGCTGAACCGCCCGCCACGGCTTGGATATATTCGTGAAAGCAGCGTTGGATCGTAGTATCGTTACAGGCATCCGTTATATCGATGCAGTAGCTGCCATAGGCCAGGCCGGTGAAGGAGCCCGTGCTGTTGCAGGTGATGGTATTTCCCAGGCTGTCCATCAGACAATATTGGGGTGTAATGAGATTGGTGGCTCCGGTGACGGCGGCGTTGAAGCTCGTACAGTTGTTTCCCGTGATCTGGACGGAGGCCGCCACGGAAGGTGTTACTTTAACACTGGTGAAGCCGACAGACAGCACCTCGCCGCTGCAGCCGTCCGTGACCTGAATCGTATAGGTACCATAAGGTTCGTTGGTGAAGACCCCGGTGGTGTTACAGCTTCCGACCCCGACCCCTGACGAATTGAACAGACAGTATTGGGGACTGGTGAAATTCTTCTGCCCGGTGACGGTGGCGGTAGCGCCTGTGCAGGTATAAGCGGAAAGCGCAACGGCCCCTGTAATGGCGGGAACGCCAGGCGCCGCGGAAAAGCAGCGTGTAATGACGGTATCATAGCAGCTGTTGGTTACCTCTATACAATAAGGAGCATAAGGAATATTGGTGAAGGTACCCGTGGAGTTGCAGGGTTGCCCGGCAACCGGATGGCCGGAGCTGGTCACCAGGCAATAGGTTGGGCTGGTCAGGTTTTGCGGATTCGTCACGGAGGCGGTGAAGCCGGTGCAAGTCAGCGAGCTGAGGGTAACGTTGGTCGCAACGGAAGGGATGACTGTATTCGACCAGGGGACCGAGTGCACCAGCCCGCATCTGTCCTTTGCTACCAGCGCAATACTCCTGCTCTGACCGAGATCGAAGGCGAAAGAATAATTGGTGAACCACGAAGTATCCCCCGGGGCGGTTGCCACGCCGTATTGGAAGCCGGAAAAAGCTGTTCCCGTGGTATCCACATTTCCTTTGCTGTCTAGGAGTACGATCCGGGCATTGTAGGAGGTGCAACTGGACAGGGTAACCGAAGTGGAATAAAACGACCAGGTATAATTTTGTATGGTAATGACCCTTGTCTGGATATCTCCGCATGAATCCGTTAACTGAACGCTATAGGTCCCCGCGGGAAGCCCGGTAAAGGACCCGGTGGAATTTGAGGTACCCACGCCTGCCGGCGAGGGCGCCACCAGCGTAAAAATAAATGGCGCCAACCCGTTGGCCATTGCCGAGACGGAGATCGTGCCGTCGCTGCCATTGGTACAGGTGACATCGGTTTCGGTCAGTCCGAATGTCGGTGTGACATAGGAGCCGGGCACTACTACGTTAGCAACCGCGAACGTACAGTTGGAAACGATATCTTTTACGACTATATCATAGGTGCCGCTCTGCAGGCCGTCGATGACATTGGAAGAAGTGAAGGCGGTAGTGACCGGGCCGGCTACCTTATAGTTGTATGTGCCGGAACCGCCGGATGCATTGATCGTCACACTTCCGGTGGCTGTACAATTTGAGGCTGTCGTAGTATAGGTTGCTGTGAGGCTGGTGCAGCTTTGACCGAGGGTGTACTGGGCTAATAACTGGCTCAATGCCAGCAATATAAGAACGGGTAATGGGTAGACGGCGGGTTTCATAGGGACGATTTAAGTAGGGTTGTTCGCACGGGGATCAACATCCTGTAAGTGCTATTAATAAAACGAAAATTGACTATGGTTTAGTCTACGAACATAATGCCATTTTGCAGTCGGTTGATACTGCCCCTTTAGTCGGCGCCTTTTATTGAAATGTTTCCCACTTCAGGATTTTTGTTCCAAAAGCCGGAAAAACGGACCTCCGACAAACATCCTGCCAGGGGCATATTATCAGGTGCCTTGCCTATATTTGGTCTTTATTTGAATCCCGATATGAGACCAATTTATTGCTATTTTTTTATTTTTTCTCTTACTGCGGTATCCTGTGTCAGCAACGGAACCTATAAGGCCTTGCAGGTAGAAAAATCGAAGAGCGATTCGCTGTATACCTGGGCGATGGGTACCCTGAAGGCCAGCCAGGATGATAATGCCAGACTTTCCCGGGACAAGGCAGCGCAGAAGGATTCGATCTATGACCTGAACCTGCAATTGGGCGCCGTCAAACAAAACAATTCGGCACTGCACAAGCAGCTGGATGAAATCTCGGCGATCAGCACTGCGCAGGCGGAGAGCATTCGGAAATCCATTGACAATATCGGGGCTAAGGATGAGTATCTTCAGCGACTGCGGATGGCGTTTTCGCAGCGGGATTCCGCGAATCTGGCCGTGCTGATGGAGATCAAGGCAGCGATGGGAAGTTTCAGCGATTCGCTGGTGGGGATCAGGTTGGCTCAGGGGGTCGTGACCTTGACGGTTTCGAATCAGTTGTTGTTTGGGGACGATAGTACAAACTATACGGTTACGGACAAGGGTAAAAACGTGTTGGTACGGCTGGCGAGGGTTTTGAGGGATCAGCCGGATATCGGTTGCCGGGTCGAGGCGTTTCCGGGCAGCGCGGCGATGGGCGTTGGTATGGCGGCGGGTGTGGATTCGGCGATGCGTACGGATTCGCTGATGCGTGCGGATTCGTTGGCACGCACAGGTTTGGTGATGAGCGCAGATTCGCTGCTACGCATGGGTTTGGCGATGCACACGGATTCGGGCATGGATAGCTGGGCGCTGGATGTGCGGCGTGCGGCGTCGGTGGTGAGGATGTTACAGAATCAATATAATATTCCGGCGGCGCGGCTTACGGCGGCGGGTCGCGGGGAGTTTGGCCGGGGTACGAGGATCGTGCTGATACCGCCGACGGATCGGCTGACGGAAGTGCTGGAAAAAAAATAAGCATGAAAAAGTTCTCGGCCATTCTCATC
>Ga0206851_1225_pt1 | contig 12959 bp, 14 predicted proteins | sample Alteio_BWOrgCont_13_FD_152904 | JGI IMG/M metagenome (GOLD analysis project Ga0206851, IMG submission 152904) | Enriched cells from forest soil in Barre Woods Harvard Forest LTER site, Petersham, Massachusetts, United States -... | ecosystem: Environmental > Terrestrial > Soil > Temperate forest >... | reverse complement strand
CCCACCTCACCGAGGTCATAACGTTTGTCAGAAAAGAACAGTTTGTCGATAATGCCGCGGGCCGTTTCTTCATCCGGTGGTTCAGCGTTACGCAGCTGACGGTAGATATGCTCTACCGCTTCCTTTTCGGAGTTCGAAGTATCTTTCTGAAGGGTATTGTAAATGATTGCGTAATCGATGTTGTTGGCATCTTCCTTATGCAGGATGATGGTTTTCACATTTGCATCCACAATCGGGTCGATGTGTTGTTCTTCGATAATCGTTTCGCGGTCGATGATCACCTCGTTACGTTCAATGGAAACAACTTCACCGGTATCTTCATCCACGAAATCCTCCACCCATGTCTTCAGGACACGTGCGGCAAGTTTACGGCCGATAACGGCTTTCAAACCCGATTTGCTGACTTTCACTTCATCGGCAAGACCGAATATTTCAAGGATTTGTTTATCGCTTTCGAAACCGATTGCACGAAGCAATGTGGTCACCGGAAGTTTTTTCTTACGATCGATGTATGCGTACATGACGTTATTGATGTCTGTAGCAAACTCGATCCAGGAACCTTTGAACGGGATGACGCGTGCAGAGTATAATTTTGTTCCGTTTGCGTGACGGCTCTGACCGAAGAATACTCCGGGAGAGCGGTGCAGCTGGGAAACAACCACCCGCTCGGCTCCGTTGATGACAAAGGTGCCCTTGGGGGTCATGTATGGAATCGTACCGAGGTAAACATCCTGGATGATGGTTTCAAAATCCTCGTGTTCTGGATCGGTACAGTAGAGTTTCAATTTTGCTTTCAGCGGGACGCTGTAAGTGAGGCCACGTTCGATACATTCATCGATGGTATAACGCGGAGGATCGATAAAGTAATCGAGGAACTCGAGAACGAAGTTGTTCCGAGCATCTGAAATCGGGAAATTTTCGCTGAACACCTTGTAAAGGCCTTCGTTGCTGCGATTTTCGCTGGTTGTTTCGAGCTGGAAGAAATCCTGGAAGGATTTGAGCTGGATGTCCAGAAAATCGGGATAATCAAGCAGGCTTTTGCTGGCTGCAAAATCAATCCGCTGAGATTTTTTTGTGTTTTCCAAGTGCGTGAGTATTTTAAAGTTAAATCACAGTATATCTCAATATAAATCCCGAGCAACCAGGAACAAGCCTGAAAGTCGGGTAATCAACGGCGAAAGCCTCTTCCCGTGTACACGGGAAGAGGTTATGCCTGTAAGTCCGATATAAACTTAGGATTACTTGATCTCAACTTCGGCTCCTGCTTCAGTAAGTTGTTTTTTGATAGCTTCAGCTTCATCCTTAGCGATGCCTTCCTTAATAGGTTTTGGAGCGCCATCCACTAAATCTTTAGCTTCTTTCAGACCAAGACCTGTAAGATCTTTAACGATCTTCACAACTCCGAGCTTCTGTCCGCCTGCGGCTTTCAGGATCACGTCAAAAGTTGTTTTTTCGGGAGCGGCTGCTGCGCCACCTCCACCACCTGCTGCTACTGCAACTGCTGCTGCTGCTGGTTCGATACCATATTCATCCTTGAGGATTGTAGCTAATTCATTAACTTCTTTAACTGTGAGGTTAACCAATTGCTCAGCGAAAGCTTTCAAATCTGCTGCCATTTTATTTTGATTTTAATTGTTAATTACTAGTTAGGGTTGATTGTTGTTTGATTTGGTAATGCTTATTCTGGTCGTTCAGAAAGTGTCTTGACGATACCGGCCAGTTTGTTTTTACCGGAAAGAAGACCGGAGATAACATTCTTGGCAGGCGACTGGAGTGCAAGGACGATGTCGCCGATAACCTCGTTTTTAGAGCGTATGCTGGCAAGCGCATCGAGCATATTGTCGCCGATGTAAGCGCTTTCTTCAACAAACGCTGCTTTGAGTACCGGGCGTTTTCCGTCTTTACGGAATTCCTTGATCATTTTCGCAGGTTCACTTGCTGATTCGCAGAAAAGGATAGAGGTAGATCCTTTCAAAACCGGATAAAGGGTTTTGAATTGCTCGTCGCTGGTGCGTTCCATGGCTTTCTCAAGCAGGGTGTTTTTCACAACGATCATATTGATCTTTTTTGTGTAACACATTCTGCGCAATTTGCTGGTCTGCTCGGCGATAAGACCGGAGGTATCTGCCAGATAGAAGTTCTTGTTGTCAGTTAACTGCTGTACAAGACCGTCTATGATGTTTGTTTTTTCTGCTTTGTTCATTTGATCGTTTTTTTTGAGCTTGGTTGTTGTTTCAGATCAATCAGGACATGAGCGTCTTGGTCTCGATCTGTACTCCAGGGCTCATTGTGCTTGACATAGAAACACTCCTCAGATAAGCGCCTTTTGCAGAAGAAGGTTTCAGTTTGATAATGGTTTGCAACAATTCGTTCGCATTCTGCGTGATCTTGTCGATATCAAAAGAAACTTTTCCGATAGCTGCGTGGATGATACCGGCCTTGTCGACCTTGAAATCGATCTTTCCTCCTTTGGAGTCTTTCACGGCTTTCGCGATATCCATGGTAACGGTACCGGTTTTAGGGTTTGGCATCAGTCCGCGTGGACCCAGTACTTTACCCAGGGCGCCAACCTTACCCATCATGCTTGGAGTGGTAATGATCACATCAACATCGGTCCAGCCTTCTTTGATCTTGGTGATAAACTCGTCAGACCCTACAAAGTCGGCTCCAGCTGCTTTTGCTTCTGCTTCCTTATCGGGGGTACAGATAACAAGGATGCGGAGCACTTTACCTGTTCCGTGAGGAAGGTTAACGGTACCGCGCACCATCTGGTTTGCTTTTTTGGGATCTACACCGAGACGAACGCTCAGATCAACGGAAGAGTCGAATTTTGTTGTAGTAATGTCCTTCACGATTTTGCAGGCTTCCTCGACCGAGTAAGCTTTGGTAGCATCGTATTTTGAAAGAACTTTTTTTCTGTTTTTTGTGATCGCAGCCATTACGGTTGTTTTAAGATGTACAAACGTCGTCCGGTGTAACCCTTCAGACTCCATCGATGAATTGTTTACTTAGTTTTTGCTAAAGGCGAAGTGCCACTTACCTCGATGCCAAGGCTTCGTGCTGTACCGGCAACCATGCTCATTGCTGATTCAACGGTAAAACAGTTCAGGTCGGGCATTTTCGCTTCCGCGATCTGCTTCACCTGATCCCAGGAGACAGTACCTACTTTTTTACGGTTTGACTCAGCTGAACCATCCTGTATCTTCGCAGCTTCCTTGAGCTGGATGGCCACAGGAGGAGTCTTCATGATGAACTCGAAAGACTTATCGTTGTAAACCGTAATGATAACAGGAATCACTTTCCCGGCCTTGTCCTGTGTGGCAGCGTTGAATTTCTTACAGAAATCCATGATGTTCACACCTTTTGCACCCAGTGCAGGACCGATTGGAGGTGAAGGGTTGGCGGCTCCGCCTTTGATCTGAAGCTTGATCAGAGCGCTTATTACTTTTGCCATTTTGTTAGTTTAAAAATTTGTTTAATGTTAACTATGTTGGAAGCATGCGTAACACTCTCTTTGACTGAACTCGTTCCCGTTAGGAAGGATTTCAGGATCTGTTCTCTCTTTCTCGTCACTCTTTCTGTTTCTATTCTTTTTCTACCTGCAGGTAGCTGAGTTCCAGCGGGGTTTTGCGTCCGAAAATTTTCACCATCACTTTCAGTTTCTTCTTCTCTTCGTTCACTTCCTCGATAACACCGGTAAATGTATTGAAAGGGCCATCGATTACTTTTACTGTTTCGCCTACGTAGAACTGGTTTACGCTGGCTTCTTCGGTCTCGGCAAGTTCATCGACTTTGCCCAGGATCCTGTTTATTTCCGAAAGACGCAGTGGAACGGCTTCACCAGACTTCGAGCCCAGGAATCCGATAACACCGGTCACATTCTTTATCATGTGGGGGATTTCGCCCACCAGAACTGCTTCGAGCAATACATATCCCGGAAAAAAATTCCGTTCCTTGCTTACTTTCTTGCCATTCTTGATCTGATATATTTTTTCTGTAGGGATCAATACCTGCGATACGTAGTCGGTAAGTCCCAGGCGGCTGATTTCGGATTCAATGTATTGCTTGATCTTCTTTTCCTTGCCGTTGACAACGCGAATAACATACCATTTCTTGGTCTGATCCTGTACAATTTTTTTGTTGCTTACAACTTTGGTCTTCTCAGCCATTTTCCAGAAATAAAAGAGTTACAATACCTGGTACAAGGTCTTCATCAGCGCACTGAACCCATAATCCATCCCAAAGATGACCAAGGCAATGATGATTGAAGCAATAGCAACAATGCCTGCGCTTTCCTGCAATTCACTCCAGGTGGGCCAGCTTACTTTATGCAACAGTTCGTTGCTGGTTTCTTCGATGTATGTCCTGATTTTACCCATAATGAAACTAAAATCAATTAATGTTTAACAACCCTTTCCAGTCTTTCCTGCTGTCCGGGGTTCCAATCTTTCAGCACGGGCGGAGAGATTCGAACTCCCATCAAAGGTTTTGGAGACCTCTATTCTACCCTTGAACTACGCCCGTTTGTGTTCATTCTTAGCAAAGCGTAACAATATATAATATACAAAGAACAACAACACGTGACTTAACAAGGGCAGAAAAGTGCGCCGCTTTTCAGCAGCACACTTGTCTGGGTCCATGTTCGGATATTATTTAATGATGTCAACAACCTGACCTGCACCAACAGTACGTCCACCTTCGCGGATTGCGAAACGAAGACCTTTGTCCATTGCAACAGGAACGATCAATTTAACAGTGATGGTAACGTTGTCGCCAGGCATAACCATTTCGCGTCCGGCTGGCAGGTCAATTTCACCTGTTACGTCAGTTGTACGAAGGTAGAACTGTGGACGGTATTTGTTATGGAATGGGGTGTGACGTCCGCCTTCTTCCTTTTTCAATACATAGATTTCGGCAGTAAATTCCGTGTGGGGAGTGATGGAACCGGGTTTAGCGATAACCATTCCACGACGGATGTCTTTCTTATCCACACCGCGGAGCAGCAGACCTACGTTGTCACCGGCTTCACCTCTGTCGAGAAGCTTACGGAACATTTCAACACCAGTAACGATGGATTTCAATTTCACATCACCCATTCCGATGATCTCAATTTCTTCTCCGACGTTTACAACACCTGTTTCGATACGGCCTGTAGCAACAGTTCCGCGACCGGTGATGGTAAATACATCTTCAACAGGCATCAGGAAAGGCTTATCAACCTGACGCGGAGGGATTGGAATGAAGCTGTCAACAGCATCCATCAGATCCATGATCTTAGTTACCCATTCTGGCTTTTTTTCCAGACCGCCAAGCGCTGAACCACGGATAATAGGTGTGTTTGCACCGTCAAATTTATAGAACGTGAGCAAGTCACGGATTTCCATTTCAACAAGGTCAAGAAGTTCTGGGTCGTCCACCAGATCCACTTTGTTCATGAACACTACGATTTTCGGAACACCCACCTGACGAGCAAGCAGGATGTGCTCGCGGGTTTGTGGCATTGGGCCATCTGTAGCAGCTACAACCAGGATAGCGCCATCCATTTGAGCAGCGCCTGTAACCATGTTCTTCACATAGTCAGCGTGACCTGGACAGTCAACGTGAGCATAGTGACGAAGAGCAGTTGCATATTCAACGTGGGAAGTATTGATTGTGATACCACGCTCTTTTTCTTCCGGCGCATTGTCGATTGAAGAAAAGTCTCTGGCCGTACAAAGACCTTTGTCTGCAAGCACACTCGTGATTGCAGCTGTGAGGGTTGTTTTACCGTGGTCAACGTGACCGATGGTTCCGATGTTGACGTGTGGTTTCGAACGGTCAAATTTTTCTTTAGCCATAGCTATATTTAAATTAAATTGTGGTTTATTATTACTCTTCTTGTTTCTATTTTAAAATGCTTGTATCACTTCACTCTTTCTCTTTCTTCCCCTTGTTTTGTTCATCCAGAGCTGTTGATGAGGATTTAACGCACGATCTTCCCGCCAACGGCGGGATGCTCTACCGGATTTGGCTGTCCGGACTCATCTTACCTCTTAAACACAAAAAAGAACAATGCCCTATTCGGAGCTGTTGATGAGGATTGAACTCACGACCTCTTCCTTACCAAGGAAGTGCTCTACCGCTGAGCTACAACAGCTTGGTGTGTTGAGGTTCACGCATATATTACACACAGCGTTAAAATTCAATCCACAAATTAAAAAGAGCGGAAGACCGGGCTCGAACCGGCTACCCTCAGCTTGGAAGGCTGACGCTCTACCAAATGAGCTACTTCCGCTTTTAAACTATTTTCCAAAAAATAAAAAAAGAACACATTAAATACCATTAAAATTTCCCCGGATCCGAGAACCCCACCAATGAAGAAGTGGGGAGAGAAGGATTCGAACCTTCGAACTCAGAGAGGACAGATTTACAGTCTGTTGCCGTTGGCCACTTGGCTATCTCCCCAAAAATCTGTCATTTGGTATGAGCCGAAGAAGGGACTCGAACCCCCGACCAGCTGATTACAAATCAGCTGCTCTACCAGCTGAGCTACTTCGGCTTGATTATCAATAAGATATGAACGATTATACGGCTTATTTGTACACTATTTCCCGAAAAAGGACTGCAAATGTAGAAAACTTAATTTATCCCACAAAGAATTCAGTCGTTTTTTTATTTTGATTCCCTGATTTCACACCAATGTTCTTACAGAAGGAGCGCGAAAGTAAGTGTTTATCCCTTACGATCCCGAAAAAAATGAAAATACCGGAAAAAAATGATTCTTTCATCCATAAAAAAACGCCACACTCCCGGATTCTCATCCAGGGGTATGACGTTTTCTCAATTCTGAGGAGGAACTTGAACGCGATTAAGCTCCCTTTGCCTTTTCTTTGTGTTTCTTCACCTGGCGGGTAAGCGCCTCCACTCCGGTATCAATGGCTTCCTCGAATGTCTTGCAGGTGCGTTTGGTAAACAGATCGGAGCCGGGTATCAACAGTTTTATTTCGGCTATTTTATTTTCAGGATTATTGCTTTTTTCTACCCTCAGGATCACATCTCCGCTCAGGATTCCATCGTGGAAATGGTTCAATTTGCTTACTTTTCCCTGGATATGTTCGAGCAGTTTTTTGTCTGCATCGAAATGGATGGATTGAATTTTAATTTTCATACAGCTTCCTTTTTAATAAACATGAATGTCTGTGAATTAAGTTCCGGAAAGAATCGGTTACGCTTTTGGATGAGCCTGCTTGTGGATGTCTTTTAGTTTTTCGATGGTATTATGCGTGTAGATCTGCGTTGCGGAAAGATTTGCATGGCCCAGTATTTCTTTGATCGCATTCAGATCGGCTCCGTTATTCAACATGTGTGTGGCAAAAGTATGTCGCAATACATGCGGACTTTTCTTGTCGAGCGTTGTTACCAGACCAAGGTAAAAAGTAATTGTGCTATAAACAAAATTTTCAGACAGTTTTTTCCCATTTGAATGAACAAACAGATTTTCATCCAGCCGATCCTGCCCCAGCGCTTCCCTCCTTTTCAGGTACTCACTCAACTCCTGTTTGAGCAGATTGCCCACCGGTATAAGCCGTTCCTTATTTCGTTTGCCCAAGACTTTGAGCGAACTTTCATACAGGTTCACATCACTGGTCTTGAGCCCAATGAGCTCTGATTTACGCATCCCTGTATTGTAAAACACCTCCACCATGAGTTTCTTCATCCTGCCTTCGAAATCCGAACCAAAATCGACCTGGGTGAGCAAGAGTGACATCTTGTCTTCTTCAACAAATACCGGCAGACGCGAAGGGGTCTTGGGTCCCTGGATACGCAACAAGGGCGTATGCTCTACAACACCCTGGCGCAGGAGGTATTTAAAAAAAGTACGGAGCGTGGTAATCTTCCGGTTTACAGAACGGGCCCCGATCCCGTCCTCCATCAAGTGTACAATCCAGGAACGGATCAGTACAAAGGTGGCTTCCTGGGGTTGACTGATTTGACAATCGTTTTCAAGAAATGCTGAAAACTGCAGCAGGTCGGATTCGTAAGCAGAAACCGTGTGAGGAGATGACCGTTTCTCGAAACGGAGGTAATTGAGGAAGGATTCGACCTGGATATAGGACATAAGAAAAACCTATCGTTATACAAAACAGTGGTCTGTTTCACTATAAAGATAGGTTTTATTGCTGGATAAGCCGGGAGGGGTTTATTCCTCTGCGCGCTGAAGTCCTTCTTTGTAGATCGCTTTCTTGATCACTTCCCTTCTGCGAACAGAAGGTTTGGTGAATTTCTGACGGTCACGCAGTTCACGAACAACGCCGGTCTTTTCGAATTTTTTCTTGAATTTCTTAAGGGCTTTCTCTACTGATTCCCCTTCTTTTACCGGTACTATGATCATCGGATGTGAATTGTTAAGTATTTTTATAGGGAGGCAAATATAGTTAAGTCTTTGGAAACACACAAATTTATTTTGAAAAAAAGAGTGGTCTTTTATCACTCAGTCACCGGTTCCGGAAGTTCCTGCGTTCGAAACAAAAATCGCCTGTTTAACCCAGGTTATGCATTAGATGGCTTGTGCGCTAATGCACAATTGGGTGTATGAAGAATACAAGCTCATGGTATATCCCAACTTACGCTGCACAAAAGACTACCCTGACTTCGACGAAGTGATGTCTTCGTTCAACCAGAAATTAAGAGCGTACCAGGAAATCAAATGACCGTAAAGATTTCGGCACTGTTCCTCCCTTTCAATCTGACGTTGGTCTTGAAACCTGCGTAAACAGCTCTTTTATTGGTTTACTTCAAAATTTCCCTCGCGATGACCATTTTTTGTACTTCGGATGTCCCTTCACCGATTGTACACAGCTTGCTGTCGCGGTAAAATTTCTCGACCGGAAAATCCTTGGTATATCCATATCCGCCAAATATCTGGACGGCATCGGTGGCAACACGAACGGCCACTTCGGAGGTATAGTATTTGGCAATGGCTCCTTCCTTGGTCATCTTTTCTCCCTTGTTCTTCATATCGGCCGCTTTAAACGTCAGCAACTCGGCCGCTTCAATTTCGGTGGCCATATCGGCCAGTTTAAAGGCGATGGCCTGGAACTGCGCAATGGGTTTTCCAAACTGTTCGCGTTCTTTGGCATATTTTACTGACGCATCGTATGCCCCTTTGGCAATACCTATGCCGAGTGATGCGATGGAGATGCGTCCCCCATCCAGTACCTTCATGGCCTGCACAAAACCTTCGCCTGGTTTGCCCATCAGCTGGCTTTTGTGAACGCGGCAATTGTCAAAAATAAGCTCGGTAGTTTCAGAAGCGCGCATGCCGAGTTTGTTTTCTTTTCTTCCGGAAGTGAAACCGGGGGTTCCTTTTTCGATGATGAATGCCGACATTCCGTGCGAATCGCCCTTTGCACCCGTACGAACCATGACAACGGCCACATCGCCGCTTTTGCCGTGGGTGATGAAATTTTTTGAACCGTTGATGACATACTGATCCCCATCAAGCACAGCGGTGGTATTCATTCCTCCCGAATCTGAACCCGTTCCTACTTCTGTCAATCCCCAGGCCCCAATCCACTCGGCTGTAGCAAGCTTGGGCAGGTATTTTTTCTTTTGTTCTTCATTCCCGAAGGCCAGGATATGCCCGGTACAAAGCGAGTTGTGGGCTGCCATCGACAGGCCAATGGATCCGCAGATACGCGATAATTCAACAATTGCAGTAACATATTCGGTATAGCTGAAACCCGCGCCACCGTATTCGGTAGGGACCAGCACTCCCATCAAACCCAGTTCACCCAGTTTTTTAAACACGTCTACCGGAAAGGTCTGGCTCTCATCCCACTCCATCAGCTTAGGGCGGATGTGTTCGTCCCCAAATTTGCGGATCATGTCTGCAATCATCACCTGGTTTTCATTGTAGCCAAAATTCATAGGTTGTTGGTTTGAGTGTGAGTACTTAGTATTGAATCAAACTGATGGTGTTTTCTGAATATTTATCGAGCCGTTGCTTCCCGTTTAAAAAACCGAGTTCAACCACGAATGCATAACCGGCCACCGTTCCTCCCTGCATCGCGATGAGTTCCGAAGCGGCACACATGGTTCCACCGGTAGCCAGCAGATCGTCGTGCAGCAATACGTTCCAGCCTTTTTGGATAGAACCGGTTTGCATCTCGATACGGGCGGTCCCGTATTCCAGGGCGTAATCGTAAAAAATGGTTTTTCCCGGCAACTTGCCTGCTTTTCTGACCAGGATGAATGGCTTGTTCAGCTTTTGTGCAAGCAGGAAACCAAACAGAAAACCACGGCTTTCTACGCCGGCAATGGCATCTATCTTACGGTTTGCCAATTGAAGGGCGAATTCATCGGTAATATCCGAACAAAGTTCTGGATTTTCAAGTAAGGGGGTGATATCTTTAAAAAGGATGCCCGGTTTTGGAAAATCAGGAACATCGCGTATGGTTTTTTCGAGGGTGGAGCGCAGCATAAGGGATTTTGAGTCGGTAAAGATAGGCAATGACCGAGTTGTTTTTGCAAGGGAAAAAATAATTAATTTCCGTTCAGGCAACACCAGCCCTCTTGCTCACCTTTTACCCGGCTGTAACCCATACCGCACCTGATCTTGTTGGGAAGCCTGTTTCGCTAATGCCAGGACTTCAAACCCATCCGTTTACAGAACCCCGCTGAAGCGGGGTTCAATCCCAGGATTGATACCCATTACGACAAGGTCTCTAACAGCCAAACCCTGACGTTCGTGGGTTGATAGGATCAAGAGGACGGTCATGCTAAGTAACTGAAGGACATCTCAAACAACCCCACTTTATAGACCTCTCCCATTCCCTCCCCCAAGGGGAGGGAATGTTTGGAAGGGGTTCGTAGAGATGCCCTTAATCCGGTTTGTTTTTAGAAACACAGCACACTGAAATAACCCCGCGCTAAAGCGCGGGGTTGCTTCGAAGAACTGAGCAGATGCAGACTTGGTATTGCCTGAGCCTGTTTGTTTTTAGAAACCCAGCTCACTGAAATAAATAACCCCGCGCTTTAGCGCGGGGTAGAGATGCCTCCTATATTGGGCTTTAGCCCAAACGACGAATAGGCGTCTAGACCTGGCCGAGCGCGTTTTGCACCGACACACGCTGTTGATTTGGGCTAAAGCCCAGGTAGGTTAGCTTTCACCCCGCGCTAAAGCGCGGGGTTATTTATAAAAGGCGTGCAAATACAGGCTTGAGCTTGCTTTAGGGCATCTCTGATAAGCCCACTTTATAGACCTCTCCCTCCCCCAAGGGGAGGGAATGTTTGGAAGGGGTTCGTAGAGATGCCGTGAATAACAAAAAACACAAGAGCCCTATCATGCGTACCTGTTCAAAACAGGAATCATTCGTTAAGCGATAGATAGGGCTCCAGTTTCAGGAACAAAGCCTCATTCATGAGTTCCAGTTTCTTCAACTCATCCAGGCTCCGGTACGCCCCATGCTGTTTCCGGTAATTCACAATCAGATTGGCCAGTTTCCACGGAATATAGGGATGCCGGCGCAGCTCATCCATCGTAGCGCTGTTGATGTTCAATTTCTTCACCGAATCCGGCGCTATCCTTATCTGAGCCAGCATGCAACTAAATCGTTCTTCATCCATGCCAAATACTTCCATCAACTGCCCTGCCGATACAAAACCTCCCAGTCTTGCCCGGTACCCAAGTATCCGTTTCGCAAAGACCGGGCCTATACAGGGCAACCGCAGTAAGCCCAGTGAATCGGCTGTATTCAGCTCCAGCTGTTCACCTGCCGGGAGTTTGTGTGAGACATACGGCAGACGGTGTGAAACTGAATCAATCTTCGATTTTTTATCTTTCTGTTTCTCTTTCTCCAAACTGTCCTCCGGTATTCTAACCCAGGGTTCCAGCTCCGCTTCCTGATCGGGGTGCAGACCATAAATTTTTCGCAAATCTTCCTTCTTCCTGAATTTTCCTCCTTTAGAAAGATAATTCCTTATGATGCCTGCTTGTTTTGCCGAGAGGCCAAGCCTCATCCAAGCCGATTCGGGGGTTCGATTCGGATTAAACTCAAAATAATCAGGATGAGGCGCCGGTTTAGCGGGGCTTTCGTATACCGGTTCCGCTAATTCGGATTTACGCTCCCGTTCTTTTGCAACAGCTGAATCTGCAACGGTTTCTTCCCGAAACACCTCGCTCAGCGGCACTGCATCCTCTGTATCATGAAGATATTCCATAAAACCCACTAACACAGCAAGCAGCGCCAGCAACACCACCAGCCCGTTCCGCTCCCGGCGGTTGAATGAAAAATAATCGCGCAGAAACTGTTTCATGCCCAGGATTTAAATTTCAAGGCTTCAAGCAGCGGCATATTTACGAAACTCTTCTTTGGAATTCAAACAAGCTTTCGCCTCATTTTTTTGTTTCGGGGGAACCGTTTCAGGTATGAGCTTCTCTTGGGTGATGAAAGGAACAGATTCACCCGGGCTTTACAATAGCCACGTAACAGCCTAGTTCATAGCGCATTTCCTGCTCAGCCGGAATGAGTGCATACAGCCTTTGGAGTGTAAAACCCACTCCTGATGCTTGCTGCGCGTTGAACATTTACAGTTTGAGAGATCCCATTGAAGGTAGGTTGTCCTGCGCCGGACGACCTACGTTCTATGTCAGAGGACAGGTGTTCGATGTCTGACGACGTCTGTTCTATATCTGCAGACATACGACATGGGGTCAATGTCAAAAGCTGGGGGGCAGAGATCGAATGACTGCTGCATGTTGGTCCAGCCAGAAACACGTTTCCCGGAAGTTCCCGACACGTTCCCTCAGGTTCCCGACATGCTCCCCGAGGTTCCCGACACGTTCCCTTAGGTTCCCGACATGTTCCCCAAGCTTCCCGACATGTTTACTAAGGTTCCCGACATGTTCCCTTAGTTTCCCGACACGTTCCCTTAGGTTCCCGACATGTTTACTAAGGTTCCCGACATGTTCCCTTAGT
>Ga0206851_1224_pt1 | contig 12987 bp, 10 predicted proteins | sample Alteio_BWOrgCont_13_FD_152904 | JGI IMG/M metagenome (GOLD analysis project Ga0206851, IMG submission 152904) | Enriched cells from forest soil in Barre Woods Harvard Forest LTER site, Petersham, Massachusetts, United States -... | ecosystem: Environmental > Terrestrial > Soil > Temperate forest >... | reverse complement strand
TACGGGTTTTCCGAGGTCTTGTTGCAGGGCGGTGCAAAGTTTACGGTCGTACTGCTGTATGGCGGCTTTTAACTTCAGCAAACGTACAATCCGCTCGGCAGCGGTGCTTTGTTTGAGGACAGCCTGGTTCAATTTCTGCTTTTGGAAGATTGCTGCAGCCTTGCCCTGGGTGGATTCAGATCGTGCTGAGGTATTTGGCTGGATGATCATGTCTGCTGGTGGGTTTATGCAAGGTGAACCGATGGATCAGGCTGTTTTGGCAGGGAGTGTGCTCCGGGCTATTAAATACTGGGCAATGGCATAGGTGCTCATGATAACGATCCCGGCCAATGGCAGAGGATGAACAAATTTATTGATGGCCAGTAAGCTGTCGGATGCAGTAAAAAACAAGGCCCCTGTCATCACCCCCTTGAAATTGTCGTGACTCACTTTTCCGTACCGGTTCAGGGCAAAGATATTCATGCTGAGCAATACGGAGGCATAAGCAACAACAGGAACACGCAAAGCACCCAGATTGGGGTAGAGCACATAACAAAACAACAACCCATAAACGCCAAACAAGACAAGCAGGAGGGGTTTTAGCCGTAGCGTTTTGGAGGAAGCAGCAGCAGCTGATTTGAGGTAATAAACAATATAAAGCAGATGGGCCACAAGGAACGAGAGCAGGCCTCCGATAAAAAACAGGCCGTTGAGATCCTGGAAGATGAGCAGACAATCGCCCAGGAGCGAGAGGACGAGCCCTCCAAGCGCGAAAGAGGCTCCTTTAACACGGGTTTGATTGAACAGAAACAGCAGCAGGGAAGAAACAATCAGGGGTTTAAAAACAAGGTTCAGCCAAAAGTTTTCTGTAACAGTGGCAATCAGATCGCCAAGGACACAAAGTGCGTAAAAAAGGAGGAATTGTTTTTTGAAGAATGAACTCATGCCCCCTGTTTTTTGATGCCGAAGAGCCAGCAAGCAGAGATCAGCGCCCAGGCGCAAATAGCCGCAAGCCACAGCATGCCGCCGATATGAAAATAAAGGATCAGGGCTGCTACCGAAACACCGATGCGCAGGAGTTCGAGTACAACGGCATAGCTTTTTGATTCGAACAAAGAACTGAAATTGACAATTCCTGCGATGATCAGACCGCAGGCCAGAAGCTGCCTCCCCATGCTGAGCGCTGCGGTGTTAAACAGAAAGAAGGTTGCCGCGCCCAGGATGATGAGGTACTGAAAAAACACATAGTAGTTCACGGCGCCTGAAACAGCGGTGTCATACTTTTTTACATTTACCAGATCCAGCGGTTCATGGGTATCGGTTATGTATGCCGGTTTCCAACCGGGGGGCATGAACGTGTAACGGAGTTTATCTTTCAGACCCCGCATTTTTTTCAGGTCGTGGTACATGATCTGCCAGTGCTGCAGGTTTGCCTTGATGGGGTCCCAGGTATTGATAGGCTGGGTGATGCCGTAGACCGGTTCTTCTTCTTCCTCCTGAAAGGTGCCGAACAGGCGGTCCCAGATAATCAAGGCCCCGGCATGGTTCTTATCGATGTATTTAGGGTTCACGCCATGATGCACCCGGTGATGAGAGGGCGTGTTGACCACATATTCTAAAACCCCCAGCTTGCCGATGTGCCGGGTATGGATCCAGAACTGGTACAGGGTAATGAGCGATGAGATGGTCAGAAACTGAACGGGGTTAAACCCGATCAACGCCAGGGGCAGATAAAAAGCAAACGAAAAGAATTTCTGAAACCACCCTTGACGGAGCGCCACAGAAAGGTTGTACTCCTCGCTCTGGTGATGCACCACATGCCCGCCCCAGAACAGATTGATGACATGGCTGTAGCGGTGAAACCAGTAATAAAAGAAGTCGGCGCCCAGGAACAGGATAATGCCGCTGGTCCAGTTTACCGGTATTTTGTAAAACGAATAGCGTGTATAGACAATGGCATAGAGGGTCACAATAAACAGCTTGAAAAAAACACCGGTCACCTGTTCACCCATTCCGCAGCTGATATTGGCAATGGCGTCATTGAAACGGTAATTGTTTTTTTTAGAAACCCGGTCGACGATGAGCTCGACTCCTATCAAAAGAAAAAACAGGGGTATGGAAAGGATGATGTAATTGAAATCCATTTTTTTAAGAAGATTTGCAAGCGCGTAAAGATAGGGATTATCAGTATACCCTGGAGGCGATTCTGCATCGGTTCATTATTCGCCGGAGCGGGCCTCCGGCCGGGGTTTAGTTAAACTCAAATACGTTTCGTCAGGCTTCTGAATGGGGCCGTTCACCGAAAAAAGCCTGAGGCGTTGATCAATCCGGGTGCTTTTAATTGCTCATTGAATTAAATGAAGTGTGAAATGTAATTCATTCAAAAAACAATTCAGCGCATGGCATGAAAAGAACGCTTGATCATTCACCCAGGGCATTGTCTGAAGGCATCGGGTTTGGTTTGTTACGTTTCTGATCAACAGCTCTTGCTGACGGAATGGTTGGCATTCAACCACTGGTTTCAACGCAGGCTCATAACACCAGCACAAAATGAAAACCAGTAGCTCAATACCCGCTTTTTTGTTTCTATTGATCCTGCTTGTCGATCTGAGCATTGTCCGTATGATGTTCGAGGTTTCTGCCGTGACCACTGCCATCCGCTGGGCAGCCCAGACTGCGCTCCGGGATGTGATCGGGAAAACAATGCCTGGCGATATGCCCGAAGGCCGTGAGAAACGAAGTACGGTGCTCCAGAATAGTAGTGATCAGCGTACCGAACCCTGGGGCATTGTCGTAAGTTCGGTGGAGATCGGAGATGTCTTGATACCGCCTGCGCCCGGGAGCGCCATGTCTGTGCAGGCCCAGGCCGAATGCGAACGTCGGGCACGGGTGATCCTGGGCGGTTCAGAACGACAGATAGCCGAAAAATCTGGAGAAGCCGCCAATTCATACCTCAACAACCCCGCAGCCCTGCACCTGAGAGCGATGAACATGCTTTAGGAAGGTTTAAAACAAAACTCCACCATCGTTACCGTGCCCAGTACGGCTGTTGATTCGATGGGGCTGGGTGGCGTTGCAGGGTTGACAGCCCTGGCCATGGACAAAGAGAAAACGCCCAATGGCAGACCCATTCAGGAAAAACAAAAAACCGGATAAAGGATGAAAAGCGCGGTGGTGACATTGACCCGGGGGGGGTGTATGGATTTGGGGTTTTTCATGTAAATTTGACCCAAATCCAAACCTCCCGTTATGATCGAGCTGAACCAGGTATACACGCATGATTTTCAATTCACGCAGGACGATGTCATCAAATTTGCCGATGTCACGGGCGACCATAACCCGGTGCATCTTGATCCGGTTTATGCTGCCACCACCCTGTTTAAGAAACCGATCATCCATGGAATGCTCGGAGCAGCCGTATTCAGTAAAGTGTTTGGAACCCTCTTTCCGGGTGATGGCACCATCTATCTGAAACAAAGCCTTAGCTTCAGGAACCCTCTGTATGTTGGTACGGCGTATCAGGCTGTCTTTACCGTGCTGGAAGTGGAGAAAGAGAAAAACCGCCTGACCATCGAAACCCTCATCAAGGAAACAGGAACAGGAACCCTCATCACCAAGGGCGAAGCAACCGTTATGGTGACCCCGGATAAATTAAGCTAAACGGGCATTCGGGAGAGCTGGAGCACCCTTCCTTGTTGTTGATCAATGGGATGTTGTCTTTGCTCTCCTTATCTTTTGTATCTTCGAAAAGATCAGCATCTCCTGAAATGAAAATGAAACTCCTCCCGTTTGTAATCGTGCTGCTGCTGGCTTTTCAAGGCATCGCCCAAAAGACTCATTTTTACAAAGATTCCATGAACCACTTCGGGCTTACCCTCCCTGATTCGGTGAAACCTGTGGTGCTCAATCCAGGCGATGACATCAAGAGCCAGACCGACCCGTTTACGATCAAAGCATATATTCAAAAGCCAATGGTATCCGACTCCATGCCTGATGATTGTTACGCATTCGTAAAAAGTCAAAAAACAAAAAGCGGTGTGGCATACCGGCGTTATGACTGTATGGAAGGAGCAGCAGGTCATGCCTATTACAATTATCTTTTCAAAATAGCCTGCCAAAACCGCATCATCCTCCTGAAATTCCTGAATGTGGCCTGTAATGTGTGTACCGATGATCAGGGCAACCCGCTTGTTTATAATGAAACAATATCTATGAAATGGATGATGGATATTGTGGATAGCCTGAAACCCGATACAGGCAAACACCCCTGAGCAGTGTTTAACCCGTCAAACCAAACACCCCCAGGCTATGAAAGCAATTGCCACGTTTCTTTTTTCAGTGATCTTTTGTTCGCTCACCAGTGCACAGCCGGGCGGTTGGAAACAAATCGGCAAACCGGGCGCCTGGAAAATGACTATTCAGGCAGTTGAGGCTGCCGGTAAAATATACACTGTCGGAAAAACGGGTATTTTGTATGAGATTTATATCAACCAGGTATTCTGGCATAACAATTGGATGCCTCTGTTTATCCGGGATTTTGGAAAAGCCGTGTAACAGGCAAATGCAACGTGCGTTAAGCCTTGTGTGTGGGCATCCCGGTTATCCCGCTGGGTGCATGTGCTGTCAGCCATTTGAGTGGGAAGGCCAATTCCTGATGAATCATGCGGGTTTATCCGCCACTGGTTTGTGATCAATCAACGAAATGCGTTCAGGAAGAATACATAAGATGCATCCGCGGAGCTTTGGTTTCACTTAGCGACAGTATAGGATTTCAAATAAAAAAAGAATAGTTTTACCAACTCCTAATCCATAACCAACTGATGAAAACCATCCAACAATTAAAATTTGCCATTTTGTTCATCGGAGCATTGGCACTACGTACCCAGGCTGTAGCCCAGGATATGCAGAATCCGGATTATCAACAGCCCGCTGTTGTAACGCCACCAGATTGGGCCCCTCCTTACGAGAACCCGGCTGGTGTTCAGTACTATTACATTCCTGATATCGAATGTTATTACGATGTATGGCACCACGAGTTTGCCTATATGGAAAACGGAGCCTGGTTGTTTTCGCCGGTATTGCCTGCGATGTATGCAAGCTATGATCTGCTGCATGGTCACGTAGTGGTACTCGACCGTCGTGTACACCAACCCTGGAACCACCATGAACTGTATGCCACGCATTATCCCCGCTACTATCACCACGAAGTTTATCCTGCCCGTGCCGGATATTCACGCCCTTATGGTTACAATGAAAACAACCGCCAGCCCATTTATGCTCCTGCACGCGATGCCGGAAGACATGAAATCGTACGCCCCGAAAGAGCTGAACCGGTTCATTACAAAGACCACAATGTGGGTCAGCCTGTAAAAGTCGAAAAGAATATGGAACGGCCTGAGCACAGATAACAAGACCAGCTTTATCCCGCATTATGTATTCGAAGCAGGTATTCGCGAAAAAGTCATCTAATGCACAATCCGGGTTTATTCTGGTTGACAAGACCGGTCAATAAAATAAAAGGGAGATCGCCAATGGGCATTCTCCCTTTTGATTTTCAAGGAGTGATCTTAGTTCGAAACATGCACCTTAAACACACGTTGGTAATCGGCATTTCCGATGCGTACAAAATAGGTGGCAGCAGGCAATCCGCTTACTGATACGGTGGTTTGAACGGCATTGTTTGTTGGTTTCACAACCTGGTGGCTGATTTGTTTTCCTACCATATCAAACAAATCAACCTGTACGTTATCATCCGATGGCAGTTTGGTGGCGCTCACGTTCAGGAAATTATCTGTTTGATAGATCTTAAATACGGCCAGGTCAATTGCATTCTCAATACCGGCGGGCAAGGGGAGTTTAAAGGCAAAGATCCGGCTGGCCTGTACGCTGGCCTTGCAATATTCGTTGGTATTCCAGAAGGTAAGCCCATCGGTTGGGTCGAGTGTCATTTCTGAATAATCGCCCCAGCGGTTTCCGCAGCTGATAGCAGGAGCTGTTCCGGTTATTGCCAGCTGTTCAGCGCCGGTCATCGAATTCAAGGCATCGGTCGACATACGGCCGGTATATCCAATGCTGGGATAAACCGTTGAGCTCGAAATACTGTATTCCAGCGCAATATCGCCGTTCTGATCCATTCCGATACTTCCGTTCCAACGGCTTGATCCATCAGCCGGAGCATAGGTGCCTTGCTGATAAATGCTCCAGGGCAAGCCAACGCCATTCTGTCTGATCTCATACCAACGTATACCGGCAACACCGCTTCCTACATTCACGGTATTACAAAGCACCACCGAGTTGTGGTTTGTAAAGCTCATGAAGGGGGTACGGAAATTAAAGGTGCCATCGAGGGCATCCAGACTGGTGGCTGAACCCGGCTGGGAGATATCCATTTCCGAACCACCGCTGAAATAGGCGTTGAAGGTAGTAGGGGATAAGGAGTCGGCCCTGGTCACGGCAAGGGTATGTGCGGTTGTATCGTGCATACATTTATAGAAGACAATCTTATCCGAAAATCCGCCTGATGCCAGGTTCTCAAAAAACACCAGGTACTCAGGGCTGCCGTAAGGTGGCAGGGCAGAGGCATCGCAGTCGAGTGTTTTGGCGGCGGTATACAAACTGTTGTTCCCTCCAAAATAGGCCGGACTGGTAGGGGCAGCCGTAAGGACCATACCTGCCGATTGTTTTCCGGCAAGCATACGAGTACGGTCGAGCACCACTACGCCTTCGGGCGAATACTGTCCGGTCATGTAATACCCATCGCTCCAGACAGAAAACTTTGGATAATCGGGGTAGTTCTGTGTCGACCAAAGTGCGTTTGAGAAATTATAGACATAATACCCGCCGGTGGCATCGGCCGTTTTTGAGATGGCAACCGAGAATCCGCAGGGTGCAACCGACACCTGGAATTCGGTGATCACCCAACGGTCGGCAAACTTGTCGAACAGCACGATGGGGTCTCCATCGTCGCCTGGTATATTGGTGAACAACGAAGCAAGATCGATAACACCGGTGGCCGCTGCTCCTGCCTTGGTAAACACCTGATAGGAGGAATTGACTGCTTGTACGAATTGAGTCGAACCAACCGCTCCATCGGGATCGGGAGGGCATGAGTTTGCATCGGCTTGTCCGTCAAAGTTAATCACAGGACCTGCCAGGGGGTGGGTGCCGTTAGCGGTCTGACGGGCTGCATCGGGTTGTTCATCCTTCTTTTTGAAATCGGCAAACTTCGGGCGTTTGGCTTCCCGGAGTTCTTCCAGGCGTTGATGGCGGGCAGCAGCCTGAATACGCTGTTCTTCGGTTTGCAGGGGCATATCTCTCACCGCGATCGTCTCGTAAAAGCCGGTATTGAGCAAATACGTGGAGCCCGGTTTTGCGGCTGGGGTCAGGCTTTGTGCGCCCAGGGCAGCGCTCATAGCAGCGGCTGTGATGAACAGGTACATTTTTTTCATGGTTCTGTATGGGTTAAAGGATAGATTAATGCAAAGGATACCGAGAAAAGAGTGAATCTTTTCAATCACTGGTGTGCTGTAGGCTGTATTCGGGTTTGGGAGCTCTTTTATGCAGATGCAAGGTAACAATTTCTTTGGAATATGCAAGAGCATGAATTGAACAGGCATTGCGCTTCGGGTAATGAAAACAGGCAACCGGAAAGCAGCGTGCAAAAAAAAGCGAGGGTATTCAAGAATACCCTCGCTTTTTCAGGAAATGAATGCGGCTTAGTTTTCTACGTGTACTTTAAACACACGCTGGTAATCGGGGTTGCCGATACGTACAAAGTAGGTAGCTGTAGGAAGCGTTCCGACAGGTATGGTTGTCTGCACGGCATTGTTGGCCGGTCTGGCAATTTGTGCGCTGATCTGTTTTCCAACGATGTCAAACAGGTCGACCTGTACATTTTCATCCGAAGGAAGTTTGTTGGCTGATACGCTGATCACGCTTCCGCTCTGATACACTTTAAATTCAGCCAGGTCAATCGGGTTGACAATACCGGTTGGGTTGGTGGTGAGGTTGAAGGAAAAGATCCTGGATGCTTCGGCGCCTGCATTGCAATACTCGTTGGTATTCCAAAAGGTTACATTGTCAACCGGGTCGAGGGTCATTTCAGAATAATCGCCCCAACGGTTTACACAGTTCACTGCAGGTGTTGTTCCGACAACTACAGATGTTTCGGTTCCGGTCATGGTGCCGAGCGGGTCAGTGGCATAACGGCCGGTGTAACGGATGCTTGGATAAATTGAGCTGCTGGATACGGTATATTGAAGACCGATGTTTCCATCCTGGTCCATGGCAATACTACCGTTCCAACGGCTGGCTCCATCGGCAGGCGCATAGGTACCTTGCTGATGGATGGTCCATGGCTGGCCAATAGCCGTTTGCTGGAGTTCATACCAGCGTATACCGGCAACACCGCTTCCGGTATTTACGGTATTGCAAAGAACAATCGAGTTGTGCCCGGTAAAGGTCATGAAAGGCACACGGAAATTGAAGGTGCCGTCGAGTGCATCCAGGCTGCTTGCAGAACCAGGCTGAGAGATGTCTTTTTCCGATCCGCCGGTAAAATACGAATTGAAAGCGGTAGGAGCGATAGAATCTGCACGTGTTACAGTAAGTGTATGGGCAGTGGTGTCATGAACAAGTTTGTACATCTTGATCATATCCGAAAACCCACCGGAGTTCGTGTTCTCGAAAAATACCTGGTAGTTAGGGCTTCCGTAAGGAGGCAGGGCCGAAGCATCACAGTCGAGTGTTTTGGAAGCCGTGTAAAGGCTGTTGCTTCCGCCAAAGTAATAAGGCGAGGTTGGGGCAGCGGCAAGGATCATACCTGCCGATGTTTTACCGGCAAGCATACGGGCCCTGTCAAGAACAACCGTATATTCAGGAGAAAACTGACCGGTCATGTAATAACCATCGGTCCAGATCGAGAATTTTGGGTAGTCGGGGTAATTTTGGGTCGTCCACATTGCATTGGAGAAATTATAGACATAATAAGCTCCGGTGGCATCTGCTGTCTTCGAGATAGCTACTGAAAATCCGCAAGGCGCTGTACTTACCTGGAATTCGGTGACAACCCAACGGTCAGCGAATTTGTCGAACAGCACAATCGGGTCTCCATCGTCGGAGGGGATGGCAGGAAACAAGGATTTCAGGTCAATGGCTGCACCTACGGCAACACCAGCCTTTGTAAATACCTGGTAAGAAGAATTGACGGCCTGTACAAACTGGGTTGTACCAACAGCTCCATCGGGATCGGGCGGACAGCTGTTTGCATCGGTTTGTCCATCCACATTGATCAGGGGCGCTGATAAGGTGTGAGTGGCACGGGTAGTTTGACGGGCTGCATCGGGTTGTTCGTCCTTCTTTTTAAAATCGGCAAATTTTGGACGACGGGCTTCTCTGCGTTCTTCAATACGCTCGTGATTGGCAATGGCAATGGCGCGTTCATCCGCCGTTTGTGCAGGCATGTCACGAACCGGGATGGTTTCGTAGAACCCTGTGTTCAGGATGTAGGTGGATGTAGGCTGCACCTTGGTTGCATCTTGTGCAGTCATGGCCGTAACCAGAGCAAGCGCTGCCACAAGAAAGTTGGTTTTTTTCATGTTTTGTTGGTTGTTTTTATGCCCAGCAGACAAACATAGTTCCGGAGCCTGTACTTCATCTGGCTGCAATATACAGCACATAAAATACAATCAGGCACCCGGGAAAGGTGTGTGTTCTTAAAATGTCAGACTGGCTGAGCTGTTGGTTTGTGCAATTACGAATGCAAGATAGGAAAGAAAAACGAATCAGGCAAGTGCCGGTTTTGTCCGTTCTACGCCTATTTTAAAATGCAATATACATCTTATGTTGATTGTTTTTCCCGCTAGTTGGTTAGAGGCATTGAGGGATGCCCATTTACCCTGGAGGTTCACAAAAACGGACACGTCAGCTTTTTAAATCCGGATGCCAACAACAAGCACATCGTCAACCTGATCCAGCTGTCCTTTCCAGTTTTCGAAGAGTTTTTTCAATCCTTCTTTCTGAACAGACATAGGCTTGGAGGAATTAGACAAAAGGAATTCCTCGAGCTGACGGTATTTGAATTTTTTGCCTTTCTCTCCGCCAAACTGATCGGGGTATCCATCCGTGAAGGTGTAAATGATGTCGCCTTCCTGCAGACCGATGGTGTGTTTGGTGAAGGTATCTATCGTTCCCTCACCTTTGCCAACCGGCATTTTATCGCCCTTATGTTCTGTTAGTTTCCCGTTACGGAGTATGTATAAGGAATTGTTGGCAGCAGCAAAATCGAGTTTGTTGTTCTTGAGGTCAAACTTACAGAGTACAATGTCCATCCCATCCCTTGCTTCTTCTTTTGCACCCTCGGGGTTCAGGTTTTGTACGATCTCTTCGCGCATGATATCGAGTATCAACGCCGGGTTGCTGATGTTGCGTGCGATGACAATATCGTTGAGCAGATTGATGCCCATCATGCTCATGAATGCACCCGGAACTCCATGTCCGGTACAATCGGCCGTGACCACGTAGACACACTCATTTTGATGACGAACCCAGTAAAAGTCGCCGCTTACAATGTCCTTGGGCTGGAACAGGATGAAATACTCCTGTAGGTATTTTCGGATATAGAAATGCGAAGTAAACAAGGCCGTCTGGATACGACGGGCATAATAAATACTGTCGATCACTTCTTTGTTTTTTTGATGCAGCTCTACACCCACTCTTTTCAGTTCGGTGATGTCGGCATCGATAAAAACAATGTAGCGCAGTTCCCCGGTTTCGTTAAACACCGGTGAGATGGTGGTCTGAAACCAGCGCTCGCCTTTGTTGATGGTCTGATTTCTCGATTCATACACCACCCCTGTTTTTTGGGTGATGCATTCTTCCACCGCTGTCTGGATTGAAGGGTTGCTGCTGATATCATAAATGGAAGGACCGTGTTCTTTAATAAACGCTTCGAGGGTATGGCCAAAGGTGATGGTAAATGCTTCATTGGCCCAGATCATCTCGTGTGCGGTATTGCAGATCACGATGGTGTTTTCTGATTTGCTGGCCACAATAGATAGTTTCTCGACTTCCTGCATGGCCAGGTTCAGCTCTTTATAGGCTTCGGCATTGTTAAGCGCCACGGCCACATACGAAGCCAGGGTCTGCAGGATCTCCAGGTGATAAGGCGTATATGCATTCTTCCGAAAACTCTGAACGGTAATGACCCCCACGACGCGTTCTTCCACAATAAGCGGAAGGAACATCAGCGATTCGGTGTCTTCGCCAGTGTTGACAGGAACGTCCTGGGCTATAAACTGGGTATGTTCGGCATCGTAATCGTTTATGAATACCGGTTTGCGGTGGTCTACACACCATACAGCCAGCCGGTTCTTGTCCCACATCTCATAATCGGCACGCGGAAGTTCAAGCCCCTTTTCCATCCCAAGTTTCATCTCGATGACCTGTTTTTCGCGGTTGTAATACCCGATGCTGAAACTGGATGCATCCATCAGATTGTTCACATTGGCATACACGATCTCCAGGATTTTTTCGAGATCGAGCGTGGAAGTAATCTGCTGCCCGATCTTTCCAAGCAAGGTAACATTGTCATACGATTGAACAAGCGCTTTTGATTTTTTCTCGAGTTCTTCTTTTTGCCCTACCACCTCCTGGGTACGCAGTTTTACCTCTGTTTCCATGTTTTCATAATGCCGCGCATTTTCGAGGGCAATCGAAACATAGGTAGCCAGGTTTCTGACAATACCGGCATGATAGGCCGTATAGGCATTCTTTTTAAAGCTCTGTACCGAGATCACCCCGATGCGTTTGTTCTGGATGCTGAGCGGTACATAGATGATTGATTCAGGCTGGTCGCCAAACGACTGTTTCGGGAGGGGTGCATTCGGAAAATAGAGCGGGTATTCGTTTTGGTAATCGTTCAGAACCAATTCCTTTTGATTCAGGAAACACCAAACCGAGGCCTTGTGTTGTTCTTCGAGCGGGCAGGAATACACCGGAAACATCTTCCCCTTTTCCATGACCCCCGGAAACCTCAATTCGTTCTTTTCGGGTTCGTAGATGCCTATAATAAAGGCCGACGCATCCATCAACTCGTTTACATTTTTATATGTCTTCTGAATAATTTCTTCGACCGACAAGGTGGCCGTAATCTGTTGCCCGATCTCGCCCAGCAGCAAGATGTTTTTGTTGGCTGCCTCGAGTTCTTCTTTTTGTTTGCTTACTTCGAGCGTACGCTGCCGTACCTCTTCCTCCATGGTTTCATACAAACGCGCATTCTCGAGGGCTGTGGCAACCGACAAGGCCAGGCTTTTCAGCATGTCGAGGTGATAATGCGTGTACGCATTGCGTTTAAAACTCTGGACAGTGATAACCCCTATGCGTTTGCCCTGTATGGAAAGCGGAAGATAGATAACCGAGTGCGGATCGTCGCCGGCAATCGATTCGGGAATCTGTTCGCCCGGGAAATAGTCTGCATAATCTTGCTCAAAATCGTTGGTGAAAAAAGCCTCTTGCTTCAGAAAACACCATACCGCAGGCCGGAGCGTATCTTCCAGATTATAAAAACTGAAGGGGAGCTGTTCGCCCTTTTCAATACAACCGGGCGTATCGATGCGGTTCTGTTTGGGGTTGAAGATCCCGATATCAAACACCGAAGCATCCATCAAAGAATTTACATTCTTATAGGTCTTCTCTACGATCTCTTCGACCGAAAGCGTAGCCGTTATCTGTTGGCTGATTTCGGCCAGCAGCTTGATATCATGGTAAGACACACCTGTTTCGGGAGGTATGTTCAGACCGGGTTTTTCCATGTGGGGCGTTGATAGGTGCTTCGAATATAAGTAAAAAATGGTTACTGCCTGGTCTGGTAAGCACTCCTCAAAATAGTTAGTAGCCCCGCGCTTCAGCGCAATGTCATTTAGTTAGGGTTCACTCAAACACCTTCAAACACCACTCAATCAACACTTAATGTCTCATTTTCATCCTTGAGATGCAAAACTAAATACCGTT